>Ga0302186_10002809_pt1 | contig 13139 bp, 9 predicted proteins | sample II_Bog_E1_2_FD_198782 | JGI IMG/M metagenome (GOLD analysis project Ga0302186, IMG submission 198782) | Peat permafrost microbial communities from Stordalen Mire near Abisko, Sweden - II_Bog_E1_1 | ecosystem: Environmental > Terrestrial > Soil > Wetlands > Peat | place: Sweden: Abisko, Stordalen... | reverse complement strand
TAATTGATAGAACTTCACAAGCAAGGATGATGCAAAGGGTAATGAGCTTGACTGCTAATGAGAGCCTTCGTAATGCTTCAAATGATTCATTATTCAATCTCTTGTAAAAAATTTATATAAATATTTTATTAGAATATTTACATTTGTTAGAACAATTCAATCAATTTGTAAACAGACGTGAATTGCAAAAGAGTTCAGTGATAATGCATTTTTATCTTTCTTCCGTGTCTGGCGGTTCTTATGACAAATTTGCCAAGGACATAATGTTTCCATCCGGAAGATGCACATCTAAAATATCTGCTTATTTTAATCACAAAAAAGAAATAGTTGAGTTAAAAAAATTACTCAGACCTTTATGCTTATATATTTTCGGAGACTATGCATAGCTTCTTCTTTCCATCTCTCCTGGCTAGCATAGGAAAATCTGATCTCACTGATAGATATGGGTTGGCTGTAACTTTGTTGCTTATCCTTCCTGCCATTGAGTTTAAAAAGGAATTTATTCATTATAAAGAATAAAGAATTGCTGATAAAACTTTTTATTTAGTCTCAGCACTGAAAACTAGATGGAAGTGTTGAAACCTGTCTTTAAAATACTGGATTTTCACTCTAACAAATCCTCCTCCATGATCACTCCATGATCATTGTAGTATATTAATTTTTTAATTTTTAATTTAAATTAATTTGATAAAATTGATCCCATCTCATGCGTAAGAAAGGCATAAACTTTGCCGAATAAATAAAAAATTCTGAGAACTTTCTCCAAAAAGTCTTCAATACCTTACATAGTTATAAAATATTAAGAAAACTTCGAAGGACATTAAGGAGAAAAATAAACTTACAGTTCATAGAAACATTTGGGTTAAATAATATAAATATTTATCAAGACTATAGCGTGATTCACAAAATTAACTATCTGATTTTCTATAAAAGTTTGACCATTTTCTCCAGTATGAATACTAGGACCGGTAAATTTTCAAGAAAGATGAGTTTAAAAATTTCAGTGAAATGAAATGCCAGCTTGAAGATACTTCTCAAATTTTCAGCAATAAACTCTATAAACAAATTTAAAATTTACCTTTACTGATTGAAAAATGTGATCATCTTAAGCAATAAGAAATTAATCTTTAAGATATTAACTAATTCATAAAAGACGTGGAGAGGTTACTCACGAGCACTGAATAGGAGCTTATCAGAGAACATGATGATATCAATAAAAACTGGGGCAGTGAATAAGTCATCACTGATGAGTATGATGATGGCTATGATGATATTGTGTACTATCTCAAACCTATTGCTGATGAAGTCAAAGGATTTGATTTTAAAAAAGAAAGGGTAAATAAGATTAAGGAGGGAGAGGATCGTCTTTTGTAATACTTGGATAATTTTAAAGACAAGCTCACTGGTGATGAAATATCAGAGGTTATTGAGGAGTTTAACCAAGCAAATTGCTTACTTTAAGAGGCTTTGTAATTATAAATAGAAAAAATAAATCTTGACTATGAGGATGCGCTGGGTTTCAATCATCCTGTTATCGCCAACAACACAAATTATCAGAAATTTATGCATTTATATCAAATTTATATTGGAAGGGGGAAAAATTTAATCCAGTACTTTGAAAGATTGTCTATTGAGTTTCCAAAAGTTAGCAAGGCTAATTTATAGTAAATAAATAATTATATTGTGAGTAAAATTTACAAAGAGAGAAAGATCAAAGCAGCAAAAAGGAATTTCCTCAGAGAAAAATAATAACTGTTTTATAAAGTTGAAAAGGAGGTCAATTTAAGAATTGAGAAAAAAATTAAGGATGCTCAAAAATAGGCAGAAAAACTCATGAGAAGATAAGATAAATTAAAATTATAAAAATAATTATAAATTTTGCGAGCAGAATATAATCTCAGACAATAAGAAAAGAAAAAATAATTGATTAGCATTGAAGAGCAGAAAAAAATATAGGACAAGAAAAAAGATTCCATAAGAAGACTATATCTTTAGGATTTAGGCAAAAGGGCATAAGAGGTCAAGGAGATTAAGCAAGATAAGTTAAAAAAAATAGAAACTGAAGAAAAAGGCAAAAAAGCAAAATAATAAATTGAGAGAAAGAAAAAAATTATTTAGTGCCAGCCAAAGGTAAGAGAGAGGCAGTCCATTGAGAGAAAAAAAATATAAAAAAAAGTATAAATTAGAGAGTATAAATAAAAGGAACAGCAGCTCAAAGAATAAAGAATAAATAAGGCTATTTAACAGTATCCTTTCAGACCTCAAGTTTAATTTTCAGAAGAACGACTCAATGCCCCAACTGAGGCAATGATTAAAAGAAGATAGATTAAGTATGACATGGCTGACAAGATTGAGCTTACCAAGATGACAGGCTACAGCGTGAACCAATTAATGGGAGATATGAGATTTAGACTAAACACAGCTCTGCAGGAAGCTGGACTGGCCCAAACAGATTATGCTCGATAGCTACTAACTCAAATGAGCCGGAAACCAACTTGATAAATTTCAGATATTAGTTATAGCAATAACAATTTTTATGGCAGATTTTCTTTTAAAATAATGCCTTCTTAATTAATTTTTTAAAAACTATAATTTCATAAAACTAAATTAATTGATTGAAATGTTTCAGAAGAAGGTTTATTTATTTCAAGGAATCTATTAAAAAACCTTAAATATCTGAAGTGAAATATCAAATATATGCAAGCCATTATGAATAAAAAAATATAAATCTTAAAAAATAGATCAGTTTGTGATTTATCATCATTCAAACATAAATTTTATATAATCATTTGTTAAGCTAATTGATATTAAACATCAAATGGGATCCAACCATTGTGATTGCTGCCCAACACCTAATTAAAATTAGAAAGTAGCTGAACAAGACACTTTCAATCTTAAAGGATAGACTATAAAACCTTATCCAGAAAATAATTTAAATACATCTAATGCCAACAACACTAATAATTCGTCATCACCAAATCTACTTCCCATAAATGGAACCTTGAATTCGTGCAACAGAAAAATAACAATTAGCTATTAGTCTCCAAAAAAGTCAAATATGATTTCTTCTCCTACTCCATTGAATATGCTAACTATCAATGGCAACCTCACTTCTGCAATACAACGAAAAAATTGATTGGTAAAACATTTATTGGATCTTATATTTATTTTTCTCAATATTTTAATTTACATAACTTCTGATCATCAAAAATAAATCTGCTGAATAAGAATTGAATAGATTCGTTGAAAAACCGTATTCTTATGAATTAATGTCGATCAATCATGCAAGGAATAGTCCTTTCCCTCTGTTATTGATGATCCTCGACTCAAGAGATGCTTCTGGAGGGAAATTATAATATCTTTATATCGATTGTTAAGCTTGCGGAGACGTCGAAACTCTGGATGACTTATCTGATGCAGACTAGTAAGTTAATAGTTTTGTAATTTCTATTTTAATTATTTTTAAATGGAGCAGCTTTGAAACAACTTCTATTGGCAAAAATTCAATTAATTTTGTAAGTTTGTCATTTCACATTAATTTGTTTCCATATTTCCAATTATCGCTCTGTATTTTTATTAGCTTTTAAATATGCTAAGCATTTACTAATATTTTTGGAGTTTTGCTTTTAAGTTTGAAATTTAATCTTCGAGGTATGCATTTCGCTATCTCTAAATCTATAATTATCCTCTTAAAATTTACTACATTTAGTTGCGTAAATTTTATTTCTGTATTAAATTGGAAGTTTTTATTTCGTCATTGGATGAAGTAATATTGCTATTTAAATATTTGCTCGACTATTTGCTAACTTACTAAATTAAGTTTACTGATGCTTTTAAATGGATTGAATTGTCTGTTTACTTAATGGTTTCTTGTTGCACTGACATTTCTTATGAAGATTTATTTTTTATTGTTGGAGTAAATGATTGCTTTAATGCTGACTTATCTAATATCTTGGCTGAAAATATTTTGTTTTTGAGTTTGATAAAAGCCAATAAAACAAATAGGCACACAGTTCCCCAAAGAATTGAGAAATAAACGGTCTCATTTTTTATTATGCTTTTCATTATTTAAGATTATAGATTTAAATTCAATTCTTAATCAAATATAATATTAATGAAGTTTGATGTTTTTCCATATGTTTCCTGATATTTAGTATATTAGGTAAAAATTAAAAATACAGTAAAATTATTTGAAATATTAATCGATAAGTAATAATTGTATTTTGAATTTATAGGGATCATTGCTTCCCGAACTCATATTTGGCTTTATTGATCAATCTCAAGATAATTTTGGGTATTACATTCCAAGCGAAACCGTAAACATTAGGAAAGCCCTTTGGCTTTTCTTTTTCATTAAAGTATAATGGTTGATAATTGGTCAATTATCCCGACATCAACTTACTTAAAAATTAATCCATTGATTTTTTAATACAAATTTCGCTTCTTTTTATGATTTAAAGCAAATCTTTACGGATCCACCTAACAGAGTTATTTTTCAATAGTGATAAAGAGTTGCTTATCAAATACCATAAAAATGCTTTTCTGTAGATTTCATCAGGAAATTATGAATTTTATTTTAATAGAGATCGTTCGAGCTTAAGGGATTAATAAATATCTAAAGATTCAGGGGAATCGCAAAAGAATATTGACAAATATTTTTATCTAATTAAAATTTGGTCGGTTATTACATCTTCATCTTTCCCATGGTATATATAAAATTCACAACTAGAAATTTTTTGATTTTTAATCAGAGAATTTTAGATGTCATTTTTATATGCAAGAAGAATATCCAGAGTTTAATTTATTTCTATCTAAGTATAAGCAAATGAAACTTCTTTACCTATTGCAAAGTCCAATGATCGATGAATGGCGAGGGGACAAGAACATCTAATGGATGAGTTGCATCTTTTCCTAATTGATTATCATAGTAATATTTGGTTATTTTTGCGTAAATCTTCCCTAAATCTGTATCATCTAGATCTATTTTAAAATCTCTGTTTGAAAAAAGTTGCATTGATCTTTTAGGCTTAAGTTATGGAGGCAGAGGTATTTTTTTACCTTTTTTAGCATAATCTATTTCATGGGAGTGGATTTATGCCAATCGTAAACATTAATTGCATGTGACTTTATTATATTATGCCCATATTTTATGCATTGTTGCTATGAGTCCCAATTGACTTTTTTCAAGAAAACTTATATAAAAGTCCAAAATGTCTTCGCTAAACTGGAAGGAATCTTTAGGTTTATTTTCACCATTTTATGCATTTACTTGTAAAGAATTATTTTAATTATCTAAGCTAATATTCTGAAATAATTATTGTAAGTCAACAGAGGTTTAGTTTTAAATTTACTCACTTTTTTCGTTCTTCTCTAAATTTTGCTTCTATATTATTTGCTGTCTCTTTAAAATTTTAATAGCTTTATCTTTTTAAATTTCTCCATTATCAAAAAGATGGTATTGATATTTTTTTGTTAGTTAGGATTAGTATGGTATTAAATCTCTATCCCAGCAAAGCAAGTAATAATCTCCATCTAAATCTCCTCCTGAAATTAAAGTTGTCAAAGGGTATTTCCCTTATTGTGGGAAAACAATGACATTTACATATCGATTGAATATTTAAATCATTTTAGAATCCATTTTGTTTTATTTAAATCTTTGCTCAATTTCCTCATCAGATATACACCTGACTAACTTTATATCTCCTGGGTGAAGGCAGGGATTTCTTGTAAGGAATGCTCTTTTTTCATTAACATTGTATTTTGATTATCCGGTATTCTTTATAAAGCTGCAATATATTTAATTTTCCTTCAATATTCCAAAACTGTCTAAAATTCCCATTAATCTAACAGCTTTTTAAATTTTGATATGTAAATTGCCTCTTAATTTGAGCGAAAGTTATCTTTTAACCTTTGCTAATAGTTAGCAAAAATATATTTATTGTCCTAATAATCTGTTAATTGCCATATCTTAGTTATTGTAAATAAAGCAGAGTAAATCGAAGAGAGAATCATTATTAGCTGGTGAATAATCGAGATGGGTCTTAAAATAATTAACAAGGCATTCATTCGAATAGTTCAACGTATAAACTTGTTTACTCATAAATTAATCTACTTTTTTAAAAATTTGAAGCAAAGGAATATTTAAACCCAACAAAAGTAAAATTATTTCAGTGTTTATATACCCAGGAGAGTATTTATTATAGCTCAATATATCGAGATGCTTTCTGGCTCTAATATCTAAACATTCAAATTTTTTCATACTTTCTCGTATAAACAATTTATTTGGAATGTTACTATATCTTCCTAAACTAAATACTCCTTTACATCCCAAATAACGACACTGTAGAGCACAAATGTCTTTAGGCAGCCGATATTATTAAATTATTTTTAATAAAATGTTATCTGATAGTTCTCCAATGCCATCTGAAAAGTTATATCCGATATATATTTCGTCCCTTATAATGATAGGAGTATAAATATCCTCAATCATTTAAGGTATAATTGTAATAAATTAGGAGTATGAATAAGAAGCTGCAAAGTTTTGGCCTATTCTGGCTGCTCTTTTGGCAGGATTAGAGATAGGAGAAAAATCTCCTAAAAATCGATAAATATCGGCTCTCAGGTCATGATAAAAAGAATTATCACAATTTACAAACCACATTTGCTGCTTTTTTATCTGAGAATTTGACCATCCTAAAGGTAAATATTGAACCCCACCTAACTTAAATCCAGAAATATTTTGCCTAAACACATTTTTTATTAAATAAGTTGAATCATTGTAAGCTGTTTCAGGAACTATCAGATTTCCATCATCTTTGCAGAAGGTTACTTTGATAAAAAACAAATGGTTAAACTAGCGAAATACTCTTGATTAAAATTCATTTGTATATCCTCTCAATTTTATTCCGCTTGGAGTAAAAGCCACATTATAAATTGGGTATATTTCCTGCCTCTTGAACTTTGAACTTTTCTTTTTAGATTTTTTAAATTATCGGTACTCTTTTTCATATAATTTATTAACGTGAATTTCTTAGTAAAAATCATCAATAATATTAATGATTTCTTCAGTTAATTGAGTGAGATTTTATAACTTGATTTCCATCAATTCAAGGTGATATTTAGCCTTTATAATTTAAAACACATGATGAACTTTTTAATAGGTTCCATATTGTATGGACAGTAAGTAATCAAGCTGAATATAATGTAATTTTAGTAAATATTACTGCCAATTTTAATGGGATGCTAAATTGTCTTTGATAGCCTTGGAACACATCTATGCAAACCTATATATCTTTGCTTCATCAGTTTTAAATTCAGATAAGGATCGTTTAATTGCAACTATTTATTAGTAACGCATTTTAGACTTTAAGCCAATTTTTTCAAAGATCTGTATATACCTTTTTCCCATAGTCTCAGTTTAAATTCCAATGCAAACCTTTTTGCTAAATTTGAGTTTAGCGATATCTTTTCCGATAAAATAGTCATTGTACTCGATACTGAAATTATTAATTGTATGCCAATAAGAGGAGCATTTTCCATTCTTCAAAGAAATATTTATTGGGTTAAATTGAGCCTCAAAAGATGGAGCAGTACTTAAGTTAAATAAAAATTTCTTACCCACTGAAGAAACATGAATAGATCTAATTGATTGTTTTGAAATTGAAATTCTTGTGATTAGATGTTAGGTTAAATTAATGTAAATAATGATATACTTGCCTGGATTTTAAAATTATATATGTACTTTTTAATTTGTATAAGTAGGGTAGACGTCAATTTATTTCTCATTTAAACAATTGACTTTATTTTTGTTAAAGCCAGAACCTATAAAAATAGAATCATATATAATTTACTAATTGTAATGCTCTTTTTCTTTCTTTTAAAAAAACCTTTCACGAAATTATTAAAATAGTCTTAGATAAGAACGCCCAAATTTAATAGAATCCAATGGGTCATCTCCATAAATGTCATATTCTTTGTTAGTTATATCTAAAACAATCATATTTAAAGAAGATATTGGAAAAGAAATTTCTTCAGATAGGTCTTTGATTTGCTTATTTTTATTAATGATGTTTTTAAAATTGGATTTTAGCAATTCTACCTGCTTTGCCCTGTAAAAATTCATGCAATAATTTGCTCTGGTATCATAGGTATAACCTTTTTAGTCCTAAAACGATTAATACAGTTTTTCAAAACCTTCTTTCATATCCTCATGAGTCGCCAGTAATATATTTAGAACTTAATATTCAAGCCCTTCATTGAAAATTTCATTTAAACGCATCTCAGTAAATGCCCTTAAAAGATTTGTCGAAGGCAAGCTTATTTCACCATATTGATTTTAATCAATTAAAGATGAACTTTAGACCAAAATTCTCATGAGTGCTATTTTTAATTAGAGATCCTCATTCCTTTATTATTTGAGTCCAAACATGCCATTGAACTTAAATCTAAAAAAATTATCTTCTTCACTATATTTTTTTCCCATTCTTTTTTTCTTAAAACTGTCTATTTGATGATTTCTTTTCATCTAGAATATTGGAGGGGGTTTTGAAAAATCGAAGGTTGTATATTATTTCTCCTTATTTGATTCAAACCATGGAGATCTTTTCTTTTTATTTCCATTATTTTGGTTAACGTGATGCCTATTTTATCTTGAACTATGATGATTACCTTCTTCATGAATGTGACTAGCATAAAATGATGTATTGAATTGTTGAAAAAAAGGATCATTATTAAATGGATCCCCAAAATCATCATCATCATCATCATCATCATCATCATAATGTATATCTCTTCTTTATGGTTTTTTCTTATGTCTTTCTCCTTTTTGTTTGTTGTTTTGATTTGTGCCTCTTCCTCTTCCTCTCATAAAAATAATAAATTAAACAAATCTTATCTGACTAAATAATAATATTAAAAAGCTCTGTCATAAAAAAATCTCTTTTATAACAATATATGAATTAAATTATAAAATAATTATTCGGATTATTTCGATAGTACAATGTTAAAAGATAAAGATAAAACTCTTCAAGGGGTAATAAAACTGTTTATTTTAACAGTTAATCCAGAATAATATTTTATAAAATGCAAGAATTAGTTTGATCATAATTATTAACAACACAATAAAAATCATGAATGGTAAAGAACAGTCCAATAGTTATATTTATTTGCGTGCAAATACTCGAGGAGGAAGATTACTATCTTTCTCTTTCCTGCAAGAAATAACTTTAAATAATGAAACAAAAATAATTAAGAATCAATCAATAAATTGCTTTAAATCGAAAGTGGATAAGAACAAAAATATTTTGGGGGCAAATATTAAAATTTTATTTATTTGCTCAAAAGGAAACTGGGAATAAATAGATAGAAATGTAAAAATGCATTTTATGACATTTCTTTTCTTGGTTTTAGCAATCTCATTGATTTTATAGTCTGAAAAATTAGAAAAAGATGAAATAAAATGCATTTTTGCCTTTCCTGAAAAATGTCCAAGATTTAATCTCGAGATGGAGGACAGACCAAAGCAACTCCCAGAATCATGTCTCCATTAGTCGATACTCGTTTCCTTTGGTCGATAATCTTTGAAGGTTCATTCCAGAGAATATGATAGTAGCAATTTAATTTAATTTTGGCAAATTGATAGTGTCTGGTAGATCAGGCTATGCTAGACAGACTTCGACACGCCTCAATGACTACAAACCAACATTCCAATGATGATCATATCATTCAGTATCAGACATGACCCGGCAAGGATGATTCATCATTATTGAATTGAATAAATGGGCCATCTAGAGTAAAAGTTAACACTGGAATTAGTTATACTCAACATAAACTAGGAATGGATATTAAAGTTTAATAGAATCTGGATAGCAAATAATTTAAAAATTTTAATAATTTTATAAGTTAGTTTACATTAAAATAAGAGTTTCATCAATTCATATCCTTGCCCGTCTATGATAAAATATTTATGCGCGCTAACATATATTTTCTTTGCTAAGATCCAAAATCAATCTCTTTTGTTTGCCATTTGAAGGCTCAATTTCTCCTTATTTTTATGATTTTTCCTTATCTTTTCGAATCGATCTAAGCTAGTTATTTATTGAGAGCTCAAACTGCTTCATATAATTCGATGATAAGTACTGATCAATTACCGATATGAGGGGATGATTCTATAAATTGCCTTTTTAATGAGTTTCTGTCTTCAAGAGGGTTAAACAATATCTTCTTGCCTTACATTCTATGAGATGGTCACCTGCTTTGAAAAGAACAGCAGCAGGCTTTAATTCGTATGTCATATTACCTTTTAATATATTGAAAGGTGATTTTCTTAAAAGCTGAGGATAGTCAAGTGATTTAATTGCAAACAATGATACCTCTTGCCAAACATCAGCTCATTGAAGTATCGTTTGATAGGCTCGGAATTGTATATTTCAACTCCTAGTTGTGTTATAACCGGTGGTCAGTCGAGTGAGCTATCAAAATCATTGAAAAAAATGGTTCTTCATGACCTTTAATATAATTATAGATGTGAGTTAAATCAAGACCCATAAATAATTGAGTGCAAAAGCTTTTTATCATTAAAAAAAGGATATAAATTATTCTTCTTCTTTACATCGTCCTCATCAATGATAGTGATCATTTTATGTGTTATATTCCTTTTGGGAATCGGACTTTCAATAAGGCTAGTTGTATATTTTTATCGAATCAGAAATTTGTAAGATGGAATTTATTGAGATGACAATTAGGGAGTATCAATCATATATAGGCTTAGAGTATCTCTTTTCAGGAGTCAGACGTATGAATTTTATTGATATAGAGTTATTATTGATAAAATTAGGCGTAACAGCAACACCTATTAAGCGTAAATATTGAAAGAAATAGATGCAAAATGTTGTTTATTTAGGGTTCTTAAAGAGAAAATTAGATGTATCAACCATTTTATTTAGCGTAATTCTTCATAGAATTAGAAGTACTAAATATTTTATTAAGAGTCAATTTTGAGAGAATCAGTCGTAACATATATTAAATTTAGAGATCTTATTTAGGGTCATTATTGACAGAATCAGCAGTATTAAGCATATAATCTAGAGTCATTATGGAAATATTCAGACGTATCAAACATTTTATTTAGAGTAATTAGTGAACGAATTAGGCCCCGCACTAAATATTTTATTTAGCGTCATTATTGAGAGATTTAGTGGTATCAGCAAATTAATTTAGGGTTACTGTGGATTAAATTAGGAGTTTGAATATTATTTATTTAGTGCAATTATGCAGAAAATTAGGCGAATCAAATATCCTAATTAAGTGTCATTATTGAGTGATTTAGGCGTGAGGATATCATTAAATCAGTGTAACTGTTCTACCAATCAGCTGTATTAATCATAAGATTGATTTAGGGTAAATAATGCTAAAATAAGATGCATTAATGGTGATTATTTAGCGTAACTATTGACTGAATTAGCTGTATTCATAAAATTTGATTTAGAGTAAATACTGCGAAAATAAGCTGTATAAATGGTAATAATACAGTGTACATTTGAAAGAACTAGGCGTATTAGCAATATTATTTAGGGTAAACTATTTAGAAACTCAGCCGTATTAATATCATAAATTTAGGGTAACTATAGAGAAATTTAGGAGCATTAATTATATTAATATAGAGTTATTATTGAAAAAAATAGCCGTATCAAATTTAATAGTGAAGAGTAATTATTTTTAAATCAGACGTATGAACAATTTTGATTTAGGGTATTTTTTTCAAAGAATTAGGCGTATTAATAACATTGATTTAGTGTACCTTTACAAAAAAATAAGTCGTAATAATATTATTAATTTAGGGTAACTTTATAAAAGAATAAGGAGTATTAAAAACATTAATTAAGGGTAACTGTATAAAAGAATGAGGCGTATTAATATCATTCAATTTTAGTGTAATTTTACGAACAAATAAGCTGTATTAATAGCATCAATTTAGTGTAATTTTATGAAAGAATAAGTCGTATTTATTGTATTCATTTAGTGTAACTTTATGCAATAATAAGATGTATTAAAACATTAATTTAGAGTAACTTTATGAAAGAATAAGCTGTAATAATACCATCAATTTAGTGTAACTTAATGAAAGAATAAGACGTGTCAAGTGCATCGATTTAGAGTATCAATATTAAAGAACAAGATGTATTAGTATCATTAAGTTAGAGTAACTTTATTAAGAATCAGATATATCAATTGAGTTTATTTAGGGTAATTTTATGAAAGAATCAGCAGTATAAATACATCAATTTAGAGTAACTTTATTTTAAAAAAAGACGTATGACGAACATCGATTAAGAGTAAATTAATGAAAGAATAAGGCGTATTAATATTATCGATTTAGGGTAACTTTATAAAAAAATAAGCTGTATGGAAAGAATCAATTTAGTGTAACTTTGTAAAAGAATGAGCCGTATTAAAAGTATAAATGTAGCGTAACCTTATAAAAAAATAAGCCGTATTAATAAAATTGATTTAGCGTAAATTTCATGGAAAAAATAAGAAGTTTCAATAGCATTGATTTAGTGTAATTTTATAAAAGAATAAGGCGTATTAATAACATTAATTTAGCGTAACTTTTATAGAAAAATAAGAGGTTTTAATAGCATTTATTTAGAGGAGTAACTCTTTCAGAGAATAAGCCGTATGAATAACAGCAGTTTAGAGTAAATTTATAAAAAAATAAGACGTATGAAAAGCATCAAATTTAGGGTAATTGTATGAAAGAATAAGGCGTATTAATATCGATCAGTTTAGTGTAACTTTACCAAGAAATAAGCTGTATTAATAGCATCAATTTAGTGTAATTTATGTGTAAAAATAAGATGTATACATTTATCAATTTAGAGTAACTTTAAATAATAATAAGACGTATTAAAAACATCAATTTATTGTAACATAATTAAAGAATAAGGCGTATTAATAAAATCAATTTAGAGTAATTTTATGAAAGAATAAGATGTATTAAGATAATCTATTTAGGGTATGTTTTATGGAAAAGTAGTCGTATTAATATTGTTGATTTAGAGTAACTTAATGAATGAATAAGTCGTACTAGTAACATCAATTTAGCGTAAGTTTATTAAAGAATAAGACGTATGAGAAGT
>Ga0302186_10002808_pt1 | contig 13140 bp, 2 predicted proteins | sample II_Bog_E1_2_FD_198782 | JGI IMG/M metagenome (GOLD analysis project Ga0302186, IMG submission 198782) | Peat permafrost microbial communities from Stordalen Mire near Abisko, Sweden - II_Bog_E1_1 | ecosystem: Environmental > Terrestrial > Soil > Wetlands > Peat | place: Sweden: Abisko, Stordalen... | reverse complement strand
TTAAGGTGACTCGACCACTTTATTTTCTTTTATAAAGCCATTTCAAAAAGACTTCTCGATTGGGAGAGTGATAATAGTTTTTCCATAAAGTCAGCAAAGATTCAATCTATATCTCCTTTCTGGAATTACGAACTATATCCTCAAGCAGTTAAAAGCTATCGTTGATTTGTTTTATATTTTAGAAATTGACTTTTGAGTTGAGATAATTCACCAAGATACTTATCATATCGACTTAGAGTTTATCAAATGACTACAGCCGTTATTCACATAAATAAAGCAGTATCTTGATGTGAGTATACTATTTATTCTTGTTCTCAATGCAAGTGAAACAATTTTATTGAAATTGGATGAATATTTTACTTTTTTAGAACCGATGAAGCAAGTGAATCAATTAATTAATGGCAAAATCTGACTATGACATAAGAACGTAGTCGTAGATAATCTAATATCCGAAATGCTCTGTGAGTTTCTCATTGATGTTCTATCCATACGAATTCTATGAGAACTATAGAATCATATGTATATAGTCCTCATCCCACTGGTCTTTCGGTAAATTGGCCACCTTTTTAAATAACTTCAAATTTTGGTCAATATCGTTCTGATAAAGTGGAAATTCTGCAATGAGATTATAAATTTCTTTAACAATAGTTTAATGTTTGCCAATTCTGGATTTCCAGATTAAATCGATATCCTTGCCGATGATGTTATGTTTGATATTTAAAAACTTGACTATTTCGCATGATTTTTTAATAAATTAATGGTTGTCGTTGTTCATGAAAAGAATCTAAAGCAATTTTGTCTTTTGAATCCAATCTTGCATCGAACCATTCTTTAAAATATACTCGTTTTTTTAACACACCTCAAGGATATGACTGATTCCTTTCAATTTCTTTTAGAAATAGGGACACCCAATCATTTTTACACAAAGCTATAACTATAATTCTATGCTCCAGTCCCCAATCACGCTTTCAAATTTGGTATTCACTGCCATTTCAACAATTGACTCCAGAAAATTACTAACCTAATGCTTGTGAAACTCTTTAAAGTGTTGTTCTTTCAGCTTTTTAATATTGCCTTAACCGACTTAGTAAATGTATTTGTACCTTTAATAAGCTTCGCAATAAAACTCTCTCGATCAGCAGTGGAGATGAGATTCGTTAATCCGAAGATTAAATTGGTGAGAGAATACAAAAATAAGAAGGGGATAATTTCTTCAATGTCTAACAACTTCTAAATTAATGAATTGATCAGGTCAATTCCTTTTAATTGAATAAAATATTTGGTGATTTCAATTTGATATACTTTCTTCGGGTCTTTGTGTGCGGGGGCTCGCCATTGAGTACGAATGAGTTCTGCATTAGTTCTAAAAAATCCATCCAGCCTCAAATAATTGCCAGTTATTGTGTAGACAGTATCGAATATTTCGAAGTAAGATTTAAAGAAAGCTTATTGAGAGGTCCAATTGTCCATTTAATGCTGATTGTCGACCAGTTTCAAAAACTGCATTGGGAGGGAGTTACCTCGTTAAAGTTGTTGTTAAGATGTTCCAAATATTTGCATAAAAATTCGATGTTCAAGGTGAAGTATTGAATTGTACTGTCCATTTACTGCCCATTTTGATACTTGCAAGTCATCAGAAAGTCAGTGTACATATAGTTCCATCCTCGCAGCAGTTGATTCAGCTAGTGAACAGTAAATTATAAAGGACTTTTCATGAACAGTCTCATCCTTGCTAATTTCTTAATTGATAGACATGTACTTATTCATGTTCCGTGAGATCATATTTCCATCCGTCCCTGACTCCAGCATTTTGTTTTTGTCCAGTGTAGCCGATAACGATGGTTCGAAAGGGTTTGAGTTTCGGACTGTTAAATTTATAGGTCTAAATAGAAGTGAGTGTACTTAATCATATTTAAGTGCCCATCCATCGAAGCGAACTTTAAACATCTTGCATTGATTGAGTTTTGTAACGATAAATCCAACCCTCCAATCGCCTTGATTATCCTTGGCATCGATGAAATCTCCTTCGTTGTAGAGTTCCTCTAAAGTTACAGTTTTTTATGGTTTTACACTTGCCATCTGTTGTCTATAAAAGATTTGATTAATTATAATCCGCTTAAAGAGGATAATATTGAGTTAAAAGCATGGCTTAAAGTTGTCAGAGATAGTAAATTATAAACACAATTATTAATATATGATACTTAAAAGATAACCCTTCTTTCTCGATAAGTGTATTCCTTGCTAATTCTTATAAACTAGTTTCGTCTGATAAGACCTAATTGCCATTTGATTAAATTGGCATTTGTTCAATAGAACGGACTCATCCATAAATTAGATAACGCATCGTTAATGTGGTCCACTAATTGTTTATATATTGGTTACAATAAAACTATAAATCGCGAATGATCTAACTTTTTCAAGACAGACGTATTTTCTTGAACGCCAAGAAGAAGCCAACAGCCAAAAATATATTTCCTGATCTCAAATTTTCGCCAGTCCTCACGAGAAAGTCCAATAGAGATTCAGTAATATCGTCAGATAATGGCCTTATTTTGTACAGCTATCAACCCCTTTCAAACATACTCATTAGCAAAAGGATAGCTCCCTCCACCACTGAACAAGTCGCTCTCACAAACAAAAAACAAACTTCCCTCAACCTCAATGTCCATAACTTTAAGATCAGAAAAAATTCAGTCAAGAGAATATCGGATGCTGAGCCTGATGAAAAGAGTGATAAGCGCAACTCTACAAGTTTATCTCAAAGGATGCCTCGACTGGTAGTATAAAATTAATAACCATCCTGCGATTAAATAAAACTGAACAAATTATCAAAAGCTGAAGAACTGACCTTTTCAGTGGTAAAAGGCAACAACAACGAAGATCTCGTCAGATAGTTAATGCGGTAACGTAAGATCTGGAAATAAATAAAATTTGGATAGGGCATAGCGAACTTTAAGTGGGTGTTTTACAAAGACAGACACAACTACAAAAAAATGTGGTCCTACACTAAAAAGAGATTCGTCAATCACTTTTAGTTTAATGAAGAGATTTGCACTAAGGATTCATTGGTTAAAAATCTGCAGATCTATTGCTAGACCAAAAAGATTGAAGTATTTAATATTACTCCCATTACCTTTATCATGGATTTTGATGATTAGTACTGCGAGTATAACATGAAACAGTTTATCAGTTTTTTTCAAAAAAACGATCCACGCAAAGCGATGAATAAAAAAGGCAATCTTCCTTGGAGTTTTGTATCTAAATTTCAAGGGTATATGGGGTGGCAAAACTCAGATATCAAGAAAAAAATCAACATACTCTCCAAGCCCATCAACAGCAACACATACTACTCATAAAATAGCTATTTATGGCTGCTGAAACCAACTGGACTCAACAGAGGAAGAGGCATCTAAATTTTTGATTCACTAGAACAGCTTGAAAAGATCCTTGTAGATTATTTGTAATTAATGAATCGTAAAAAATACAAGTAGGGGGGAATCAAGTAAAAATAAAAGCATGAGAAAGTGATCTAAAAGCAACAATAGAAATCATAGAAGATATAAGGATAAGATAATTCTCTCAAGGAAAGCCTAAAGTAGACAGTATAGTTGGAATCATCGTGCACATAAACTAAATTCCTCGGCGCATAAAAATTTAAATTAAATACGTGCTCATTTGTCATACAAAAATATGTAGAAAAACCTTTCCTGATTCACGATCGTAAATTTGACATCAGAGTATGGGCTTTGCTTACCGAGGAAATGAATATATATTTCTTTAAATAAGGCTACATCCGCACTTCCGCCGAAACATTCTCCACAGGAAATATCGATAACTACTTTATTCATCTAACCAACAACGCAATTCAAAAATACAGCTAAAATTATGGTCAGTTTTAAAACGCGAATCAACTCTCGTTTTGGGATTTGAAGCAGTTCATGGCTGAAGAAGCCGTAAGTAATATATGGAGAAGAATCAAAGAAATTACTTATATGGCTTTCAGTTCTGTGAAGAAGAAAATCAACCAAAACCAAAGAAAGCATTGCTTCGAAATATTTGGATTGGATTTCTTTATAGACAGTGAACTAAAAGTATGGCTAATCTAAGTCAATGAGAATCCCTGTATTTAGTGTTCCAGCCCCCTGTTAGGGCAGTTGATTCCGCGAATGCTAAATGATGCCTTCAAATTAACAATCGATGTGTTAATCGACAAGAAATGCGAAGAAAAGGCCTACCCAGTCGACAAATACGCTGACAGTTAAAACATGTGGTAGAAGTTAGGTCAACTAATGCCCAATAGTGAATATTCCCCCAAAAAATGATGATATAGTATATATAAATCAGACATTCAGGTAAGACTAATAATTATCCTGCATCCATATCTACTATTCAATCTAGTTCTGAGAGTAAAAAATAATCTCGCCCTCATTTGGAGGAGGTTCATTGCTAAAAAGATTGAAATCTTCATGATCGGTGAGGTCATTCTCCATGTGGAAGAAACAGTGCCGCATTCCTAACGAAACTTAATCGTTTTACTATATTGTCATTGGTTGTTCTTCCTCCATCACTTCTTCTTCACTACCCTCTTCATCTTAATTATGCCCAACAAAGCATTGATACATTTATTCTTGCTTTTTTGCTGCACTTTGCATCGCTTGAAGATGTCGCTAGAAAGCAGAGGAGCGTCTTCTTCCCACAGGAGTTTTGAAGCTGATGTCCTGAATATTATTTGGCGATATATAAGGAAGGTTTTGGATTTGTTAGTGCAATTCAAGAGGGAGATAATTTTCTTCTTTGCCCAAGAAGGGGTTAATTATCCGTATTTAATTCTCTTTAGCGATGTTCCTTTTAGAAACCCTTCGTGAACATCTGGTAATCCTGAGGCCTTGATCATCGGGGAGATGAGAGAAACTTCTGAAGCTGTTCATGCCTTCCAAAAAACTTACTATATTTATAATCAATAAGACTCTTAAGATTTTTATTCTATTTTTAGATCAAGTTTATATCACTAAATTTTATCAAAAGAATGAAGTATAATGAAAAGAAAGAAAAAAGAAGATGACGGAATCACTGAGTTAGGTGGGATAACTTTATTTTCAAAATAGACAAATTAAAGAAGACTGATATAAAAGATAAGCAACTATATATAATAACTATGAGCAACAATCGATGAGTACTTAAAACTAATGAATTTAATGAACCCAATAACATTATTAAAAAGGTTCATTATCCTCTATATAAAGTCCAATACTTGACAGTATCATACAAAGATGGATTTTAAACCAAAATCTTAATCTAATGATTTATCATGTGTTTAATTTTATAAATTGGGAATTATGAACATTTTACCTCCGTTCTAGAGTCAACTTTAGCCTTATTTCTTTGGTATTTATTCACAGTTATGACAGGCAAAGCAATGGCATTAACTGTTGCACTTCTTCCCGTTTTGAAAACACTCACAATATTTCTTAAGGCAATTACTTTTAATGCAGTTGCAAGCCAAAAATTAGCCACGGTCCCTCATTGAGTCACTACGGTTTAGCTTACGGTTGTGACACTCAATACAGCTACAGTCCTCTCCACAGGTTTCCCCAGCTCTGAAACACTAGCAATATTTGGCATTGCAGTTCGACTTAACACATCCACAGCGTAGTCTGCGTTTGGGGGACATCTTTCCCAAGAGATTGTAAAATTTTCCGTCCTCTGGGTTAGGAGAATACTACTTAATAATATGGAATTGATATTATTTAGGCTATATTTTGAGATACTCCTATAGTTGTCCAGCACATAGTCAGGAGATAGTTCTGTTATTAAACTGGCATTGTCTGCATGGCAGTCTCGCTTAGCGAGGGACTTCTGGCACCGACTCTGCAGTCGACTCATCTAATTAATTATCTCCCGCCACCCAAAAACCAAGTTTAATTTTACGCCAAAAATAATTTATTTTTCTTGTTTCCATTAACACTCTGGAACTAATGGTCTTCCCTTATTGATTAAAACAAAATAGAACAATATAATATGAGCTGAGATCTGCTGTAGGCTGCGGCTGCTCACATTTCATTGTAGGAAATGAAAATGAGAATGAAGGTTATATCATCGATTATCGATGAATTTTTAGTCCAAGAACGATTCGCTAGGGTCATTAGGTGGTCTGAAGCCTGCTGGATCTGTTTGTTTTCGTAGAAAGGAGCCACAGCGCGAATCAGCTCCTCATTTGAGAGAAACTCAAATACACCGTCAGAACCGATTAGGAGTATTTTGTCCTATTAAGTTAAGGCAAATTCTGTTTCTGAAAAGAAATACATGTGATCTCGGGAATAGGACTTACTCCTACTGAGGCGGCTACCAGATCTCCAAAACTGCGAGTCATTGCTAGCCCTGGAACGTTGTCATTCTGCACCCACACTCTTAATGGACCAATGGGATCTCCATATTCATCAGTAAAGGGTTAGATTCGTCCTTTCATCTTCTTAATTCGTTCAGCCTACTTTTCTACTGAAGGTTTGTGATCATTTGAGAGCGCTATTGCCTCCCAATTGTTAGATTTATATTTTCCCAACACTGCTCGGCTATCTCCTACATTAGCGCAATACAGCTTGCTTTGCTGTAGATAGCAACTGATGATGGTTGAGCCCGAAAAATTCAAGTCAATTTTTGATTCTCTTCTTAATTTTTCATAGGCTATCTCGAAAGCTTTGACCAGACCTTCTTTCGGATGACGCTACATCATTTTCAAATTTGATATACAATTAGGCAGCACATTTTTAATAAATCCAGATACTTGATGACCGAGAGGACCATGCCCATCACAAACTGAGAAAAAATGCTGCCATGTTTTGGAATTGATGTTAGGGTTAATGATAAAACTATCTTGGTTAACTTTTCCTGAATTTGTTGGAATATAGCCTTTTTTTGTGCGGTAAGAAAACCGCATTACATACTAAAAGAAATCGTCATCCTTGTTTAAAATTTTATCGGACTTTTTTAGGTTTTGGCCAATCAAGTCCAAAAGAGCGTTAGGTTTACGAACTTTGTTGTCATTATCACTGAAATCTAATGGAGCCTCTCTTTTGCTTAATGGAGAAGAGTCTCTTTTTCTACTTGGAGAATATCTTGCAGTAGCAGGATGACTTAATTCCTTGCCCATCTTGTCTTCATACCTCCATGAGCCTCCTCGATATATCCTTCCTTTTGAGTACTCAGACGGAGGTTGATCTCTTTGTGGATCTTTGGAACTATCTTTAAAAGCATTAACTAACAGTTATTATCTCTGATCATACTTGCTGCTGCTAAAGGCATCGTGACTCTATCCTTTATCGTCATATTTTTACTTCTGTATTACAGGAAAGAGCCTGGCTTTTGAGTTGTTAGGGGACGATGTGTCGTCGGTTTCAGTAATTTGGACTGATAGTACTGATAGGGTGTGCGAGGAGCAAGAAAATTATCCTCAGGAAGTCTGCTGAGGTCCAACTTTAAATTCTTAGCAGCTAGATCTGCTTCTTTTTGTCGGCTGGTGATTTTTCCGTAGTTATTGCGTTCGAATTTATCGTTGTATGATGTTCTTCGCATTCTATTGATGTTATATGATAAGTGGATGAATAAATGTATTCAAAAATGTTTGAATGAAGGACTTTTCCTTTCTTAGATTGACTATCATGTAAATAATATTTTTGAGTATTTGAACTTCGATTGAAATTTTTATAAAAATAATGTATGAGGAAATGATGGAATTGAAGATTAGTATAATTGTATAATTTATAAATATATATTGATTGTGTTATTTCTAATTTTTAAGACTCTATTGATAAATTCTGGTATAAAAAATGTCTTATATGAAAATTCTCTAAAATATACCTTCGGGGTGCACCAAAATATAGCCTCCATCAGTGTTTTGAATTTGATCCACAAATATTGTCATTGATAAAATTTCTTTTATAAGTTATTGTAGTCATAGATTATTTGCATAGAGTAGTAAATAATGAGAAATATCAAATTATTCAATAAGAATGATTTTTATAATCAATTGTAGGGTCTCTTGATCGAAAAATCATCAGGAGGTCAATAAAAACATTTGGGCATTGAGGAAGAGGCATAAATCCAATCCAAGAGAGAGATTATTATAATCATTTAATTCCAAGTCCAATACAAAATTATGATGACTGAGAACTGTAACCTCTCCATCATTTCACTTGTCTTTTCAATAGTAGTCACTGGAGCTTAATTTTTTCAACAGTTAACAGAAAATCTTGAAAAGAAGGTAGTAAATTTAAAGTCATTACCAAATACCCAAACTTCAAACAAATCAAGAAAGGCAACAAACAAAAAAAGAACGAAGGACATTATACCAAATATCTTTAGGAAACTGAAAAATTCTTACAAAATATCACGAAGAGACTTCTTATCCTTTTAAAAAATAGATCGCCCTAGAGAGTGGACTCCGAAGCATGAGTTGATTCTTTTATGCCTAAAATATCTCTAAATAGAGTTCGAAGAGAGATAGATCTTTAGAGAAGTGATCACCAAAATATGTGATGGGATGATCATCTTTCGGTAAAAAAAAATCAATATTAATGAAAAGATCTAACGACATATTCCAAACTTAAATCTACTGATCAAAGTTAAAAAAATCTGTTTGAAGTTACTGAAAAAAGAAACCATGCCTTAAGCTAGAGAAATTCACTCCATTCTAACACAATTAATGGAACCCGATGGGGGAAATGAAGGAACCTTGGCAGCTCAAACTAAAAAGATCAACCCAGGATTTTAGTATATATTGAGACAATTTCCTATTTATTCAGTTAAAAATGAACCAGCTGATATACCGAGAACTGTAAATGTTTCTATTTCTCCCTAAAACAAAACCTACAAAAAAAATTAACTAAATTCTCGAAAAAAATAACATCCCTGTGAAAAAGGCGATATTAATGAAGCAAAGATAAAAGATTATACTCATTATGATTACGACCCTCCGAAGTCATAAGATTTCTTCCTTCTTCTACTTAAAGAAACCTTAGATCATACCGATATTTCAAAAAGTTTTGAGAATATGGCCATCAATCCTTATGGAGTTGATAGCAACCCTATCTATCCAACGAATAGAGAATACTGAATCATAAATTTTGATTAACAATATCATATCTTTAATTTGTCCTTTTCATATTAATAATAAAAGAAATAAACGTATTCAAAAATGTTTAAAGGAAGGACTTATACCCTCTTACTACTCCTAAATCTGTGGAATAAGCGGATAGTCGCTTTTTAGTATGAATTCTTAATTCTGTTCAAAAGAAACCTCTAAATAATTTCCATCGATATCTTTTGATACTTTTCCTTTGTTCATTTATTATGAACAGAGCAGAAGTTAAATTTATTAATTACTACTCTAGCATCTACTCGAAGCAGCAATTCTTGTCTCACTAGTTGATTTTTCGTAAACACTGGCTTGACATGACTTTTACTTTTGGATGCTAGAATACTAGTTTAGCCTTAATAGATTAAACTATTGCAATTTTTACCTCAGATCTTTAAATAATATTTCACTAAAACTGATACTAATAGTCTCGATCTCAATTTACTGCAAATGAGGTGGTATATAATATTTGTCTCGATTGGTAAGCAGCATTTCCTCTTCAGATTGAACTGAGAAAGACTCCTTATTAAAATTAGCGATTTATATATCAATATCCTCATCAATCTTATTTATTTGATGTTGGCACTTCTAAAAATAAGTGCTCACATAACTGATGGATTCTCTCTGCAGTTTTACTAGTTATTAAATCAAATTTTAGTAGTAAAATTTACATTTTTGTTTCTACTCTTTCAATTTCTAGCTCAGTATTCTCGACAATGTAATGCACTTTATTTTAATTTTACTTAGCTTTTCCATATATTCATTCTATCCAGATGTTCTTTAAGTTTCAATAGGGGACTTCTGAAAGAAAATAGTTTTATTAAGATAATTGATGGAGCATTAGCTGCAACAGATCAGCTTTTTTCCATTATTATCAACCATGAATAGTTATTAAGAATTGTGGGTAAGGTCTACTTCACATTTATATGGATTTATTGTTATCTCCTTGATGGGTTGGACTGTATTGATTTATTTACTAATTTCTTTACCAGTTTATGACAAACGTTGCTTGACCTAATTTTTGACATCGTCTTTATGGGTATTCTCAAAGGTTGACTCCTGCTGTTTTATCTTTGCTTTCATTTTGTGTTCATGTTGCCCTTGCTGATGTTTCCTGCCCTGTGTGACATTGGGATTAATATTTTCTTTATCCAACTGATAGCAGGTTTTGATGAACCTGCGACGATATTTATCTTGCTTATTGAGAAGAGAAGTCTTGGAGTCGTACTCCTGGAGATGTGCAATATAATTTTTCTTCATGTTTCAGTTAATTATTAAGATTAAAATATCGCCAATTTCAAGGTATATAATCCTTAACAAAATTCTTCTCTTTCTAAGCAAAATTTAATTAAATTAAACCTCGAATACTCGCGGAGAAATTAATTTCAAATGAGAAATAATTCCATTTTCACTGAGTAAGGAGAATGAAAATTCTAAAAGCAATTTACAAACACAAATACTTTCTATTTCTATTTCATCTTTTATCTTTATAGTTTTTATGATATTTTTCAAATTATTTCCTTTTATTTCAATGAAAGATAAATATTTGCCCTATCATTCTTAGTGATATGAAATTTACTATAATAAGTTTCTGCATTAAAAATATTAGTAAAATTGGAATGCCTCCAAAGCAAGTAGTGGTGGTCATGTAGGAAGATTATCCTTTTGGAGAGTGCGACTAGTGTACAACCGAAAACACGAGAGTCCTTGTGCGTAAAGTATACAATCTGCATCCTTATTAGAAAAAGAAGATGTTGGAAAAGATGACTGTCTTGCGCAAATTAAAAAACTAATATCTAATTAAGATTGAATCAGTACTTGAGGAGTAGGAAAGCATTCACTTTCTATATGAATATATACCCATCAAATTATAAACCTGGATATCCAACATCAATGACCAGTTCATCGAAAACTTTAGGGATCAACTCATCAAGTTATCAGTATTTTTAGCCAATAACTTCATTAAAATTGAATTTAAGCTTAAAAATATAGGAATGGACCAGAACTATGGCGCAAAGTACTTTTTAGATCTCAATTTTGAATTAGATTCAACAATAAATCCATAAAAATTAAAGTCAAACTATATTAGAGAGATCAGCAACCTCTTTAAGCCTTATATAGTTTCGTCGAGCAATCCCCTTAAACGGGCAAGTCAACGATTTAGCAGCGAAAAATCAAATAAATAATTGAAGAGTAACGACAGATTAAAAAATCAGCCAGTAGACACTGCCATATCTCCACCAACCAACAAAGCCAACAAGTAAGAGAAAATTAATTTAGAAGCAAGGAGAAAGCGTTATAAAAATATTACCAAGAAGTTAATATGAGTGTTGATAGTGAAAATTAGAAAATATTGCAAGAGTTTATGGATGTTTTAGATAATTAGGAAGAAGATGAAAATAACAAGGCAGCTGTTCCAGCGACAAATCCTAATATTAGAAGCAAAGCCAAATAATAGGCTCCGCAGCAACCACTGCCGAACCTCACAAAAAAACAGAATAGCTATCAGGAGCCTATATCTCCTTTTTATAACCAAAATGCAGCACAGAAAACCTCTCAGGCCAAACAGTAATTTAATTACTTTCAACAAAACAGGCCAAATAAATACGAATAAACTGCTCAAATTAAACAATCTCAAAGGAGAGAAAATTAAGAGATCGGCAAGAAAAACCCTCATCAAAAGGAGTTAGTAATTCAATCAAGCAATATAATTCCCTAAAAAATGGAAAGCGAGTACTCAAGAGTAGCAATGCTGGGTGGTCGTAAAAGTTAGAATAAAGAAGCAAGTGATAAGTGGAGATAATCATTCGATTTGCAAAATCGAGTAAAAAGCGCAATTGAAAAGAGCACCTAAGTCATCAAGAGATTCAAAGCTATAAAGGATACATTTCAACAGTGATAGTTTTTTATTATGGTCATACGTAAAAAAATACGATGAAATAAGCCGTATACAATCATTAATTCTTTTTTTTGTGAATATTTTAGTTCAACTTAATCCAATTTGCTTATTCTTAGATCACAGAAGGCTAGACAGATTCTTTAAAAATTACTTTATAAACTTGATATTCAGTAATAACCATTTTTTCTTAATTAATTTTTAAAATTTCCTTTTGAAGATTGTCATCAGGTTTCCTATAATAATATCCAATATTTATTTAGGCAATTCGTGTATTGCATTTATCTTTAATTATTAAGTCTCTTCCAAAGCACGGGCCAAAAGCCGCATTATTGCAGATTGCATTTTCTCCATTTTGTTTTTATACCTCGAAAACTTGCTTCTTGTTAACCCAAAAAAGCTTTGATTTTCGAGATTAGTCAGGTAAATATCCTTAAGGATATTTACACCATTTTAAAGGAGTAAAGGCAGCAAATAACTATTTTTTACCGTATTTTATCAGAGTCAATGTATTTTAAATGCCATCACAACATTAATGAAATTTATTTGCACTAAAATTATTTTCCTCCAAATAGGCTATAAATATTGGATTGATTTCTTTGATTGGTGGAAGGTTATCGACGATAATCTTCCAATCTGGACTTGTAGAAGGTAATAAATATAGATACAATTGAGCAGTTCGGATTCGTGTATTTCTTATAGTAATGAATTGATGAAGTTATTACATTTTAATTTAATTACTTTGATTGCCGCGAATTGGAGATATATTAGGCTGCTGCTGCCTTTAGACTTGTCCATTTTGATTGCCTCCGTGAATTGGAGATAGATTAGACTGCTGCTGCCTTTAGACTTGTCCATTTTGATTGCCTGCGCGAATTGGAGATAGATTAGACTGCTGCTGCCTTTAGACTTGTCCATTTTGATTGCCTCCGCGAATTGGAGATAGATTAGACTGCTGCTGCCTTTAGACTTGTCCATTTTGATTGCCTGCGCGAATTGGAGATAGATTAGACTGCTGCTGCCTTTAGACTTGTCCATTTTGATTGCCTGCGCGAATTGGAGATAGATTAGACTGCTGCTGCCTTTAGACTTGTCCATTTTGATTGCCTCCGCG
>Ga0302186_10002807_pt1 | contig 13144 bp, 12 predicted proteins | sample II_Bog_E1_2_FD_198782 | JGI IMG/M metagenome (GOLD analysis project Ga0302186, IMG submission 198782) | Peat permafrost microbial communities from Stordalen Mire near Abisko, Sweden - II_Bog_E1_1 | ecosystem: Environmental > Terrestrial > Soil > Wetlands > Peat | place: Sweden: Abisko... | reverse complement strand
TAATTGCCTCGGGTTCAATATTGACAAGTTTTCATTTTAAGGGTTTCATATAATATGAAACCCTTTTTTTATTTATACCGGTGAGTTAACAAATGATAAAGGTTGCTCTAATCAACCTTAAAACTCAATAAATAATTGGTGATTTATTGAAAACCGAGATACAATTCTAATCGTACCGGGTTTTCATTGAGAGGGTTTATTGTTGTGAATAGTTCTTTTCTTTTGCGGTTAAAATTATCAGCCATCCTAATAATGCGGGCCATTTCCTTTGATCCTTTTAATTGAACTATTTTTATTTGTTTGGTGGACCTCATATAAAAGCTGTTATAATTTATTAATACCCTTTGCCTCAAGTCCATTGGCATATACCAGTTTTATAAAAGCTTTTTCTACCATATCATATTGTAGGCGGTACTTATCACTTTTAGCATAGTATTCTTTAGCACGCTGTTCAGCCATAAGAATGGTAGAATGGTCGCGACCACCTAAATAGGTGCCTATCATTTTCAAAGGAAAGTCAAATTTTGACCTTAAGATGCTTGTGAAAGCGCCTCGTGCACGTGGTAAAGGGGCGTACCGTGATTCACTCTTCAAGTCTTCTTCTGTAATGTTAAATTCACGGCTAATGAACTTAGCCAATGTATCTAAAATGTTCTGTCCATCCTTGGTAAGCGTTATCGTTACCAGATAGAGGCCATTAGGGCCTTCGGTAGTTATGTGGGTCACTGGCTATTGGGGTTTCAGTGTTTCTAACTTAATAATGTGACAAATCTATAACACAGACAAAAAAATGCGTTATATTATTACAAGAAAATGTAATAAAATTTCGAACGCCTCAGTTTAAATGGTTACTTCTTTTTTAAAGCACTTGAGTCAACTACAACATTTTTGGGTTGTACGCTTTCCAGATTAAAATCGGCTGAGGTTACTTTAAATGTGGTGCGCCTATTTAATTGGTATTGTTCCTCTGTACAGGGGTTACAATCAACCACTAACTGGGTTTTGCCATAACCATGTGCCGTTAGCCGTTGTTCATTTATACCCTGAGAAATAAGATAATCAACTACTGATTGAGCGCGTTTTTGAGAGAGGTCGTTATTATAGGCATCTGAACCACGTTGATCGGTATGTGAGCCTATTTCAACTTTTATATTAGGGTTTTCTTTCAGCAATTGTACAACAGTGTCTAAAGATTTTTTTGCATCCTGCCTTATATTCCATTTATCATAATCATAATAAATGTTATGTATCACAATCATCTTATTGGTATATATCTTATCCAGTACCAACTGTACCTTACCTACCATACTATCTTTTTTACTAAAACCTATGCTGCTAAAGTTTTCTGAGTGTGAGAAATAGCCCGGTTTAGTAGCAGTTACTTTATAGTTTTTTTCTGGATCAATTTTAAACATGAACTTGCCATTGGTATCTGACTTTGTTTGTGCCACCATAGTGGGTTGTTGTGTTTGTGGGTCAATAACGTTTAATTGCACCTCACAATGAGCTAAAGTAGTTGTGCCTGTTTGCTGGCTATTAGGATCATCAACAGTTGAAAATTGTTTTTGAAGTGTTACACCATTAAGGGCATAATATTTTACGTTCTTTATATAAAACATATAAATATCATCAAAACCTTTGCCACCACCACGGTTTGATGTAAAGAGGCCTTTTAGTTTTATAGAATCTTTATCGCCACTATTTAATGGAAGAAAAACCAAACCAAAATCATCGCCGCCGCTGTTAAATGGATATTTCATGTTCTGCGGCACACTCCATCCGTTCTTAGTTTTTGTGGTATAATAAATATCCAGTCCTCCCATGCCGCCGCGTCCGTTTGATGAAAAATATAATTTGCCATCCGGAGCTACATAAGGAAATACATCTTCACCAGCAGTATTAATTGTAGCGCCTAAGTTTTCAGCCTCACCCCACGTGCCATCAGAATTGCGTTGTGATACATAAAGATCTTTACCTCCAAACCCGCCTGCAGCATCGGATGAAAAATACAGCTCCTTTCCATCTGGTGATAAGCAGGGTTGACTTACATTAAATGTATCTGCAAAAAATGGTATCATTATCGGTTTACTCCAATCACTACTATCAGCCTTCCATACACTTTTAAAAATGTGGCAGTAGTCATTAGTTTTATCAGCATTACCACAACGGGTAAAATAACATTCGGTATAATCTTTATTAAAACAAGCTGCTCCATCATTAAATGGTGATGACAATGCTTTACTAAACAATGCCGCATCACCATAACCTCCTTTGCCATCCGGTTTAGAAATGTACAGGTCACTATAATCTTTTCCCGTCCAACCATATAATCCTTTAGAATTGCTTCTGTCGCTGGTAAATACCATTGAGTTGTCTTTGTAAACCGCCGGTGCGTAATCATATTCTGGCGAGTTCACCTTATCCAAATTTTTAACTGTGTAACTGGTATTGGCTTTTGCCCAGGCAATGGCATCTTTACAGGCCGCTATTTCTCTATTGGCGTCATCAACTTTATCAGGCTGCTCTTTGCTATACACATTAAACTGTTGTATGGCATCAGCATATTTTTCATCAGCTTTCAACATTTCAGCATACCACCAAATAGCATCGCTAACATTGTAAGTCATATCAGCAGCTTTGGCATACCATTGCTCTGCCAGTTGTGTTTGACTGCTTAGGCGATAACATTCAGCAATTAAATAGGTTTTACGGGCACGATCGGGGTCGGTAGGTTCACTGGCGCTCAACTCTTTTTCATAAAGTCCGGCAGCTACTGCGTATTGTTTTTCCGTATAGGCTACATCGCCGGTTTTTTGTCCTTGTTGTGCTAAAAAACAACTGCTCAACAATGCTACTGCTGCAATTATAATAGTTAATTTTTTCATTATAAACCCTACGCTATTTTAAACGAAATGTACAACTTTATAAGTATTTAAGAATCAAAACCGTTTTATTTTTTATTTGACTGCCCTGTAACAAAAAGGTTTGGTTGATAATATGTACTTTAGCCTACAGTAATTTTTAAAACATGATCAAAGCCATTGTAAACGATAAAACGGAGTTTTCTATTGAGAAAAATGGTAACACTTTTATATTGAACGGAAAAGAAACCACCTTGGATATTGCCAATATCTCTGACAAACAATTTCACGTTATCCGCGATTCTAAATCTTATAACATTGATATTATAGAAGCAGATACCGCTAATAAAAAGTTTAAAATAAAAGTAAACGGCTCTATACATACCATACAACTAAAAGATAAATTAGATCAACTATTGCACCAACTTGGTATGGACAAAGCCAGTGCCCACAAAGCCAATGACATTAAAGCACCCATGCCGGGGCTTGTATTAAAAGTATTAGCTGCCGAAGGTACTCCTGTAAAAACGGGTGAACCGGTACTTATTTTAGAAGCCATGAAAATGGAAAACATCATCAAATCTGCCGGTGAAGGAACGATTGAAAAGATATTTGTTAAAGCTGGCGATAAGGTGGAAAAAAACCAGGTGTTGGTGAAGATTGGGTAATAGTCAATCCTTTATTTTTTCTTTACCTTATAATCTTTCCCAACTTTAATTTCCATTCTTATATCAACCAATGGCCTATTGTTGTGGTCGGTAGGTTGTTTAATGATGGAGTCCACTAAATTCATCCCTTCATACACTTCGCCAAATACGGTATAGTTACCATCAAGGTGTGGTATGCCGCCAATGGTAGTATATGCTTTACGTTCTTCATCAGTAAATTTTTTACCGGTTTGCTGCTCCATCTGCGTCAGTTGTGCATCGGTATATACTTTGCCAACTGCAATATAAAACTGGCTGCTACTACTTGCTTTTTCAGGATTATTATCACGTGCAGCAGCAATTACACCGTATTTATGAAACAGGTTCGGTTGTATTTCAGCTGGTATGGTGTACTTCAAACCGCCCTCTCCTAACTGTACTCCGGGTTTAGCGTGTTTAGAATCGGGGTCACCGCCTTGTATCATAAAATCTTTTATACAGCGGTGAAACATCAGGCTGTCAAAAAAATGTTCCTGTGCCAGCTTAACATAGTTATCACGATGTTTAGGTGTTTCATTATATAAGCGCACTTTTATAGTGCCATACTTTGTGGTAATAACAAGGGTCTTCTCTTTCTCTTTGCCGGAAAAAGACATCAGAACAAGTGCCATAATAATGTAAAGGAGATTTTTCATAATAGGTTAAAAGTTGAAGCTCAAAAGTCAAAACTAAAATAAATTTATAAATTGAACTATAGTAATTGAAAATTCTACATATTTTCAAAGTACTCAATAATAGTATCTTTAAGCAGTTCTTCCTGGTCGCGAAAAAGCATGTTATCGGGTGTTTTTAGTGGTTGATAGTGCGGCCAGCCATCATCATCGTTGCCAATAAATTCGTAATAGCCTTGGGTACTTAATAATTTACAAACGGCAATGTGCATCAGGTCCTGCTTTTCTTCTTTGGTAAATTCTTTTTTTATGCGGCCTAATTCATTTATACCTATTAACAATAAAATAGCATTCATGTCGGGCGCCTTGCCTAGTTGCCCCAGTAATTTTTTACGAAGCTCTATCCATTTCTTTTCGCGCAGTATTATCCGTTCTCTCTCGTCCATTACAGTATTTTAAATTCATCTCTATCTGCCCAAGCCCTGAACTCATTTCTAAACTCATCTAGTTTTTCTTTTGAGAGCGTAATGGTAGCAACCGCTTCTTCTTTGTCTTTGTCTTTCTCAAATAATACTTCTCCTTTCATATCAGCAACCAAGCTGCCACCGTGATAATAAATGTTATTACCATCATTACCTACCCTATTAAGCCCTATAACATACGATTGGTTTTCTATGGCTCGCGCAATAAGCAATTGCTTAAAAGGATAAGCACGGCGCTCGGGCCAGTTAGCCACATAGATCAACACATCGTAATCACCTGTGTTTCTGCTCCACACCGGGAAACGAAGGTCGTAACATATTAGCGGCAAAATTTTAAATCCTTTTAACTCAACAATAATTTTTTTATTACCTGCTGTGTAATGATTGTTTTCATCGCCATAACTAAATAAATGGCGCTTATCATATACTTCATATCTTCCGTCAGTGCGCATCCATATTAAGCGGTTAAAATATTTGCCATTTTCCTTAGCTATAAAACTTCCGCTTATAACAGCATTTTTTTCTTTTGCTTTTTCCTTTAACCAACTCATCGTTTGCCCATCCATTGGTTCAGCTAACCGTTCAGCATTCATTGTAAAACCTGTGCTAAACATTTCGGGTAAAAGAATGAGGTCAGTAGATTCTTTAATTGAAGATATTTTATTGCCAAACATGGCTAAGTTGGCAGCAATATCTTCCCAATGTATATCAGATTGGATGAGGGTGACGGAGAGGTTCATGTCTAAAATTCTTGCGCAAAGATAAGAAGGTTTAAGCTTGGTTGCCTCATCCTTAATCCGTCTCTGCAAAAGCGACAACGGGGAAGGGCACTTTAAACTGCCCATTCCGGCTTGGATGAGTTTGGTGAGAGAGTTTTGAAGTGCATTAAATTAGCATTCCACAAAATCTCTCCCTTCAGGAGAAATTTAGAGGGACAACATTAGGTCAAACCTTTTGCAACTTTTCTGTCGCGCGTTTCAAGGTATCTTCCGACTTGGCAAAGCAGAAGCGCAGCATTTTATGATCGATATTGCGGTGATAAAAAACAGAAACAGGTATTGATGCCACGCCTATTTCTTTGGTAAGGCGAATAGCATATTCTGTATCTTTCTCATCAGTTATCTTATTATACCCCAACAATTGAAAATAGCTGCCCGATGCCGGTTTTACACTAAATCGTGACCCTTCAATGCCTTTCAAAAAGAAATCTCTTTTCTTTTGATAAAATGCACCCAGCTCCAAATACAATTCCTTTTTCTTCATTAGATCGGCAAAAGCATATTGGTAGGGTGTATTGGTAGAAAATACGATAAACTGGTGCACACGCCGAAATTCCTTGGTTAATGCTTCGGGTGCAAGGCAGTAGCCCATTTTCCAACCCGTGTTGTGATAAGTTTTTCCAAAAGAATACACTACAAAACTACGCTCTGCCAATTTAGGATAACGTAAAACGCTTTCGTGTTGTATCTCATCAAAAATTATATGCTCATACACTTCATCGCTTAAAATAATGATGTCGGTATCTTTAGTTATTTTTTCTAACTGTTTCATGTCATCACGCGTTAGTACAGAACCTGTTGGGTTATGCGGCGTATTGATCATGATCATTTTTGTCTTCGGGTTCAATCGTTTACGAACAGTATCCCAATCAATTTTGTAATCCGGTGCCTGCAATTCTATGTAAACCGGTATGCCTTTGTTCAATTCAATAGCCGGTGTATAGCTATCATAAGCAGGTTCAAAAATTATAACCTCATCGTCTTCATCAATAACAGCTGTTATGGCGGCATAAATAGCTTCAGTTCCCCCCGGGGCAATGGTTATTTCAGTATCAGGGTTATAATTAATGCCATACAGGGTAGAAACTTTTTCTGCTATAGCCTCACGTAATGGTATAATACCGGGCATGGGCGCATATTGATTAAAGCCTTTGCGCACATATTGGTCAACTAATTTTATCAACTCCTCATTACACATAAAATCAGGAAAACCCTGTGACAGATTTATGGCGCCAACTTCATTAGCCAGCCCCGACATAATAGTAAAAATAGTGGTGCCTGTTTTAGGCAGCTTGGATTTTATACTTGATGGAAACTTGGGCATGTTCTTATTTGAAAATTTGTCAGTTTGAAAATTTGAAAATGAAAAATCTTTCAAATTCCCAATTTCTGTATAACATTATAAGTATTTGTCGCCTTTAATGCGTTTTATATCAGATACGATTTGTTTTATCTCCTGCTCCTTCTCTTTCTCGCATATCAACAATACATCCTCTGAATCTATTACAATATAGTTTGACAAGCCATGCAATACAACCAGCTTATTATCGGGTACCATCACCATACAGTTAGAGGCATCCATTACCATTACATTGGTACCTGCTACGGCATTGCCTAAATAATCTTTCTTATAAAGGTCGTATAGCGATGCCCATGTGCCAAGGTCTGTCCAGCCAATGTTAGATGGTATTACGCCCACATTTTTAGCTTTTTCCATAACGCCGTAATCCAAAGAAATATTACTGCATTGCATGTAAGCTGTATTTATAAAAGCGTGTTCCTTATCGGTGTTGTATAACCCATCGCCTTCACGAAAAACATCATCAATTTCAGGTAAAAATTTATGCAAGGCATTAACTATGGTTTTTACATTCATTATAAAAATGCCGGCGTTCCACAAAAAATCGCCGCTTTGTATAAATGTTTCTGCTATTTCTTTGGTGGGTTTTTCGCTAAAGGTTTTAACCTTATAAAGGCTATCCTCTCTATCGTCCTCATCAAACTGTATGTAGCCATAACCGGTATCAGGGCGAGTCGGTGTAATGCCCAGTGTAATAAGCATTTCTTTTTCTGCTGAATATGAAAGGCCCTGGCTAACCACTTGTGCAAATGCCGCATTGTTGGTTATAACATGGTCTGATGGAGCAACAATCATGTTGGCTTTAGGATTAAGGGCGGCCAGCTTATGCGCAAAATAAGCTACGCATGGCGCCGTGTTCTTACGGGCCGGCTCGGGTAATAACTGTTCTTCTTTAAGGTCGGGTAATTGTTCGCGTACAAAATGCTTGTATTGGTCGCCGGTAATTACATAAATATTCTCTTTATCGCAAATGTTGGCAAAGCGGTCGTAGGTTTGCTGAAGAAGTGTTTTTCCTGTATGTAAAATATCAAGAAATTGTTTAGGCTTTTTACTCTTGCTTATAGGCCAAAACCGGCTGCCTATACCACCTGCTAATATTAAAACGTAGTTGTTACTCTTCATCAGTTAATTTGATTCAATAAATTCAAGGCGTAAAAATAAAATTATATTAGAGCTTCTTAAGCAAATAACGCACTTGTTTTAATATAGTATAACTAATTTAATCAAATTTTTTAAATATTAATGTTTAAAAAATATAATTTAATTATTGTGTAAAATTATTAAAATTTAGTAGATTTAGCTTTGATACACTACACAACTGATCATATATAAGCGATGATTGCAACGGGGGTAAACTTAAAAGACGCACTAAAAGAGCATTTTGGATTTGATAAATTTAAAGGTGAGCAGGAGAAAATAGTCCAAAGCATATTAGCCGGAAAAGACACCTTTGTAATAATGCCAACGGGCGGTGGCAAGTCGCTTTGCTACCAGCTACCCGCTATTTTATCTGAAGGCACCGCTATTATCGTTTCTCCGCTTATAGCTTTAATGAAGAACCAGGTTGACCTCATACGTTCTTATAGTGACAGGGACCATATAGCCCATTTTCTTAACTCCTCATTAAATAAGGCCCAACGTAAAATAGTTAAAGACGATCTTACGAAAGGCAAAACAAAGATGCTTTATGTAGCACCTGAAACACTTACGAAAGAGGAAAATGTGGCCTTTCTATCGGAACTTAATATTTCTTTTGTTGCTGTTGATGAGGCACATTGTATATCAGAATGGGGGCACGACTTTAGGCCTGAATACCGAAGAATACGCGAAATTATAGATGTTATACATGATAAATGCCCTGTTATTGCTTTAACTGCCACTGCTACACCAAAAGTGCAGTTAGATATTGTTAAAAACCTCGATCTACATAAGCCTAATATCTTCATTTCTTCCTTTAACCGGCCTAATTTATATTACGAAGTAAGACCCAAAGGCAAGAAAGACGACACTGTAAAAAATATTATCCGGTTCATTAAAGGTATGGAGGGTAAATCCGGAATTATCTACACCCTTAACCGCAAAACAACAGAAGAATTGGCTGAGGCGCTTAACGTAAATGGCATTAAAGCAGCAGCCTACCATGCCGGTATGGATTCTGCCACCCGCAGCTCTAACCAGGATTTCTTTTTGATGGAAGATGTGGATGTTATTGTGGCCACCATTGCGTTCGGCATGGGTATTGATAAGCCCGATATTCGTTTTGTAATTCACTACAATATACCTAAAAGCCTTGAGAATTATTACCAGGAAACAGGGCGCGCGGGACGTGATGGTTTAGAAGGAAAATGTATCGCCTTTTACAGCTATAAGGATATTGAGAAGCTTGAAAAATTCATGCGCGATAAACTATTATCAGAGCGTGAGATTGGCGGGCATTTATTAATGGAAACGGCGGCTTATGCTGAAACATCTGTTTGCAGAAGAAAATTTCTGCTTCATTATTTTGGAGAAGAATATCCTAAAGAAAACTGCGGCAACTGCGACAACTGCCTCAATCCTAAAGAAAAAATTGAAGGTAAAGATTATGTAAAACTTGTGTTGCAAGCTGTAGATGCTGTTCATGAAAGCTTTACCATACCTTATCTTGTAAATATTATTGCGGGAAAAAATAACCAGCAAATAACCACCTACGGGCATCATAACCTGCCCATATTTGGCAAAGGTAGTGACAACGATGAGTTTTTCTGGAACTCTATTATGCGACAAACCTTGTTAAACAATCTTATTATAAAGGATATTGAGAACTATGGTGTAATAAAACTTAGTGCCGAGGGAAAGAAATTTTTGAAAAAACCTCATTCCATAATGATGGCGCTTAATCGCGATTTTGAAGGTGAAGATGAGGCCGATAGCGAAGAAAGTAGTGGTGGAACAGCAGTTTTAGATAATGCTTTGCTTAAAATGCTGGAAGATTTGCGCAAAGAAGTAGGCAAAGCTTATAACCTGCCCCCATATATCATTTTCAACGAGGCCTCCATGCAGGATATGGCAAGTAATTATCCTACTACTATTGATGAGTTATCGAATATTGTTGGTGTAAGCAGAGGTAAAGCTGTTCGCTATGGTAAAAAGTTTATTGAGCTTATTGCAGCCTATGTTGAGGAGAATGAGATAGAACGACCATCAGAATTAGTGGTTAAATCGGTAGTCAATAAATCAGGTTTGAAGGTTTATATCATTCAAAATGTAGATAAAAAACTATCACTGGAAAATATTGCCGAAGGAAAAGGTATTTCAATGGATGAATTGGTAACTGAACTGGAAACTATTATAGAATCGGGCACAAAACTTAACCTCAATTACTATATAGATGATATAATTGATGACGATACCCAAAAAGAAATTTATGCCTATTTCCGAAAAGCTACCTCTGATTCTGTTGAAGAAGCCGTAAAGATTTTAGGAGAAGAGGGTTACACAAGAGAAGAGGTTCAGTTTGTTCGTTTGAAATTTATAAGCGAATTTGGCAACTGATTTTCCATTTCTAACAAGTACATATCACTGCCATGCTTTCTAATAAAGCCAAGTATGCGCTAAAAGCGCTTAGATTTTTAGCAACTGAACAAGGTAAAGGGCCCATCCTTATATCCCATATCTCTAACCAGGAAGGAATACCCAGAAAATTTCTAGAACAAATATTGCTTGAGTTAAGAAAGGAGGGCATTTTATACAGCAAGGTAGGCAAAGGTGGTGGCTATATTCTTTCTAAAAAACCAAAAGATATTAATTTAGGTGATGTTATTCGCATTATTGACGGACCACTGGCGCCCATTGCCTGTGCAAGCGTAACAGCCTATCATGCCTGTAATGAATGTGAAGATGTAGACACCTGCGAAATAAGAGTTGTAATGCGCGAAGTACGAGATGCTACCGCTAAAATTCTTGAAAACAAAACCGTGGCTGATCTCGTGAATTTATCTATTTCGCTGGAGAAGAAGGCGAAGAAAAAAGCTTAAGCTCAAATCAATTCACCCTCACTTTTACTTTTTCCGATAGTATTTCCTGTACGGCTTTTGCGATGCCATCGGCATTAAAACCACATTCGGCATAAAGTTCTTTTGGTGTACCGTGTTCTATAAATTCATCAGGAATGCCAAGACGTTTTATCTGTGCCTTATAATTATTTTCATTCATAAATTCAAGAATAGCGCTGCCAAAACCTCCCATCAGGCAACCATCTTCAACGGTTATTACTTTTTTAAATTTTGAGAACACCTCGTGCAGTAATTCTTTATCTAAAGGTTTCACAAAACGCATATCATATAATGCGGGATAAATACCATCACTCGTCAACTGACGAATAGCTTCAGCTGCAAAATTTCCGGGGTGACCAATGGTTAAAATAGCAACCTCCTTACCATCCATTACTTTTCTGCCTTTGCCAATTTCAATTTCTTTAAATGGCTTTCTCCAATCGGGCATCACACCTTCGCCTCTTGGGTAGCGTATTGAAATTGGAAAATTATTTTTTTCCAACTGTGCCGTGTACATCAGATTGCGCAGCTCTTCTTCATTCATTGGTGCACTAACTACCATGTTAGGTATACAACGTAAATACGCCATATCATAAGCGCCGTGATGTGTGGCACCATCCTCTCCTACCAAACCACCGCGGTCAAGACAAAATACTACGTGCAAATTTTGAATGGCTACATCATGTACCACCTGGTCATAAGCACGTTGTAAAAACGAAGAATAAATATTACAGAAGGGGATTATACCCTGTGTAGCAAGGCCTGCGGAAAATGTAACAGCATGTTGTTCTGCAATACCCACATCAAAAGCACGGTCAGGCATTACCTTCATCATAATATTAAGTGATGAGCCGGAAGGCATTGCCGGTGTAATACCCATAATATTAGGGTTCTTTTCAGCCAGCTCAACAATAGTATTACCAAATACATCCTGGTATTTTGGTGGTTGCGGCGCCTCCATTATCTTTTTTATAATGTGCCCTGTTTCTTTATCAAATAATCCCGGGGCGTGCCATTTGGTTTGATCCTGTTCAGCTAAATAATATCCTTTACCTTTAACCGTAATAGTATGCAAAATTTTTGGACCGGGAATATTTTTCAGATCCTTCAAAGTATCTACTAAGTGCAACACATTATGCCCGTCCAATGGACCAAAATAACGCAGCTTAAGTGCCTCAAAAATGTTACTGCTGCGCGATAATATATTCTTTAAACTCGCCTCCACTTTCGATAAACGGTCTTGCGCGCCTTTACCAAACTTGCCAACTATTTTCCATAATTCATCACGGGTACGGTTATAAGTGCCTGAGGTAGTAATATCTGTCAAATATTCTTTAAGAGCGCCAACATTTGGGTCAATGCTCATGCAATTATCATTTAAGATAATTAGCAAGTTGGTGCCTGATAAGCCTGCATTGTTCAATCCCTCAAAAGCAAGCCCTGCTGTCATGGCCCCATCGCCAATAACTACAATATGCTGTTTTTCTTTTTTGCCATAATACTTTGATGCTGTTGCCATACCCAACCCTGCCGAAATGGAGGTTGAAGAATGCCCCACACCAAAGGTATCATACTCGCTTTCTGTTCTTTTAGGGAAACCACTTAGACCCTTATATTTTCTGTTGGTGCTAAATTTGTCTTTCCGTCCGGTTAATATTTTATGGCCGTAAGCCTGGTGGCCAACATCCCAAACTAATTGATCATCAGGAGTATCAAATACATAATGAATGGCAACGGTAAGCTCAACGGCACCCATACTGGCACCAAAATGCCCGCCAAACACCGATACATTATCAATAATATACTGGCGCAATTCCATGCAAAGCTGCGGCAGCTGTTCTTTTTTCAGTTTCCGTAGGTCTGATGGGTAGGTTATCTTACTAAGAAGCGGTCCTGCCTTGATTTCCATTTCTGTTTAAAAATACCATTTTAAGGTAATACAAAGTTAATAAACGTATTTAATTCCTTTAGAATTCATCATATTTCTGCAAAAAAACGCAATTGTTAAGGTTATGGTATTTAACAACTATTTATTTTTATTTTTTTTCATCAGAAAAACGTAATTCTTTTCCTTGAATTGACAGATAAATTTTAGCTTTGTTCTAAGTTTATGAACACCTCCTACGAAATAAAACTACCTCAGTTTGAGGGTCCATTTGACCTTCTCCTGTTCTTTATAGAGCGGGATGAACTGGATATATACGATATACCCATCTCTAAAATAACGGATGAGTTTTTGGATTACATCCAACACATGGAGATCATGAATATTGATATGGCCAGCGAATTTATTGTGGTGGCTGCGTCACT
>Ga0302186_10002802_pt1 | contig 13156 bp, 14 predicted proteins | sample II_Bog_E1_2_FD_198782 | JGI IMG/M metagenome (GOLD analysis project Ga0302186, IMG submission 198782) | Peat permafrost microbial communities from Stordalen Mire near Abisko, Sweden - II_Bog_E1_1 | ecosystem: Environmental > Terrestrial > Soil > Wetlands > Peat | place: Sweden: Abisko... | reverse complement strand
TTCTGCAGTAGAAATATCAAATATGGAGGAGAGAAAAATCGTGGAATTTTGTTCTGGAATATGCTCTTATGAATATGATTTGATATTCTTTATTTTCGAATAAAATATTTCTTCTTGGAATAATAGACGTTAAGAACAATTTTTAGAATCTTCAGATTTTTATTTTTCTCTGTTTCCCTCCTTAATTTCGCTCTTCTTCTTTTCATTTTCTTCCGACTTCACAGCCGGTTCAATATCTGAGCTAACCCATAGGCCCATTCATGCTCATCAGACTTCTTGTGATTAAGATTTCGAACTCCAAAGAGAACTTCTTTATCACGAATTCGAGCTCTCCTTTGTCATCTGTGATCCCATGAATATGGACATCAATGCTTCAGCGTAATCAAAGATTTAGTTTCAAAGCCAAAGGCAGCTTTGAGTAGTGGTCTTTAAAAATAAATAGGGAATAAAATTGTCAGATTTTATTCTTGAAAATTCATTTTATAATATATTTCCCGAAAATTTAATTCAAAATAACTCCATTGCATAACTCTAAAAATGTGTTCCTGCTCACTCTGTAAAGAACAGAAATCCCCTGATCCTCCAGAGGATTCAGATTCCTCTTTTTTCTTTTGTAAACCTTGCTCTTTAATTTTCTGCATTAAATGTGTTCAACTTTCGCACATCCAATCCAATCCATCCCACCTTTCCCAGATTTATTACATATGTGATGATTGTGAAAGTGTCGAGGCCCCACTTTTCTGTAAATCCTGTGGCCAGAATCTGTGTTCTGAATGTGATGCCCGCATCCATAATAAAGGAAAACGAGCTCAGCATTCCAGGGAAACAAAGGTATTACCTTTACCAGTGCTAACTATTGAGAAATCCTATGAAGTTATTAATAATTACATTCCCCGAGCTATAGTTCTGTGCTCTCAGAATTTCTTTAAGGATTTGGAGAAGAATCTCAGAGTTTTAATAGAGTCGAAGGGTGTGAAGTATCTATTTCTTTTGATTTTGGAGGTGATGAAGGATGAAAAAGCAAGCAATTTCGAGAAAAATTATGAGAACGAGCTCTGTTCTCTTAAAGCAAGCCTCCAAGTACAGATTGAGGTTTTGAAATATTCCTTTGAAAAGCATGCAAAAAATAAATTGAAGAGTTTCATAAAAACGAACCCGATCCTAAATCAATCAAGAAATCTCATAGACACTGTATTTTTTGTGACTACCAACATAAAATACCTTGACCTCCAGATTCTAGAGGAGATTTTTTCTGATAAAAACCTGCTTTTTTCTATAAAAACCAGACTTTTCTTTATGGAATCGCTCCTGATAAATAAAGACAATTTGCCTCTTCTTGAACTGAATTCCCAAGAACAAATGAAACAATTGGAAACAAAGACTTTCGAAGAAATTTCGAAAACAACCCAAACCAAAGAAGAATATAAAGATGATGCCATGAACCAAGCCTCTCGATCCCAAATGTCCATCAAGAACCCTAATTCCTCTTTCCAATTCCATATGAACACCAGTGCTTCTTCCTTCGAAAGTTCTGCTTTATTCATGCCGAATTCTTCACAAAATCCATTAAATCATAGCTTTGGAGCTGGAAATCTGAACATGTCGACAGAAATACTCCATTCAGTCCTGAACAATAGCTTTGATCCTGGATTGGGGAATAAATCAGAAATTATGCATAAAAACAGTAGCCCTTATATGTCTTACTTCCAGAAAATGAGAGAAATTGAAGTGAAAGGTTTGGTAAAACTAGGCCTTGACCTGCAAAGAGAATTGCATAGATTAGCAAATGAAGGAGATTTATTGATTCCCAAAGGAAAGTTCTTGGATCTCGTCATAAAACTCCTGAAAAACTCTGTGTTTTTCGCAGAATCTGAATCTGTGCTCCGAGAAGCTGAACAAAACAACATTTTACATGTGACCTTGAGGAAATTTGAAGGCTATCCAGAAAAACAGGAGTTCATCAGTCTCAACCTGGAATATCTCTCCTTGGAAAGTTTGACTTGGGTTTTGAAATCAATAAAGAAGGATGCAATGACCCCTACTGAAAAAATCATTTTGAGTCGAATCAAAGAATGTTTCAAGCTGAAAATCACGCCAAAACAATGGGAAAAAGTTTTGCTTTCAATAAAATTCCAGAAATTCAGCCAGGAATCCGACCCATATAGCACATTAAACAAGCCTTCTTTAACATTAATTATTTTGTCAAAAATCAAAGACCCTTTGATCGGAAATGAGACAAATGTCTTGAAATTCAAAGGACAGGATTGGACTGTAGAAGATCAGGGTAAGATTGAGGAAGAAAAGGATCCTTTATGGAAGACATTTATCAATTTCCTTAATAGTTACTTCAAAACTCAAAGTCAAAAAACTAAATTGGAGGAAATCCCAGAGAAAGTTGAAAAGACTTCTGAAAGCGAGATCAATTATAACGAGAATTCCTTAACTGATTTCGATTACAAAGCAAGACATATTTCAGCTTCTGATGCGAAATTCTCTGATGAAACCAAAGCCATCCCTGGAGGACGTTATGGTTGTGCCCAATTTATTAAGACTTGTGCACCTGATGAATTAAGGAAACTTTCATTAGGAAAATTGAACCTTTATGTCCAAGAAGCCATCAACAAAGGATTTATTAAATATCATAGAACTTTATTAGTTAAGGATTATTCAAAAGATGAAGAAACAAGCTATTTAGAAGGATTAGGAAACATTTCAGGGGATACCAGTTTGAGCACAATTCAAAGAGAATCCAAAATTAAGGCTTTGCAAAAAACCACATTGGAAATATTAAAGGAAAACCCGACTGGGGTCTCTCTTGCCCAGATCCCCCAATTCCTAAAAATGAAAGCGATGTTTCCTTTTAATTTACAAGAACTTGGATTTCCAAAATTAAAGAATTTCTTGGCTTCAATGCCGGAAAAAATAAAGATTGAAATGGCTGGAACTAATAATTCCTATGCCTATTTGGCCGAACCATCAGAAGATAATAATTTACTGAAAACAAATAACAATGTGCATGCAAAACAAGTGATTTTTACAGGTGCCCAGACAGTCAGCAGTAACCTCTTTCTTGGGAAGAACTTGGGGATTCTTGATAAAAAAGGATTGAAGAAAAAGTTCAGCACTTTGAAAAACCCCATGGCGGATAAAATCCAAAGTTTCAAACAACAATCGAGGAAGAAGGTGAGCAGTTTGGAAGAATATTTAAACAAAGTGATAAACATGATTTATTCCATTTTGATAGAGCATAACTATGGTATGAGATCTGACAAATTATATTCCGAATTATGCAAGAAATTAGGAGTTGATTTCGATTTCCGATTGTTCAATTGTCCAGATTTCTATACATTTTTGGTAAATTACTTGGAAAGCATGATAGACATTGAATGCAAAAACTTCTTTTTCTACATATATCCCAAAGATTTCAGATTTGGTCCCCTTATGAATAGAAAAAAAGAAGCAGTTCTTGATTTAAACAACATTAATAATGATATGAAACAGCAGCTAAATAATGCCAATGTCACTGAAAACATTAATAACCAATCCAAATCTAAACCCAATTGTACCCTGAAAATTGACTCAACTCCCTTCACATACAATGAGAAGTTCAGCAAAAATGGGCTTTTTGCACAAAATCCCACATCAATGATTCCAAATGGTTATGGCAAATTCAATACGATTAATAATATGTTCAACACTGCAACCATTAATGAAGAAGACTTCTATTCCATGCATAAGAAAAGCCTTTCCATAGCTAATTATGGTCCTTCTCTCTATAAAACTGGAAATTTTATACAACACCAGATGTTCAATTTGAGTCCCAACACAGGCCAAGGCAATAGTGTCTTATCACCCCATACAATCAGATCCCCTTCACTTAATAGGAACATAAGCTATTGGAATATAAATGGACCAACCTTCGATCCCACAAGTTTCCTCAATAACGGGTCAATTTCACTTCATTCGAGAAACGATTCCAGAAAAAACAATGAAGAATCAAATGTTGAATTAAATGAGAATCTGAGATTCATTGAGGAACTTTTGATGGATGATCAGGATAAGGACATATTAACAAATCATAATGAAACCACAAGCTTTTTGAAAGAAAGCTTCTCCACAAATAACAACATGACCAATAATTTCAATTTGATGAGCGGGATTAAGCCTTCAGCTTTTGATTCTTCCCATACACTCAATGAAAAAATGCATTCAAAGGCTTTAAGTGATGATTTTAATGATTTCAATAAGAAGAAATTGGAAGATAAGGTCAATACTATTAAGCAACATGGAAGAGTCTATAGCAATTTAGAAAAAAATAAGATAAAGGATGATTCAGATGAGGAAAGAGAATAATCATTAACAATAATATAAAGGTATGATAATTAATTTTGTCTGCTTTATTCCTTTCGAAATTAGAAAGGAATAAGCAAAATTAGGAATTTTTCTTCTTAGCTATATTTCATCTTAAAAACAACACTCACTATTTTGTATTTTTTATGGAAATTTTTTTTTTTTATTAAATGAAAGGGATATATTGAGACATAATTTATGTGATTTTAAAGAAATACTTATATTCTATTTATTTTCTATATAGCTCTAACTTGATATTTTCAATAAAATTTCCAATTGTTTTATATGTCAATTTTTTATTTGATTTAAAAGATATTCACTTCTGGATTTTTTTAATCGGAACTTTTGCTGAGGATTCTCTTTTAACTTTTGATTCTTTTTTGGTGTCTCCTCTTCTTATTTGAGTTTGTGTATGAGGTTTTTTTTCTATGGCGAAGTCTTTTTTAAGTTTAACAGTCTCATCTAAGTCTTGGACTCCACTTTTTTCCAAAAGTTTTGAAGATTCTGTGCTCATCATATCACTATCAATGTATCTATAGTTTTCTAATATTTTAACATAAATTTTAAGAAAATCCAAGGAATTGAAGTTGGGATTTGAGTTAATTTCTTTATTTTTCTCATGCATCACAGTAAATCTTATTTGATTGCTTGAGTTTTTTAGAAGTTGTTCAATTAAAACATCAGGGAATTCATGAATAATATCTAAGAAATATAAAATAAAAAAGTGTTTGAAATATATTAAACTTTGAATGAATTGTTTTTCATTTTTGAGTGATTCGATAAAACTCTTCGCATTTTTAGATTCCAACTCGCTTCTTTCAAGTTCCTTCTAATAAGCTTTGAATTTTAATTTTTGTTTAGTTTTTATTATAAGTTGCAAACCTTCAATAGTTTTATTTCATTTTCGTAAAAGTCTAATTGATTCTTTAAGATTGTTGGTGTGTTGTTCCATTGCTTTAAAGTTGCTTGGATCAAAGCTTTGGATTGGGGATCACGATTCAAATCTTTTGTGATCACTAACATGCAACCTAAATAAAATTTGAATTAATATTATTTATTATCAAATAAAGTGAACTTCTCACCATTATAAATTTTATATAAGGCATTTAATGCTCCATTCCAAAAATTACCAATTTTTGAGAAAATATAACTATGTCAAAGAAGTTTTTTTAGATTTGGAATTGGAAAATAACTTAACTTTAAAATTTGGCCTTCTTCTATCTTGAGTAAAATATTCATGAAATTCTCAATGAATGGGTACGTTTTTGGGAATAAAAGTTTGATTTGATTGTCTAAAGCCATTTTGTTCTTAACAGCATTTATTTCTTCCTTTTAGGGCTAATTTATTTTACTCACCATTTCAATTATTTACTTCCTTTTTCATTAATTGACCTTTTAGGCTTTGTATTTGATCAATGAGTTTCGAATGACTTTTTTCCTCAAGTGAATTTCTTAATTTGACTTCCTTTTTAGAAAATTATAACGCAAAAATTTTATTTTTAATACTTTCTCATCTTTTTCTTTTAATTTCTCCTTTAATTTGAGGAATTTTTCCTCAAGTTCCCGGTATTCGTTTCGAAGCGTTGCCTTTTCAGCTTCAAAATCCTCATTTTCCTTTTTTTTGGTTTTGGATTTATCCTCTTTCTTAATCATTGCCAAAGCTTTTTCTTTTTCCTCATTTCCTCCTTTTCTCTTAGTAATTTCATTATTTAATTTTGTTAATTTCAATTTTTCCAATCGAAAATTTTCATTCATTTCTGTAATTTTCACCTTCAGCTTCAAATTCTCATCCAAAATCTTTTCTTTTTCACGAACCCTTTGTTAATATTTTAGAAAAAATCATCATTATAATTATATTATAAACACATTTCTTCTTTCAAGGTTAAATTTCCAGTTTTTTTCTCTGATTTTATTTCGGGTCTCTCCAGTTTTCTGATCTGCACTTTAAGCATCTTTATCACAGATTCATATTCGTTCTTTTTCCCTTTCAACAAGAATAACTCTTGAATTAGATTTTCCATGGTTAAATATTTATGTCGATCCTGCGAAAAGTTTTGATTTGCTATATGAGTCAATAAGTTGGTTTCCTTGTTTTTTTCTGATAGTTTCTTCAGAATTTCTTGAATTTCTTTGTCTTCATTCAAAACATCTGATTCTTTTTTTACTAATTTCTTAAAATTTCTCTCCTTTTTAAAATTTTTTAAGATGACCTTAAAATAAATAACTGTTTTTACCCTCTCTAATTCATTTTTCTTTGTTAAAACTGTATTTATGAAATCCTTTTCTACATCTCCAATCATATAATTTCTCTTCTCCAAATATACTGTGAAACTATAACCATTTTATCACTATTTAATTAATAGAAAGGAAAAGGAAGAACTCTGAAATCTGGCTTAATGAGTTTTCTTCCTTCAAAGGAATATTGGAAAAGCTTGTTTTCACTTCTGAAAATTCTGAAGATTTTGAAATATTCTTTTTCTCACTATCTACTTCATAAATTGTATCTAAATTATCCGGATCAGGTTTTAAAAATGGAAGTTCATGCGAAATTATAGCCATTGAATCGACTTTCTCCTCAAGATTTTCGAAATCATTGAGGAGATCAAATTGATCTAAAATTGGGTTTTCAATGGGAACAGTTTGGTTTTCATTGGGTCGACTGCTCAGTTGAAAATTGAACATTGAAATATTGAATTTTTTTATAAATTTTCAAATTTCTTTTCTTTTTAAATTTATTTTTTAATCGAAAAAAACGAAAAAGAAAATATTTTGGTTTATAATTGACAAAATTAAATAACTGAAAAATGAATAATATTAATTTTTGGTAGCATTGTGAAAATTAGCCAAAAATTTAAATTCGTATTTACAAAACTATGATGGAGAAGTATAATTATTGTAAACTTTTATGCACATCTGGTTGCGATCTGCTTTACTAATGGCTCTTTTACTATTGTTGACTTCAGACGGCTATCCAAACAACTGATCCCACTATAAATTTCCTTTTTGAAGTCTTCAAATTCTTGATCGTTCACATATAAATCAAATTCTATAGCCTCATAAAACTCCATCTCCATTGCAAATAAATCAGCACATTTCATCCCACCAACCTGAGCATAATATGAGTTATTAAAAATGTCATCTTCCAGGTACTTGTCGGCAGCCACCAGACAAACAAAGAACAATTTATGGAAGGAAATGTTTGATTTTTTGTAATTTCCTTTTTGAATGACTCGGTTGAAATATTTCAAAGCCAAAATGAAATGGCTGTTGTTTAGTTCGACGTATTGGAGCAAGCGTTGGATATAGGATTGAAGTGAAATCTTGATCAAACCCATTGAATAGAAAGCAGAGGATTCGATTAATTTGGCTTTGCGGAAAAAACCTTTGTTGGGTGTTTTGGTCATGAGACCATTAAGAATTTCCTCAAGGTCATAAAGAAAAACAGAAGATATTGATTGTGAAGAACTCATTTCTATTTCTGAGTAAAAATTTGTTAGGAGAAAAAAATTATTATAATGATTTTTTAATTTCGGTTCCATTTATAAGAAATTTCTAGAAGAAATTTCTAGAATCATCATCTTTTAATAGTTCGTAAAATTTAAATCTGACGAAACCTTAATAAAAGAAAATAGTCAAAATCAAAACTAATTAATATTTTAAGTCTAAATAATACTATTTTTTTAATAAATTTTTCAAAAATTTGGTTCCTTGATTTTGTGATGTTCTAGATCCTATTTTAAGACTGATGTCTTAAATTTTCAGCAATTTTTTTCTGAAATAGATTTTTTTAAAAAACATAGTAATTTTGTTTTTTATTATGATCTTAAAATATTTAAGGCTTGTTATTGAACCTTATTCAATATTTCAAAGTCTTTGTTCCATTTGCATCAGCAATTCTTCTTCTTTCATCATCATCATTTCTTCTTTCATAATCATCGCTTGTTCATTCATCATCATTGGTTGTTGATTCATCATCATTGGTTGTTGATTCATCATCATTGGTTGTTGATACATCATTGGTTGTTGGTTCATCATTATTGGTTGTTGATACATCATTGGTTGTTGGTTCATCATTTGTGGTTGTTGATACATGATTGGTTGTTGGTTCATCATTTGTGGTTGTTTATACATCATTGGTTGTTGGTTCATCATTTGTGGTTGTTGATTCATCATTTGTGGTTGTTGGTTCATCATTGGTTGTTGGTACATCATTGATTGTTGTTGTTGCGGGATTGGTTGTTGTTGTTGCGGGATTGGTTGCTGTTGTTGCGGGATTGGTTGTTGTTGTTGCAGGATTGGTTGTTGTTGTTGCGGGATTGGTTGTTGTTGTTGTGGCATTGGTTGTTGTTGTGGGATTGGTTGTTGTTGTTGTGGTATTGGTTGTTGTTGTTGAGGCATTGGTTGTTGTTGTTGAGGCATTGGTTGCTGTTGTTGAGGCATTGGTTGTTGTTGTTGAGGCATTGGTTGCTGTTGTTGTGGCATTGGTTGCTGTTGTTGTGGTGTTGGTTGTTGATTCGCTAAGAGAGGTTGATTGTCAGTATTATTAACTGGAACCACTTGATTTGGATTATAATTACCTGGCATTTGAGGAGGAGATTGTATCGTAGCCCCCATTGTTCTGGATTTAATGCTTGGTTGTGTGCCATCTTTATTGGAGTATTGATTTTCTGGTGACAATGAAAATTCATAAACAGGCATAACATGAGGATTAAATCCTGGTGGTGCCTCGACTTTTCCGAAATCCGCTAACGCAGTTGGATAAAGAAAGACATTTGATATGACAAAAGGTTCTGCTTGTAGACAGGATCCTGACATTTGACATTTCACTTTCAATTCATATTTACAAACTATGATATCCCCTGAAGTAGTTGGCTCAAAAGGTTTGTTGTTCTTCTCCTTCGAAATCAAAGGCAATGCTATTTTATTTGCAGTAGGCCCCACTTGTTTGGTATAAGGCTCAACTCTCCCAAAATCTTGCTTTAATAGTGTCTTTTTTAACTCCTTAACCTTTCCTTTATTATCTTTTAATGTAATTGTCTGGATGAATTTGGCTTCTATGGCATCAACGGGCAACCCACATGTGCTATTATCAATCGCAACCACAAGGTCTGCATTTTCACCTGAAACATATACATATTGCTCGAATTGGCACCCAAGTTTTGTCGTTCCTTGACTCATGCAATAGCATGTCACGCAATTTAAACTGGTTTCTTTGTACAAATCATCTTTGTAACTGTCATAGTTTTCGCGGATCACCACCTGACTATGGTTCTTCATTTTTGGGAGTGATTTGTTATGCATTATGATTTCTGCTTTCAAGGTATACCTGATCTCACCACATTCATTGTCATTCCCTTTGAATAGAAAACTTCCAGGAATTGTAGGTTCAGTTTTCAAGGAAAATGGAAATGTGTATGATTCACAATCTATCTTACTGCCCATTGGCCAATTATATAGTTGCACACTGTTTCTATAGAACACATTGAGTCCAATTTGATCAAACAGATTCTCTGACCATTTGGTTTTCTCCCAACCCTTGAATTTCAAGAAAAGGGTACCACCATTAGGCACCGGTTTTTCCATTTGAATATATACTTTACCTGAAATTGTTTCGCCTGCCTTGTAAGCATCTTTTTCTGTGGCGATATAGATTTTTCCATGTTCAGAGGAACTTGAACTACCCATTTAGAAGAAGAAAAATGAAACTTTTTTGTTAAGACGAGAGTTTGTTAAAAATAAAATATTTGTTAATTTTTTGGATTATGAACCTATTTATGGGAATGATTATTTTAATAAAAAAAATGATAGGCTTTAAAATACAAATTAGAAACAATAAAATTTATATAAATTTAATTATTTTCAAGTTCCAACACAAAACTATGGATTTTGTCGATGAATTCAGTGGCCCCTGATTCAAATGCCATATTGATGATTTCAGCCATTTTCATTTTGCAAATTGTTATATTATTTTCTAAGTTTTTGATATTTTCTTCATTAGCCATTTCCTTTTCTTCTTTTCCTTGGATAACTTTCAGTAAATTTGTTTTTTCATTCATTGTTTTCTCAAATTCTTTCTATTAAAAAAATCTTTATTATTTTTCCACAAAAAAAAAAAAAATTATAAACCTGGATTGTTTCCAGATTTTCCCTTAAATCCTCGTTAATTTTCTTCAAATTGATTTTTTCCTGATTTAATCTCAAAAGAGCCTTTTCATATTTCTCGATCTTCGTGCTGTTTTCATTCATGGAAGTTTCCAAAACATTTGATTTCTGGCTGGACTCATTAAGATTCTGCTTTATTTTAGTTAGTTCTTCGTCCAATTCCTTGTTTTTCCCAAAGATTTCTGTCTCTTTTCTCTGATTTTCTTCTTTATATTTCTGATATTCTGCATTTATCTGTTCCAAATTCTCTTGGATTTTATTTTTTTGGCTTTTTATTTTCTCAAGTTCTGATTTAAAATTGGAGATCTCTTTTAATTTCTCTGTGATTTCCCTCTCTTTCTTCAGAATAACTTCTTCCTTTTGCTGAAGTATCAAGTCTTTTTCCTGTGTATTCCCCATTTTAGTTATATTTTCGTTGAATTTCTCTTCGTATTTCTCAAATATTTTCTGCTTTTCAATCAATAAATCCTGAATCATCATTTCCTTCTGTGTTATTGTTTCTCTTAATTCTTCGATAGTATAATTTAATTTTGTGATTTGTTCATTTAATTGGCCAATTCGACCTTCATTTTTCTTTTCCAAAAATTGACCTATATTGGTTGAAGCAATCTTCTTCTTAATTTCACCTAAATTCTTTTGCAAATCGTCTATTTTTTCTTTGGATTCTGTCTGGTATTTCTCATACTTAGCATCAATTATTATAAATTTATTAAAAAATTATTAAAGAATTACTTCTAGCTTTAAATTATCATATAGAAACTTATAATCAAGGAAGTTCTCACTTTTAGTCTCTTTTTTAGTTATTTTTTCTTGGTCAATTTTATTTATTTTCAAGATCATTTCATGAAGTTTTTCATCTTTTCGGGAAAGACTATCACGATAGGTGTTTTCCATAATTGTTTTCTCCATTATTAACGATTCCATCTGTTTTTCTGAACCCGCAAGCTTTTCATGTAATTCGTTAATTTCAAGGATATTCTAATTAAAAAAATTAAACAAAGTTTCTTAAAAATTTAAGACTTTGAGAAGCTTTTCCTCTTTTTCAGAAATACTTTTTTGCGAATTTTTTAATAGTTCTATTTGTTCATTCAATTTATTTTGCATAAATATCTTATCTTCTAAAAGCTAAAAAAACCAGAAAATTATGAAAAATGAAGAAAATTCCAAACATGGCTATTTTTCAACTCTAATCCCTTCACATTTTCCAATAATTCCTCACATTTTTTTTCGAGATCCTTCATTTTCATATTAAGATTGTCATATTTTTTTTCTTTTTTCTCATTTTCTTTCGGGGCATCGATCTCAGATAGTCCAGTGATCAATGATGTTTCTTCATGCTCATAATTTTTGAAGTTACCCTCATTAAGTGAACTAACTTCCTCCATATCTGACAAGTTTTCGCACTTTTTTGAGTGAAGATCTTTATTTTCAACAGGTGGCTTTTTGGGATGAAGGTTTGTGATTGGTGAGGTAGGCAAAATTGTCGAATTGAATTTGTTGGCAGGAGGTTTTGGTTTATCTTGAGATTTTGAACGATCTTTTAAGTCTTCATTCAGCGATTTATTTATTTTTTTTTGAATGGTTTGTTTCGAGTCGTTTCTATGATCTAAATATATTATAATATGAGTTTTTTATGTTTATTACGTTTTTCTGTGGAAATGGAATTCTCATTAAAATGCTTGCTTTCTTCTTCACTTTCTTCCTCTTCGGATGAACTTTCAGACTTTTTCTCTTCCTCTTGCTTTTTTTTGAGATTTGAAAGATTGTTGTGGTTTTTCTCAATCCTATTAATTTTTATTTTTGTTTAAAGAAATTCAAAGAAAACTTTTCATTTTCCTTTGTGATATTCGTTGATTTCAAGACTTTGGCTAAAATGCTAAAAGTTAGTTTGGCATTTGGATCTGGACATTTGAGGACTTTTATGCTTTCTTCAATCAGATCTGAAAAATAAAGATATTATATAAGTGAAAATAATGAATAAATCAAGAAACTATTTTCGTAATAATTAGCATATTTAGCTAAATCCAATTTAAGTACCCCTGCCACCTTGGTTTCTGTTGGCAAAACCAATAAAACCCTGATAAACAACGGTTTTTCCTGGTAAACCTTTTTCTTTTTCGAGAAATACAGAGTGGATTGTATTGTTATCTTCTCAGATTCAAAGTCTGCCTTTTTATTCAAAAGATAAGGGGTTGAGACAGACTCCATTTTATTCTTCCCTAAATAAAATAATGATATTTTGGTTTATTGGAACGAAAAATACCTCTGATGATTAAAATAGAGATTTTGCAAGAGTTTTGAGAGGTTAAATTGATGTTGAAATCTTTAAGGATGAACTCAATTTTAAAACGGATGGGTTGAGTGCCTATTCTTTTGAGTATTTTAGACATTTTTAAAGACTTAAAAGCTAAAAATAACGCGAGCTCTTATAAATAATATTTGGATAATCAACTATTTTAATTTAATATTCTTTAATAATAAAATATACATAATAATAATGAAAAAAAATTATAATTTTTAATGCTTTTCTCTCGATTCAGGCAAAGGCCCTTTTTGCGATTGATATACCAAATCCCATTTTCCGGCATTCTTAAAAAAAATATATTTTTTTTTAATGTAATTTTTTTCAAAAAAATTGGATTTT
>Ga0302186_10002801_pt1 | contig 13158 bp, 8 predicted proteins | sample II_Bog_E1_2_FD_198782 | JGI IMG/M metagenome (GOLD analysis project Ga0302186, IMG submission 198782) | Peat permafrost microbial communities from Stordalen Mire near Abisko, Sweden - II_Bog_E1_1 | ecosystem: Environmental > Terrestrial > Soil > Wetlands > Peat | place: Sweden: Abisko, Stordalen... | reverse complement strand
TATGAATATTTTAAAAAATTTATAAAAAATAAAAGTAGACTTTTCTTTTGATTAAAATTTTTCTTATTTTTCATTATGCCGTCAATATTTGTAATATTGATAGAAACAAACATTCTTGATAAAATTTTTTTTTTAGGTATAATTAAAAAACCTTTCCGAGATTTTACATTGGAAAAAAGCAAAATTTCGAAAAATAAAATGAAAATTCACTCTGATTCTCTTTCTCCCAAATATTTTTGTTATATATGCCAAAAGTCTTTTAAAGCGAAACAGTCTCTCCTCGATCATCAAATGGGTCATTCTGGTCTAAAGCCTTTAAAATGGTATTAATTTCTTGCCTCTTTTTTTCTCAAAAAAAAATAGTGATTTTGAAGGTTGTGAGAAATCTTTCATTCAATTTTCTTGTCTCCAAAAGCATAAACGAACCCATTCTGGGGAAAAGCCTTATCTTTGTCCCGACTGTCCCCGAAAATTCAGTCAAGTTTCTATAAAATTTCATTTTTTTCTCGAATTTTAATTCAGATTTCCAACCTTAATCGACATAAAAATATCCATTCTAAAGAAAAACCCTATCTTTGTCCTTTTTGCACATCAAATTTCACAACTTCTTCCAATTTAAAGCAACACCTTTCATCGCATAAAAGCAAAGTTCATTTTAAAAAGAGGAATCTTAAAAAATTAGAGTTTTTTTAGGAAATCAGAAGAAATTTTTTATGTCATCATTGCCAGAAAACCTTCTGCACTTCAAAAACTCTGAAAAATCATTTAGAAATCAAACACGAAGAAAAGTTAATAAATTTGAATGAAAAACGACATTATTCAGATGAAAACCCTCTTAATATTATTAAACATAAGGATCATTTAGATATATTGAAAAATGGTCTTCTTTTCGAATATGACCCAACAACCAAGGCTATCAACGTCTGTGGTCATAAACTAAAGGAAAACGAGGAAAATTACTCACAATGTCAACCTTTCGATGAATTTTCACATATCAAAAGTTATCACGAATTAGGACAAATATATAAAGCGATTTCTGAGAAAAAGGGCGAGCAATTAAATTATGAAATGCTTTCAGATGTTGAAAATTGTAACAGTTTCCTTTGTAAATGTCCATCTTGTGACATTTGTAAACTGAAGTTTCATGGGAAAGCCGCTATTGATCATAATGATATGCGAAATTGTTCTGAAAAGAAGAAAATCCATACAAATCTTAAGAAATGTTGTGGTTTTAAGGAAGAAAATCCCTTAATACAAGATCAGAAGGAAGAGGATATTTGCCAAAAAGCTTGTTCTAATAAAGAAGAAGACTGTTGTGAGAAAATCGAAAAACAGATAAAAAGTTGTTGCGAAAAAACAAGAGAAAAAGTGTCGTCTTGTTTTTGTAAAGAAACCAAAGAATATCATCATAATCATGGGCCGAATTGCGAGCATCTGCGTATCGTTCATAACGATCATTTGGATTATATAGTGGATGGAAATCTGCATTATCCACATGAGGGACATTGTGATAACCATGGACAAATCGATTTTATCTGATCATGTATATAGCTTAGATATATAAGATTATGTATAGCTATACAGGATCGATTTATAAGATCATGTATAGCTATACATGATCGAGTTTATTTGAACATGTATAATTAAAAATATTATATTTTTTAACTATAAAGGAAACATTTTATTTTTAATTATGCCAAAATTTCATAATTTTTTAAATTAATTAATTTTCAAATTTCTTATTGACCAGTCTTAAACTAAAAATAACTCAAAATTCCTTAAAAAACACTGAAATACTTGGAAATGCAGCCGACTTCCATGAAAGACTTCCAAACCCTTTCGAAATTAGGCGAAGGTGCCTTTTCCTGCGTTTTTAAAGTAAAACGTCTTTCGGATTCTAATGAATACGCATTGAAAAAAGTCAAAATGTCCATGTTGACCGAAAAAGAAAAGGAAAACGCCTTAAACGAAGTGCGAATCCTGGCTTCAATAAATAATCCTTATATAATAGCATATAAGGAGGCATTTTTCGATGAGACTTCGAATTCCCTTTGTGTGATAATGGAATATGCGAACGGAGGTGATATTCAGAAGAAAATTACCGAGAAATTGTCTTGCAAAGGTCTTTTCACTGAGCCGGAGATTTGGAAGGCGATGCTTCAGATGGTGAAAGGGTTAAAGACCCTTCATGATATGCAAATTCTGCATCGTGATTTGAAATGTGCGAATATTTTCCTGACTTTAACAGGAGATATCAAATTAGGAGATCTAAATGTGTCGAAAGTAGCGAAAAAAGGCCTTGTTTATACCCAAACAGGAACTCCTTATTATGCTAGTCCTGAGGTTTGGAGAGATCAACCTTATGATATGAAAAGCGATATTTGGTCTCTGGGTTGTGTGGTATATGAAATGGCCGCCTTAAAGCCCCCTTTTAGGGCAAATGATATGAAAGGACTTTATAATAAGGTTCAAAAAGGATTATATGAAAGGATCCCTTTGAAATTTTCTAATGATTTAGCAGGAATTGTGGGGAAATGCCTTCAAGTAAACCCTAATGCCAGGCCTAATTGTGAACAATTGATCAATGAAATCTCGGCTTATGTGAATAATTCGAATTATGAACAAGAAGGCGCTAAATTAGAAGATAGAAAAGCCTTATTACAAACTATAAAATTGCCGAAAAACCTCAAATTATTACAAGGGAACCTACCGAAAGCCAATTATCAGAAGAAACCTGCTAATGAAATGGAAAATCTTTATAATCCCTCAGAAAGCCATCAAAATAGACAAAGAGTCTTATCAGCTGGACCGAGAAGAGTCGAAAGCAATCAAGAGATCAAAAAAGCTGAGAAATTAGCTATAAAGGCCATTCCTGAAAGCAATTCGAATAGAAATCTCATCAAAAGACCTTCAGATGTAGGAAATTATAATAATTATAAGCCTCCGATACAAATTTATCAGAAAAGCCCTGTTAATCCGCTACCTCCAAGACCTGGATTCAATAATAACGGGGCTAATAATAATTATCAAAAGCCTCCAGTTATGAATTATAATAACAATAACAATAACAATAATCTCCTTAATAACAATAGAATGAGTCCTAATAATAACAATAATAATGCTTATATTTACAATAGAGAATCTAGGCCAATTTCCAAAGGAAATGTCAATAATTCCTCTAGAGAAAATTCCAGGGAAAAACTACAAAAGGTCGATCAAATCAAATTAGAAGAGAAAATAGCCAATAAAGAAAAAAACCTCATTGGTGGGAACATTTTCTCTAATAATGAAGAACTTCTTTTGAAATATCAAAATATCGTTAATACTCCTAATAATAACAAGCCTCAAATCCAACCAAATAACCCTATTATGATGAATAATAAGCCAAATTCTAATGATTTGAAGAAATATTATGAAGAAAAGAAGGTTGAAGCTCCTAAAATCAGCAATGTGGGATCCAAAGACTTCCCAACTCCAAGTCCTTTAGTGAAAAACACGCCGAAATCAATAAAAAACACTGAAAATATGGCAGCGGGTCAATATTTGCAAGGGAATAGAATGGCCAAGCCTTCATGGTGGGGATAGGATTGCGAATAATATATAAAAATTATTAAGTTTATTAGAAAAATAGCAATAAAATTAAAGTCTTTTATGTTTAAAAATAGCCATTTTATTGAAGAATCACCAACTAAATCACTTTATTTATCGAATTTTAATAAGGAAAAGGACTTTAATATCGAAGGTCTTTGGAAGGAGAAATATGAGGTTTCTGAGAGGAATTATCAAAGCTTAGAAGTCAATTATAAAGAAGTTCTAAGCGAAAACACGAAATTAGCTGAAATCGTGCATAATTTAACTAGAGAAATCAATACTTTCAAGTCAAAAAACACCTTTTCTGATGAATATATGAGAATTAACGAAGAATTAAGAAAAGATAATGAATTTCTAGCCAAAAGTTGCAATAACCTGAAAAAAAGTCTTGATGAATATCGAAAAAAACCTGAAAAATCGATAATTTATGAAGAAAACGCCTTTAAGAATCAAATAGAACTTCAAGCTATAATAGTCCTTTTGAAATCAGAAAACGATAGACTTCATATAGTTTGTGAAGACCTTTCGGAGGAAATTCATATGAAAAACACTCGTTTTTCTTCTAATAATTCCAATCAATTCCAAGAATCTCGAATTTCTAATAATTCTGAGGTTTTTACTCAATTTAATGATCAAATCAGTGTTCATAATGAACTAATGGCCTGGAAAGGCCGATTTTATGAAATCGAGAGGAATTTTCTGACTATGAATAAGGATTTCAATGAAAATAAAGAGAAAATGGCTATGATAATAAGAGAAAATGAGGTTTTGAAGGTGAATTCGAGGGAAAAAGATGAAGAAATTAAGAGGATAATGGGAGAATTGAGGGAAAGCCAGAAATTCGCTTTGATGTTCCCTGAGATGAATGAGAATATGCAAAGACTTTTACAGGAAAATGAAAGATTGAAAAGCGTGATTTTGAATAGATGTCGAGATTTAACTCGAGAAACATGGAGTTTTTAATAAAAAAGGGAGTTTTAAAGGTTTTTTTCTTTTGATTTTAAGAGATTTTTTTGAATTTAGTTTGAAAATTTTTTGAATTTAGTTTAAAAAAAATTTGAAATTCAAAATTTAAAAAAATTTATAAATTTTTAATTAATTAATGAATTTTAAAAGATTTCAAATTCCAAATTGCGAGGTGGATCCTTTTTTCACTTAATTTTAAATTCAAAAAAAATTAAAAAAAAGCGATTTTCCCGAAAAAAACATTAAATTTTAATTTTTCTTTATTTTCTTTTCTTTTAATCAATTTTTTTCTTTTTAAAATCAATTTTTGTTTTAATCAAATTTTTTTCTTTTTAAAATCAATTCCTGACTGATATCTTATTATTCAGTTCAGTCATTATAAAGCCAAATTTTCCATGATCTTCTCTATTTCGATTTTCACTTTCTCATTTCCTTCATAATTCATCACCTAAAAAAAACCCTTAAAAAAACCCTTTCAAAAATTTTACAGTCAAAATCACATTCGGAGCTATATAAATTTCCTCTTCCTTGAATCCTTGATTTTTTATCGCAGCAAGTCTCTTATTTCCCCTCACAAGGCTTTCCCTTATATAATTAAAGACCACGAAGCCTGCTTTCTAATAGAAAAAGTCTAATTTTTCTCTATAAAACATCTTAAATAAAAAACCTCGAATTTCCTATATTTCATATAAAGAAGAGTCAAGCCATTAGGATCGAGAAGCCTGAATTTCTCTATAAAATAAGCCGGTAATTCCTCAAAATCTCGGTTTCTTTGGAGATTATTCCTCAGCATTTTCTCACATAAAGTCCTTAAATACAGGGTTTTTTCCTGAAAAGCACAATTATCGATGATTTCCTCTAGAAAATCCCATATATTCTCTATAGTATAATCACCAAAAGGCCTGTTTTCGCTTAATCTATAATAGACATCTATGAGGAAAACTAAGAGATTTGAAGCTTCATATTGACAAACAATCACTAAATTCACGGCTTCTTCTAATAATTCCACCTTTATTAGACCTTTTAACAATTCTTCAGAGGAAATCTCTATAGGAAATTGGCTTTGAGATTCGAAGAAGTCGATTTTCGAGATTAAGGCGATTAAAGCCTCGATTTTCTTCAGAAGTTTATGGAAATCGCTCTTTTTCAGTAAATTTCCCTTGTTATTAGAGAAAATCATTGAGAAATCAGGCTTTTCAACGGACTTTTCATTATAGAAAATCATAGGATTTGAGGATTTTGGTAGGGAAAACACGAATATCAATAATTCCAAATGTTTCTGGCAAAGTCCTAAGATTTCTAAATAAGTTTCTCTCATAAAAATGGCCTTTTCGATATAAGTTAAGCCTAAAAGCTTCCTAATATGATGAATGAGGATTTCAGAGGCCTTTATTTGAAAATATTAGAGAATTAATAAAGGAAAAAAAAGAACTTCTTCAAATGAATTTTGTGATAAATAACCTCGCATTAAAAGACTTATTATCGGGATTTCGCTCTTATATTTCAAAAAGACATTTTCCTGAAGTTCGGGTTTTATTGTTTCTAAGTCGTTTTTCAATAATTCTAGAAGGAAATCACTAGATCTCAAGATTTCTTTATGGAGATTAGAGAAAATATCAACATCTAAAGGCAATTTCGAGAAAAAAAGCTCGAAATCTGGAGTTTTTTGAAGCTCTGAAAAGAAATCTAAGAGAAATTGACTGTTTTTCTCATTCTTTTTAAAGAGTTTTATTGAAAATATATTAATCTTTATAAAAAACGTTCAGTGAATAAAGGAAAATATTCATCGAAGCTTCGAAATCACGGTTTTTTAGTCTAGAAAGCAACAATTCTCTCAGAAAAAGTGACTTTTTATTAATAAAAATCGAGTTTTATCTAGAAAAATGAAGAATTTTATTAGAAAAAACAGACTTTGGAATCTCCTGGGGTTTCTTTAAAGCTTAAAGCTGTTTTCGCAATAAAGCCTCGAGTTCTTTGCATTTTAATGAAGAAACTTTTGAGGATAATCGCCTGTAATTTCACGATATTAGAGCCTTTCAGGTTTTCTAATATTAAATTAAAAGACTTTTTTATAAAGAAAACTGAAGCACTTACCATCAACTTGTTGATATATGAACCAAGGACCTAAACATAATAAGTCTCGATCTTGAAATTCTGGCAAAAAGTCGATATTTACAAAAGAATTCACATAATTCAAGGCTTTTTCAAATTTTATTGAGGAATTTTCACTCTTTTGGCTATTTTCTTTGATTATTTCAGCGTTTTCGACCCTTTTCGATAGAAGAAGAGCCTTTAGAAACTCAATACTTGGGTTTTTGATGCCTAAAATAGCCTTCATTTTATCGAAATTAAGGAAATCGAGGCTTTCGGCACAAAAACGCAATAAATTAGGAATGAAGTCGATATCGATTCTTTCGAAACCCTCAAAATATAGACAAAAACTCTTGATTTTTTCAGCAAAACCGGATATCGCGATTTCTGATGAATTCGGCTTTGAAAAATCAAAGAAATTCGAAGGATTTCCTAATAATTCCTTCGAATTCTCATATATCCAAAGCCTTGCGATATCGAAATTCCAAAGCCTTGCGATATCGAAAGCTCTAGTTTCAGAAGAAGGGATTTGTTTAAGAACCTCAGAATTAGCCATGAGAAATTGCGAAAGCTGGGCTAAAGCCTCGATCTTCAATATAAAACCGAGGTTTCCAGTTTCTTCAGGAGTTATTTGTAAGAAAACCTTGAAGAAAATCAATAAATCCAAGCAAAAAACCGCATAACTTCTTATTGAGAATTTGAGATCTTCAGCGAAAAACCCTAGAACTAAAGAATTCCAATCTTCGATATCGATTTCCTGAGGTTTTTGGCATTGGAAGTCTCTGTTTTTCTGGGTCAAAGCTATCATTTGATCAAGGAAAATACTCAATACTTCTTCTCCTGAGAAGCCACTTTTTAGAAGATCTTGGAAATTAAGCGAAAAAGCCCTAATTTCTCCATAATCTCTATAAGATAAAGACTCTGATATATGCTCAGTGAGGAAAATCGAAAAAGAAAGAGCCTTTTCGTTATCTTTTTCAAAGGAAAGTCTTAATAAATCAGGTGAAATCCTCAATGCTAATTTCACTAGGAAAATACTTGATAATATCTGAGGAGAAAAGGGCTTTTTATAGAGAAATTCATTAGGAAAATCGAGACTCAGAAACGATAAATGATTGATTGTTAAGGGATTTCTAAGGAAAATACGAGAATATTCGAGATTTTCACTGATTTCCTCAATGAAATCAAGGCTTTTTAAAGCGGATATCGAGGTTTCTCTGAAAACTATTGGAAAACCCTTGTTTTTATCAGGGAAATAAAGGCATTTTATCCGGTTTTTCGTCTTTTCTAGAGAATCGAGGCTTTTACCCAATTTCATGATTTCCTCATTCGAAAGAGTCTTGATTTTTTCGATAATTTGGCTTTTTTTCTTTAAGTTTTCTTCAAAATTCGTGAATTCCATAAAGGTTTCATAAGAAAACCTATTTTCTAATATCAATCGTTCAATTATCAGACTTTTATCAGCAAAAGCCTCGAAATCCTCATCTTCAAGGCTTTTTTCCTCTATAATCACATCTCTCGAAAACACGGTTTTTCTAATAAGTCCTGAATTTCTTAAGGAAACATAAGAAATCCTCGATTTCAAAGAAATATTATCATGAAAAGCTATGAAAAGACCTTTTTCATTGATCGAAAAATCAGAAATTGAGCTGTTTTCAGGTGTTTTGATGGTTTCGCTATTGATAAGCTCGATAGAAAGGCAAATATCTTCATTCGAAAACCTTGAAAATTCGATAAAAGGAGCTTTTCTATTGGTTTTCTTGAGATTTATTGAGAAATTGAGGATTTTGATAAAATTTGATAGGGGATTATCGATTTCTGCGATCGCCATAAGGCAAAAAGCCTTATTTTCCTCATTCTCGAGATATGGATGTTTATTGAGAATCTCGATTTTGATGAAATTGTCAATATTATTGAATTTCGCTTGTGAATTATTATTATTATTAGCGAAATCTTCAAGAAAAGTCTCGAAAATCACGGTTTTCGTATTGATATTCACGATCTTCAACTGGAATCTTCTAGTTATAATGAAAAGTAGGAAATTAGAGAAATAATGGCTAGCGGATATTGAATCCATAGGGTTTCTAAGATAATAATCTGAATAATTCTTGATTTTCCCAATAAGTCCTGAATAAAAAAGACTTATTTCCTGAATAAAGTCCAAAAATAAAGGGTTTTCTGGAATCTCGGGATTATTTGAAGGAAAAAGACTTTCAGAACTGATACTCGCTTCGAAAAGCCTCAAAGTCCCATTCGAAATATTCGCTATAAACACGAGATTCCAGGCCTTTTCATGTTCTTTCATGAGATCTGAGATATTTTCGAGAAATAAGAGGAAATTCGTCGAGATATTCAATCTGAATATCGAGAATAAAGGCTTATTTTCGATATTATTCAAGAGACTTTGAAGATCTATAATGAAAATCATGCCATTAATCAAAGGAATTAGAAGATAAGGTCTATAGTTTAAAGACCCTAAAGCGATTTTCCCGCTGATATTCTCATCAAAATCGAATTTCACTTTGAAGGAATTATTGTTTATTAATGAAAAGCCCTGAATTCGCATGAAATTGGCTTCGATTTTCATGAGAAATAACCAACTTTTATAGGAAAAAGCCTGAGAATATGAGAAAAAAGGCTTATTATCTGCTGGAAGCACCTTATGAGAGAAAAAGAGGAAAGTTGGCGATTTCTCGATATTCCGGATATAATCTAAATGGAGTTCTTTATAATTATCGCCATGAAATGAAGAAGCCTTGTTTTCTAATGTTGGGTTTTCTAATGAATTGAAAGGACTTTGTAAAGGGCTTTCTAAGGAATTTAAAGGACTTTCTATTGGGATTTCTTGCATTTCTATGATAAATTTGAATTAAGGAAATTCGAGGGAATCTCTAAATAAATATAAAAATCCTCTTCGAATAGGCTTTTTAATTAAAAAAAAGGCTCAAATTCCATCAAAAGATATAATGAAAGTCCTTGTGGGTGTGAAGCGAGTGATAGATTATGCGATAAAGGTCTTATTTTCTAATATCCCTCCCTCATCTTCGAAAACCTTGCTTTTCCTTTAAATAGATTAGAGTGAAGCCTGATTTCACAGGAGTCGAGACTAATAGTGTGAAAATGTCAATGAATCCTTTCGATGAAGTCGCGATGGAAGAAGCCATTCGGCTAAAAGAAAAGAAGCTAGTTTCTCAGATATCTGCGATATCCATTGGCCCGAAACAAAGTGCAGAAGTCCTAAGAACTGCTTTGGCTTTAGGTGCTGATAAGGCTATTCATGTGTTAACTGATTTAAGGACTGATCAGGTATATTATTTATTATATCGAAGCTTTTTTATCCTTATTCATATAAAGGCTATTCAACCCTTAATCGTGGCCAAAATATTACAACATTTCTTTAAAAGAGATAATTATGATCTGGTTTTATTGGGAAAACAGGCTATCGATGATGATTTCAATCAGACGGGACAATATTTGGCTGGGTTATTAAGATTACCTCAAGCCACGAATATATCGAAACTCACGATTAATGGGAAAAAGGTGGAAATCACTAGAGAAATAGATGGTGGACTTCAAATGGTTTTTTTGAGGTTTATTCTTAAATAAAAAAGCCTTTTTTATATATTTAGGTTTCATTCAATTTACCTGCTATTATAACTTGCGATCTCAGGCTAAATCAGCCGAGATTCGCGACTTTGCCTAATATAATGAAAGTATTAGAAAAAAAAGCTCTTTTTTCTAATAACTCATTACTTTCCTCATAAATTATTAGGCTAAACAGAAGCCTTTGGAAGAAGTGAAGCTCGAATCTTTGAAAATAGATGGGAAATCAGGCCTTGAAGTCTTGAAAACTGAAAGTCCAGTGATTCGAGCAGGTGGAGTGAAAGTGGAAACCGTGGATGAATTGATTTCTAAGCTGAAAAACGAGGCTAAAATCATTTAAAATCGTGATTTCCGAAAAAATTAAAGAAAAGATTAGAAAAGAATTCCTTGATAATATTATAACTTCGATGTTTTTCCCTATAAAAAATGAAAAGTTCTAATAAAATTTAATTTTCCTAATAAAATTTATTGCTTCTAAAATGTTAGTTCTTCTGTTTTTGCTAATATTATTGCCCTTCCATTCTTCAGAAGCCCTTTCATGTTCACATTCTTTAGAGACTTTCCTAACAAACCCTGATTTCAATACTATTATGAATTCAGGGAAAGGTCTTAATGATTTAGGCGATTATGAGAATTGTGAGAAAAATCCTCAATATCGATATGTTTTGATAGCAGCGAAAATAGCCGAATTTTCGGCTTTTAGGGTGAATTTGGGGGTATGTGGATCAAAGAATTGTTCAATTCAGGATTATAGCTCTTATTCATCGATTTTGAAGCCTTATTTGATGAAAAGCATGAATATCACTGATAATCAAGAAGTCGATTTTTCTTTTTCTTTCCCATCAGAACTCAATAATCCCCAAATTAATTCAGGCTTTATTGTTATGATCTCGATAACTTGTCTAATAGTCTTGATCTGTTTTATAGGGACTTTCTTAGAACTTTATTATAAATTCCAGATTTCTTCGAAAAAGCCTTTAAATGGTGAGAAAAACCCTGAAGAAGAGTCTTTATTAGAAACCAAAGAAACTGAAAAGCCTGTTTTCGCACGTTTTTTCCTTTGTTTTTCTTATATCACCAATATCAACAAATTGACACAGACTAATCCTAATAATTCTCGATTAGATGTCCTTAATGGAATCAGGTTTTTCTCTATGATGTGGGTCATTTATGGTCATTCTTATTATTATTTGTTGATATCTCCAATGGTCAATCCTTTGAAAATATTAGAATATATTGATAATTTCTGGTATCAGATTCTTTTCCAGGCTCCTTTTTCAGTGGATTCGTTCTTTTGGCTCGCAGGCTTTCTTAGTGCTTTCATGATGATCCCAGAAATCAAGATGCGAAAGGGCAAAATCAACTTTTTTCAGCTTTTTTTCCATAGATATTATAGAATAATGCCATTATATGCTTATTTAATCTTCATGGCATGGAAATTCGAGCCTTTTATCAATCAAGGACCAATCTGGCCTGATTTCCAGGCTAGTTTTGATAATGGATGTGAGAATTATTGGTGGACTAATATAACTTTCCTCAATAATTTCATTCCTTGGGATTCGCCTAGTGGATGTTTTGGTTGGGGATGGTATTTAGCCAATGATTATCAATTTTTCCTGATAACTCCCTTTTTGTTGATTTTATATTATAAGAAGAAAATGTGGGGTTGGATAGTTGCGATTTCTTTGCTTTTGATCTCTTTTTTTCTGACTTTTGGTTTGGCTTATGCTGAGAATTACGCTGTGGATTATGTGACTTTGGCTCCAAATTATCTAGATTATTGGAATCAGGTTTATTCGAAGCCTTATTGTCGAATCCAATCTTATTTAATAGGCATAATATTGGCTTATATATATTTAGAAGGGAAAGAAGAAACTACTCCAGAAACTGCTAAGGATTTGGCCCAAAGGTTGAAAAACGCTATGAAATCATATAAAATCAGATATATGGTTTATTTCTTGGCTTTATGGCTTATATTACTTCCAATATTTCTTCCATATGATGCCAATCATCATCCAAATACATGGCCTAGAGGTTGGAATGCCTTATATTATGGGTTTTCTAGAGGAATTTTCGCTTTAGGTCTTTCTTTATTGGTTTATCCAGTGTTATTAGGTTATGGGAGATTATTATATGCGTTTTTGGCTGCGAAAGTGTTTATTCCTTTAGCCAGATTGACTTTTGCAGCATATTTAGTTCATCCAATGATCATTCAGATGTATTATTATGGCTCAAAACAGGGGATTTATGTGGATAGTTGGAGAATGTTCTTCACTTATGCTGGGATTTTATTGATCGCGTTTTTGATGGCCTTTTTATTGAGCATTAGCTTGGAAAGCCCGATTTTGGGGATTGAAAAGGAATTCATTTTCAAGAAGAAAAAACCGAGGGTTGAAACAGAAAAAAAGACAGAGGAAAATGCGAATATCAATAATGTTAAGGATTTTGGAGAAAAAACCAATATCTAATAATGCTTTAATTAAATAATTAAGGCAAATAAAATATTAAAAAATATGAGGAACAAACCTTAAAAACTTTAATATAATTTAAAATAAAATGATGTTTTATGGCAATTTAAAATATTTATTATAATTTTGAAATAAATTATTGTGAAAGAATTAATTTGTTCTGATTATTCCGGGTCATTTTTTATTTTTATATAGTTTTAAAATACAAAATAATAAAATTCTTATAAAATGCACGATGAAATATCCGAAAATAAATATGATTGATGGTTTTCTCGGAATTCCTGCGCAAAGAGATTCATCTATCGAATTCAAAGGGAAAGCTATAACGATAAAGCCATAAGACAAAATTTTAAAAAAACTACTTGGACGAAAATGTTATATTCATGTGGAGGCTATGGAGGAACATGCAACCACTGTCGCGAAAATAATTGGACAGGAG
>Ga0302186_10002800_pt1 | contig 13159 bp, 15 predicted proteins | sample II_Bog_E1_2_FD_198782 | JGI IMG/M metagenome (GOLD analysis project Ga0302186, IMG submission 198782) | Peat permafrost microbial communities from Stordalen Mire near Abisko, Sweden - II_Bog_E1_1 | ecosystem: Environmental > Terrestrial > Soil > Wetlands > Peat | place: Sweden: Abisko... | reverse complement strand
TCAATTTGATTTTCATCCAATGCAAATTTTTTTTTTAAAAAAAGATGGAAATCAATTTTTTTTTAATTATTTTTTAATTTAAAAAAAAAAATGAAAATTTAGAAGGATGAAAATATAAGGATTATGATAATTTTATTTTTGAAAATCAAAACTTAAACCCTGAGCCATTTACCAATATTATTTGTTTTTTTATCTCAAAAACAAGAAAATTTAATTTAAAAGCATCAAATGGAAAATTTTCCCAAACAAAAATATGAAGAAATTAGTTTATTCAATCAAAAACTTATTGCATCTCTTAAAATCCTGCAATCAATAAACCCAACCTTTTTTTCTTCTGATGTTTTGATTGTTGGTTTGAAGATAAAATTTTTTGATATATTCGTTTTATTAGGACTTCCAGGTTCTGGAAAAACCCAGTTAATAAGGAGATTCGAAAGTAAATGGAATTCAACAAATTTGTGAAAAATGTTATTTTATTTTAGATTTATATGGAGAAATTTCAACAGATACACAAGAAACTGTAAAAAGAAAAAAAAATTTTATGGCAAACAATTCAAGGTTGGAACTGATCTTATGAAAATCACGTATAAAAATCAAAAAATTCTGATTCGTGAGGTTAAAAAAAAAAAAAAAAAATCAATAATAAGAATAAATCATTAGGCAGGGTTTCAAGTTTTAAATACATGGGAAAAATATTGCCGAGAATCAAAAATAATTTTAGTTCAATTTTGCAACATTTTTCAATAATAGAAAAATAAAATTTAGTTTTTGGTGGATAGCTCTAATTACATTGATATTGCTGATAATTTGATAGAATTCATGAATTTAATGACTTACACTGATAAGGATCAAAGACCACTTGGATTGATTTTGAATAAAATGTAAAAAGTTTTGGATTTTTTATTATTTCTTATTAAAAATTAAGAGATAATATTAACGCTTTGTCACCTTTGGAACTGGAAGATTTAATGGAACTAAATGGACTCAAAGAGTCCCGTCCAGATTTATTAATTCATTTCATATCGTAAACAATAAATGTCATAACAATGAAAATTTTGAGTTTTAAGAGCTTTAACAAGTTTGAATGTAGAAAGCTTATTAAATTGGATTGTTAAAATATTGCAGTTAAGCAACAAGGAAATTCCGAAGAAATCAATTAAAAAAAGCGGCTCCTGTCTTCGTTTCTAACTGCCGAACTGACGATTTCCTTTTTTTTCTTGAGGAATTGCTGATACGCCATTTTCCAGAGAAAATTCAGGTTCTTTGCACTTTTTCAACCAAGTTTTAAAACTAACATAAAATAAATATTTAAAAAATAAAAAGTATCACATTTCTTTTTTTTCTTGTTCTGAAATACTGGGATAGATAACCTCCCTCTCAAATTTTTCCTTTTCTTCAATTTCTTCTTTCGAGAAATCCAGAGAATTTGGGATATCTATTTTTTTGTTGTAATTTCCGAAACCCACCTAAAGTTAAAAATCAATCATTTTTTTTTTGCAAAATAAAAAAAATTTGAACTTCTTTTAAAAAAAGTCCCGCTCCAGGTGCCAACCAGATATTAATTTTGTTATCACCGAAAACGTCCATTATCTCTTTTTCTGCATATTGATCATTCATAATTTGAATAATCAGTCCTATCATTTTTCTTATCTGATGATACAAAAATCCATGACCTTCAATAGTAAATTTGACATATGGAACTGAATGATTTATTTCAGGAAAATCCTTGGAAGTCATCAATTCAACATTGATTTGACTAATAAAACGTTTTGCAGATTCATGGGAAAATTGAACTTTGGTAGTAAAATTATGGTAGTTTCTCGTTCCTTTATAAACAAGAGCCAACTCTTGAATTTTTTGCAAAAGTGAATCTTCAGATAGCAAACTAGTTTGATTTTGAAACAAGTATAGAGGACAAATGTAGTTATAAATTCTGTTAAAGACTCTTGTGTGACAATTGAATGTCTTTGTAGTTTTTTTTATAGCTTTTAATGATTTAATGCTTAAAAATATATTCTTTTACCAAAAACTCGGACCCCATCTAAATCTCTGTTCAAAGCATTAATTATTTTTTTGAAATCTACCATTTTTTCTTTTTTTGTCTGGGCTTTAAAATCATCACTGTTCATATCTTTTGTTTCATTTAAAAATTCTTGAACTATACTGAGTTTACAACTCACGCAATTACAGGCTGCATGGACCCATTTATCTGTTCGAGAAGCCCTTTGCCAATCAATTTTGCTTAAATGACCTAATTTATTTTGGCGATTTTAAAAATGTCAAAAATTAACCATAATTTTGATCAGAAATTAGTTTGAGCTTATGAAATACTTTTTCAAGATGCTCTTCGATTGTTTCAACACCTAGATTTCTAATTGGATAATTAATATATTATGAAAAATTGAGGAAGTATTACTTTTGGAAACCATGAAAACGAAGACCATTATACCCAAAAAAAATTATGACTTTAAGTTTAAAAAAATCTTTAATTTTTGACATTGTTTTTTTATTTAATTAAAAACCAAAATTATTTTATTTTGATTTTCAAAATTAAAAAAATACAAAAATATACAAATAACATAAAAGATTCAAACTTAACTTAAAATGTTTTTCTTCTAAACAATATAAACTTATATAAATTGAGATATTGATTATGAAACAAACCAAACGAATTTTTTACTATATATAATTAATAATTTATAATTCATTAAAAATCCTCGTTACCATTTGATTCAATGTTTGAGTTGATTGAAGTGTCTGTAGATTTTTCTTTATTTTCCTCAATTCTTCAGCTTCCAGTATTTTTTTCTTCTTTTCTTCACTTGGACTGCTTTTTTTTCTTTTGTTAATTTCACCTAATATTCTTTAAATAACATTTTTTTTTTCAAAATATACTCTTAATTTGAGTCCAGCATGCCTCATCTATTGTTCCATTAATTGGAAGACCTGTTTTCTCTTGGAATGTCTTAACCAATTTATCAGTGAAGGCGCCATAATGTCCGTTCTCAATAACCCTTTCAAGCACCAATAAATCTAACGCCATTTGAACAATTTTAATGTCTTCAACATTATTTGCTCCTTTTGTAATAGGAGTAATCAATTTGAAAGCCTAGACATTTTAAATACTTTAAATAAAATTTTAACACTAAAGTAAATTACCTCAATTTTTTTATAAATATTTTCCAATTCTTCAAAAGTTTTTTCTTTTTTTACTTTAGAGTTTTGAAATGATTTTTCATTTTTTGCATTTTCTTCTTCTTTAACTGAATTACTATTATCAAGGACAGGAATTGAAAGTCTCTGAATCGCTTCATTTTTTTCGTTGAGGGCTCTTTTTTGTGCACTTGATGAAAAATCATTGATTTCTATAACCAATATATTTTTTTGTTCTCTTTCAATTATGTTAAAATCTTTTGAAGATTTACATAAAAATAAGCCTTCTTTGTTTTGGTTTGGAATGTCTTGCATAGAGTCCAAGTTCATTACACTACTAGAATAGCAGTTAAAAGTTTCTTCTAAGCCTCTCCCTTTACATTCATTGAAGGTTATCAAAAATTCAGGCGTTTTTATCTCTTGTATCAAATTTCTTTCTTTCTCTATGAGTTTTTCTTCATTTTTATTGCAATCTGTAAGTTTTTCTATTTTCCTTTTTTCATTTGGAACTAAACTCTCTTTTTGTTTCAATGTTGGCGTCTTTTGGTTATTAATGGAAGGGGAAGCATCAGTGCTGCTCATTTGATTTGTTTTTCCTGAAGCCATAATTTTCAATTTTCCTTCAATTGATAACTTGGGCTGAAGGTTGAGATTTGTTGGAGTTTCAAGCTTTATTTCTGGAATTTTTTGCTTTAAAAGCCAGTCAGATTGTTTTTGATGAATTTTTTGGAGTTCTTCTAGTTCTGCTTTGTGTCGAAATTTCATTTGATGTTCATTTTCATGAGCTAAAACCTCCTCTGGATATGTTTTCTTTTTTTAATTATTAATCACAAATTTATAAAAATTTCTTAATACCAGATAATTTGAATAATAAAAATTGTGAAAAGGCTCTAAATGAAAATATGACCCAACTGTCAGATCCTGACCCAAGGAAGTCACTTCGCAGGCTTTTTATAACACGTTTTTAAAATCAAACATTAAGTTTTTATTTACTACTTGATTCACTATTCACGGTAGATTGTTGCTTTTCTACCTTCAAATTTATTTTAATGTCCTTTGTTGCGTTTGGAGAAAGAAGAGGGGTTCCAATCTTAACTAATTCATTGGGCATTGTTTTTTGGCTAAGTATTTCTTCGTTATGACCTATAATTTTAATTTTTTAGAAAAATTCCTTTATGAATTTTTTTTATTACTTTCAGGTTTTGGACAATTTTTCTCATTTGTAAAATTGGCATCTTCCAAAAACAACAATTTTTTTTTACTTGGACTTGTAATAGATTTGCTAGCAGGTTTTTCGACATTTTTATTTTGAAACTCAATATCAGTCAGAGTAAAATCTTTTTTAATATGACTTATGTTTTATAATAATTGTTTACTTTTATTGGTTGATATTGTGGGTTTTATGTTGGGCACCTCTTCATTAATCTCCTTATTGCCTCTTTCTTCATTTTGGCCTTTGCTTTGTTTCTTTTCCTCGCTTTCTGGTCTTTTTAAGGCTTCAGATCCTGATTTTTTTGAATTTCCGACTTTGACATCTTTGAGGATCACATTTTCATGTTTTAATGGTTGATTATGGTTGACTGATTTATTGGGATAATATGTTTTTCCCTCAGATAGATCTTTTTCATAATCATTCTTCATAAAACTAACATTTTTTCCCTTAATCTTAAAAACTGGTGATTTTTTACTTATCAGCAATCAGTTCGGTTGCAGTTGGCCTTAAATCTTTATCTCCTAGGCATTTTTTGATAAATTCCTTCAAATCTCCTTCCATCAAGCTATCATAGGCTTCGCATTTGACTCCATTAATCACTTTTTTGTAAATTTGTAAGGGATTTGCACATTCCTGATATGGTGTCTTTAGCGTGACCATTTCCAAAACGCACATTCCAAACGAGTAAATATCACATGAAGGGCCATAATTTTCTTCATATATCTCAGGTGCCATGAATTCAGGTGTACCTTCATAAAAAAATAAAGTCGATAATTAGTAAAAAAAGTGACCTAGAACAGATTTTATATGAGAAGTTTCAATATGAGTAGCTAAACCTAAATCACCAATTTTGATTTCTCCTAAATGACTATTGATGAAAATATTCTCACATTTCAAATCTCGATGAATTATCGGCGGTTTTTGAGAATGCAAATATTCGATCCCTTTCAAGATTTCTCGACACCAATTTTTGATCACTTTTTGTCTTGGGTGCAGGATTTTCTTCAAATACCTAATAAAGTGAGGATTTTAAAGAAATAATTAGGTAGTTCTTACATTTTTAAGTTTCCTCCTGTGAGGATCTCGGTGATAAAGACAAATTCTTTTTTTTCCTCATTTATCCACGCATTGATGTATTTGATGATGTTGTTATGGTTTAGTTTCTTTAGAAAAAGAACTTCTTGTGTGATTTTTTTTATTTCCTCTTAAAATGCATTTATTATAAAAAATTTTTTTTTAGATACCTTTTTTTATTGAAGACATTTTTATCACGTTCCAAGCGACTTCGCAACCAGTATCGTTATCATAGGCTTTGAAAACTCGCTTATATGATCCAAATCCAATTTCTTCATTAAACTAATGAAAGAAATTTCTTGAAAAAACGAAATCTTTTGATTAGATGAACAATATTATCATAAAATTCTTTATTCTTATACAAAAAATTATATAATTTTGACTTTTGGTATATAATTTTGACTTTTGGTAGGTAAAAAATTTATAAAATCAAATAAAAATCAATAAATCAACCCGAATGAAACGTTTTTTGGGGGAATATTCAACTATTTTTGAATTCATTTCTTTGGCGAGTTCATTTTCTTCCATATTTTCTGAATTTGACATCTCTCCATCATCGGCATGATTTTTCTAATATAGAGGAAAATATTGGATTTTTTGTTATTTCCAAATATTCTTTACTTGATCATCAACAAAATTTTTACTTATTTCGTTTTGCATTAGGTGTTACAAGAAAAAAAAACTATTAATATTAGAGTGAAGGGATAGAAAATTTGAAATTATTAACAATTTTAAGATTTATATAAATATTTCATTGAAAATTTTTTTAAAAATATCGCTATCATTTTAATTTCAAATTCATGTTTTTAGCGCATAATATATACTAACATAATAATCATATTTGCTTTTGTAAATTATCGTCATCAAAAGTTTTTGAATTTTTTAAATTCTCATAATACAATCAATCAGCCTCTTTATGAGTTATTATTTTTGGGGTCTCAACCCCATTTATTTTTTTTCAGGATTTTTAAAGGATGACATTTATTTAGTTAAGTTGATATTTTTTAAAAATTAACTTTAAATGAAACAACGTTGCTTCTTTTCAATATAAATTTTTTTTTTTATGATTTAAACATTTTTTTGAGAAAGAAGAATATGATATTTTTTCCAGCAAACTCACGTTCAGTTTCAGGATCTTTAAATTTTGAAAATTATTTTTTTCTTTTAATTTAAAAAAAAATTAGAGGAGTTTGAATATTTAAAAATCATGTTTTTTTTTTAATTTTAATTGGAGTACAAAACATCATTTAATTTGCAAAACTTACCATTATAATGAATTATTTGTTGCAAATTTATAAAAATTTATATTTATTTTTTTAAATCTTGAAACTTCAATAAAAAAATGATTATTATAATTTGAAGACAAAAATGAAAAAATAAAACTCACAACAATTTTTTAATAAGTTATGTATGTTTCATCTTTTAAATGATTTCAAAGCAAGCATTGCTTAAAGTTTGATTTCCTACAAAATTTTAATAAATTATTTTTAAAAACCTCCCAAAAAAAAAACTTTTTCTAATTCTTCAGCCATATTCCACACTTGTCTTTCCAATTCTTGGTTGGTGATGGTTTCCAAATTGGGAATAACGCTTTGCAGAATTAATTTATAATCTTTCTTTAAAAAATAATAGCATTCGTTTTTCACGAAATCTTTGACTATCCCACTAATTTTTTGAGAACAAATAGTCTTGATTTCATGGATTTCATTAAAACAAGCAGCTATTTTCTTCATTTTTCCCAAACTTAAATAATTTGGTTCTTTGTTCTTATAATCAGTAAAATTCAAATGCCTTTGATAATAATTCAAAAAGGGAATGCAAATGTAATTTTTATTTAAATCGTTTTTCCATTTATTCGATATTTGCTCGTATGACCCATCAAGCAAAGTCCCATAAAACGCTGACTCCTTTAAATGGTTTTTTTGGATTTGTCCAAGATTCTTCATAGTTTTCGGTAGGATCATCTCTAAGTTGCTCAAACAACTGAAATACATTAATAGGGATGAATAATTCTTTTCACGATAGAGAATATCAACAATTTTATAATAATTTTCAATTATGTAATATTGTCTCTTGAATTTTGGGTTCAAAATCACATTTAGCACCAGAAAATTAATAAAGAAATTATATCTTTCTTCATTTTTCTTGCTTATTTTGCCTTCCGTGTTCTTATTAAACTTCCATAAAAACTTCAGATCAATGATTGTTAGGATTTTAACGATTTCTTGCGGCGAAAACTCATTGAATTTGGTTTTATAAAACAAGTCAACTGTTTCTTTTTTGTTTTGTCCGTAATTAAAATAATCACTTTCCAGGCAAGGGAATGTGAATTGCCTGATAACTCTTTTAATATTTTTGTTCAGTTCAAAAACAATATTATCTTTTTCGATGGTTTTCAGGAATTTCGAAAATCCCAAAAACATTCGAAACGCCACACTTTCTTCTGGAAAATCTTCAGGTCTTTTCAGCACCAATTTATGCAAAAATTCAAAAAGAAGTTTTTTTTGTGGTTGAATCACTTTTATTTGAAATTGAGCCATTTCGGATTTGGAAAAACCCAGAGGTATAGGTCTAAAATATTGTTTTATAGCATAAAGAAGCAAAATTTCAGTCGGGACAATCTCATTATAGTTAAATATTAGAAGGTCTCTGAATGTCGCGTTAGAGGATGTTTGAGGTGATTTGCTTGCATCCAATTCAACATCGTTGTTATTATTAAAACAATTAAACAAGAAATAAACATTCAATATCAATTCCGAAAGGACACTTGCGATTTTTTTCTTAAAGGGCGTGTTCTGGGCTATTGTTTTGGGCTCGATCCAGTCGATTTTGTTGGAATTTTCGAACAGATAGTTTAAATAGGCAGAGAAAAGCTCATTGAATTGAACTTCATAATTTTCTGAAAAGAAGGCACCTGTCATCGCTAAGTAGTCATTGGAAAAAAACACTCTATTGGTTTCTTTATTGAAAAAATAATTAAATATCGTTTTGTTATAAAAAAAACTAACCGAGCTTTTCTAAAAGGATGTCAATCAAATAATGACCTTCATTTTTACAAATGGATTAGAAAATTTTTTATAAATACTAAGTATTTTACGATGGTAAGATGACTCCTTTATGCCTGTTTTCACTGAAAAGTTCTCATATAAAGGAGATGCAATTTCATGTATATGATGCAACTTTTCGAAATTCGAAGCCTTTTCCAATGTTGTTTCGATTTCCTTTAACATTTTGGGATTCACTTTTTCAAGGTTTTCTTGGATGAAATCAGAAAGTGTGAATAGCGATTTTCTGTTCATGGGGATTGGGTGAGTTTGAAAGTAGTCTGTGCGAATTAAAATAAATATATAGATAATAATTGTCTACATTATAGCCTAAAATTTTACTAGAACTGACTTTGAGCTTAATTTTTTATACTACCATCAGCATGGGGCTGAAAAAAAAAATAATAAAATAAATAGAAAAATTAATAAATTATTAGTTTGAATTTTTTTTTTTTTATCGAAAGTCATGAATTAATTTTTTATGATCATTTCTGAATAAAAATTGATGACACAAACAAAATATTATACTAACATAAATAATTTTTAGGTTTTTTTAACTCCAATTTTCTTTTTTTTGGGGGTTCCAGGTACATATGGTGTATAACTTAATTTTTAACATTATTCCTTTATATAAAAAATGTTTTTAAAATTACTTAATATTTGTTTTGCCAGAGTTTAAACTATAAATTGCATTTCTTCTCCTAAATTCACAACAATCAAAAAAACCATAAATTATTAAAAAATACTCTGCAGCCATAGATTTGTATCCTCCGAACACGATCATTTCCGTGCTTTCTAAATTCAAAGATGCATGGTAACATCTTTTCCCAGGTGAAATTCCTGAGATTGTTGGAAAGAACCTAAAAATTTTTTATTTTTAGAAAGAAAAAAAAATGGTTACCATTTATTTTGCTTCAAATCAAAAACTGCAACATCTTCAATTGGTTCTCCTTTCATATTTCTACCGCCATAAATGATTAAACTATGATTTATGATAACTGCACTGTGACCATATCGTTCAGGTGGCAATTGTCCCCTAAAATTAATTTTAAAATTTATGCAAAATTTAAGGAAGTTTTACTGGATGTTCAATTTTTCCCAAGCTAAATTGTCATTTTGAATGAGATTCAAGACATGAATATCATTAAAGCATTTCCTAAAAATTCATCCCAAAAAAAATCAGAAAATATCATTTAATTTTACGATTCTTTTTCTGTTTCTTTTCTGATGATCCCTCCGAATAAATAAATCTTCTTCTTATAAACATTAGCAGTGTGACCATATCGTGGATCAGGCAATTCCCCTTTCATCATTATTTTATTCCAAGAAAGGGTGGACATGTTAAGAGTATAGACATCATTGTAATAAAATTGCACCTCAAAGTCTTTGCTGCAATTGTACCCACCAAACAAAACCAAAAACTCATCATTTATATTACTCAATGAGCATCTTTCACGTGGAGAAGGCTTATCACCAAAAGTTTCCATTCTCATCCAATTTTTATTGATAGTATTCAAAACGTAATAATTATTAAACACCTCCCATTCATTCAACCCTCCATAAATGATCAATCTATCTCCATAGACAATTGAACTAAAAAATTAAAAATTTATAAGAAACATTAAAAATCTATATAAAAACTTTAAAACATTAAAAATTTATATGAAAAATTTAAAATTTATATGAAAAATTTAAAATTACAGGAAAAATTGAAAATTTATCTCAAAAATCAAATCGATTTTTTACTTGTGATATGCCCGAGGTTCAGGTATTCTTCCTGTTGTATAGGGTTGCTCAATTTGGCAATTGTCTTTGCTCACACATCTCAAGGTGTCCAGGAACTTGCCATGATAAAACCCACCGAAAATATAAAATTCTTCTCCGATCAAATTAATTGTGTGACCTTGAATAGCTGAGAAATTTAACTCCTCGACGTCGATTTTACTCCATGTCAATTCTTCCACATTCAACATTTTAGCCAAGCTGGCATCAGGAACTTGTTTATCAAGAACTTTGAAATAATTGTTGAACCCTCCGAAATTGTCGCTACGGCTCAACTTATTTGAATCGTTCATGTAAAAAGTGTCATTGACGAAAAATTTATATTCATAAATCCCTGGGTTTAAAACCAAATAACTCACACTCTCATTGAGATTTAACGCTTGATAAAATTTGCTCTTCATGGGATGAAGTGATGCCCAATTGTCCCAACTGCCTTTGATCTTGAGAGTACCTTCGAGAGTTGTAGTGATTTTCACAAACACTGCTGTCTGTTCATTGTTGGCGAAACTCAAAGGACTTTCATCCAATTCCTGCTTGATATCATCGAATCTTAAACTATGCTCCATAATAGCAGGCACCACTTCAATGTTATTATCCTCAAAACCGAGGGGATCTTTCGAATGTGGAGCGTTTAAATCGATCATCCATTGACCATCCACCAGGAATTTGTACCCGTAATTTCCAGGAGCCAAATTAACAGAAACGTAAAAGTTCCTAATTAGTATAAGTTTGTTTTCAAAAAATGGATGGGGGGATTAAAAAAATATATTCACAAAAAAATTTGCAAAAATTAATACTCTTTGTTATTCTGGTCTTGCTTCATCGGAATTTTGACTTGCCATTTGGACCACGAACCAATCATACATACCTCCTTTCCTCCATATTTCCTAAAGAAAAATTTAGCTTTTTATTCATTTTGAGAAAAAATGGATGAACCAGACGAATTCCGTAAAATTGGTGACACAAGGCTGATTGTCATGAAAAGCGTTGCCGCATTTGTGACAGATTTTTGCTATTTTGTTCTCCATTTGACTGGTTGTAAAGATTTTTTAAAAAGAAATTATTTTTGGAGAGAAAGACTTCTAATAACACTTATTTTTTTTAGGAAAAATTATAAATGAAGATATATGTAAAGGGCTGTCTTTTTTCATATAAATTTATTTTTTTCATTTTTCCATTTTTCCTGGTTCTGCTTTTTTAAGGGGATCAAATTTCGAATTTTTTTCATTCAATATAAATTTTTTGAGATTTTGATAATTTATTTTAAAACATAAAAAATCCTCACTTTCTTCTTCATTTCATATCCAAATAAAATTTAAACAAATCGGTCAAGGTGATCAATCCGACGATTTTCTTCGTATTTTCATTCAGGTAAAAAAGCCGGTTTCCATTTGAGAACAACAATTTTTCCACGATATCCGAAATAGATTCATTGGGGGTATAAAATTGTGAACATTCTAATTTCGTTGCTTTGTATTTCTTTTTCTCTTTATTAAGGAAATTCAAATAATCTTCTGTGGTTCCATTCAACTAACACAAAAAATGTTAAAAATATTTAAAATTAAAAAAATTACCATCTCAAATAAATTGTCTTTGATGATAAAAAACATATCCGTTTTGTTAATTAGCCCTAAATATTGTTCGTTTTCATCGACAATGGGTATCGATGAGAGTTTCTTTTTCAGCATAAAATAAAAAGTCGTCAACAAAGCCTCATTTTTATTAATTGTAATCGGCTTTTCCAGGGCGCCTATTATGCCTAATTTCAAAAGAGGAGTTTTAAAATAATCAGCGGTCTTCCCTTTAAAGTTTCTAATAATGAAGAGCAAGATATCACGATGGGTCAAGGTGCCCACCACTAGTTGTTTTTCTCGATCCAAAATTATTATCCGATGCAAATTCTCAACCCTCATCTTTTCGCAGGCGTCCACAAGTCTTTTATCAAGATCTATAGAGATGATTTCAGCGTTTTTGTGAAGCTTTTAAGTGAAAAATTTTAATTTTTAATCTTTAAATGAGGTACCTCATTTCCTGAACGACAAAACCAGGCTTTTAAATTCAAAGCTTTTAAATCTTTAGCGAGTTGGGTTTTCAAGTCTGCATTGTATTTGAAATTTAGCATTAATTCCCTGATATGTTGGGTTTCATCAATCATCTGGTTTTGGGAAGGCATTTGCCCGGCTTTATTATCTCCTAATTTTGATTTTTGTCCTCCCATATCCATAACTTTAAACATCCATAAAATTATTTGAAATTTAATGGAAATTACTTTCCATTTCAAATGTCCCTTCTCTTTCGATTTCCATAGTATGGTCTTCGAAATCTAAAATAATTAAAAATAACTTTGTTATACTTTCAAAATAAGGCAGGTACATTCTTTATTATTGATTTTGCAAAGAATATTCGAGAAAACTTTGACTATCACCTCGCAAATGTCCGTATAAGTCAAAATCCGCTCGAAAAAGGCGATATTTGAATTCCATGTCACACAATCCACACAATCATTATCCACGAAGACTTTAAATGTATCGAGGCAAGAAAAACTCTTGTCTACGATAATCACCTGAGAATTCTGGGGCAAAGATTCATAAATCAAGCATTCTTCTAGGAATTCCTTAATGGAGACTAAAAGATGATCCTTTTTTGGTATTTTATTTAAAGTTATAATAAAAGGCATAGGTATTAACCTTTGGGCTTTTTTGTTGATCCATTTGAAGTTTATATGAGCAATGATTTTTTCAAAATTAACAGACGAAAATAAGGATTGCTGGGATTCTTTTAAGGGTTTTTTTTTCAATAAATTATTGATCTTATAAATAAATATGTTTTGGAATGCCTTTTTAATTAAAAAAACCAATTTTAAATAAAATATATTGGGTAAAACTAAAAAAAG
>Ga0302186_10002799_pt1 | contig 13162 bp, 11 predicted proteins | sample II_Bog_E1_2_FD_198782 | JGI IMG/M metagenome (GOLD analysis project Ga0302186, IMG submission 198782) | Peat permafrost microbial communities from Stordalen Mire near Abisko, Sweden - II_Bog_E1_1 | ecosystem: Environmental > Terrestrial > Soil > Wetlands > Peat | place: Sweden: Abisko... | reverse complement strand
GTAAAGAAGTACCGAAATGGAACACCATTTCCATATCAGGCTATCATATCCGCGAAGCAGGTTCCACAGCGGTGCAGGAGCTGGCATTTACTTTAGCCAATGGAAAAACCTATCTGAAGGCCGCGATAGATAAAGGCCTGGATATAAATGTTTTTGGTAAAAGGTTATCTTTCTTTTTTAATTGCCATAATAATTTTTTTGAGGAGATCGCAAAATTCCGGGCGGCCAGGCGCATGTGGGCGCATATTACAAAAGAATTAGGCGCTACAGACCCGGGAGCACAAAAACTTCGGTTCCATACGCAAACAGGGGGCTCAACTTTAACAGCCCAGCAGCCTATGAACAATATTGTACGGATCAGCAACCAGGCTATGGCTGCCGTGTTGGGTGGTACACAATCATTACATACCAATGGTTATGATGAAGCTATTTCGCTGCCTTCCGAAGCTGCTGCAAAAATTGCCCTGCGTACCCAACAAATCATTGCATTTGAAAGCGGCGTTACAGATACGGTAGATCCTCTGGCTGGCTCTTATTTTATAGAGGCGCTTACTGATGAACTGGAAAAAGCAGCGCAGGTTTACATTGACAAAATTGATGCCATGGGGGGATCGGTAAAAGCCATTGAACAGGATTATATGCAACAGGAAATCGCAAATTCAGCCTATCAATATCAAAGTGAAATTGAGAACGGAGAAAGAACAGTGATTGGCGTAAACCGTTTTACAGAACCCGAAGGACATTTGGCGAATGTTTTCAGGGTGGATGATTCCATTAGAAAAATGCAGGCGGAGAAAATTAAAGTTTTACGAAAATCCAGGGATAATGTATCAGTTAATAATGCCCTTGCCCAATTGGGCGAAGCAGCCCGTGGGAACCAAAACCTTATGCCGTTTATTTTGACAGCTGTTGAATCTTATGCCACTTTGGGGGAAATCTCCGATTCATTGCGTAGCGTTTTTGGTGAATACTGACAAAACCTGTATGCCAAAGTATCCGTTTGTTAACTATAAAAATCCTCAAAAAATAATTACTTACCTATAACCAGGCACTTATAATTTCTGTAAACCTCAAACAATTAATATGGCTTAACAGTTGATGCTTACTACATGTAACATTGAACCCTAAGCGTTTGGTATTGCAACATTGAAAAATATTAAAAAATGTATTTATAGTTAAATAATTAGGAGCGCGCGATTTATTACTGCGAAATGTAATATTTTTTCTTGAATTTATCATATAGATCTCTTTATTATTCATTAAATTTATTTGATTAAAAAGTTGAAATTTAATTTTTTTATCCGCTTTTTTTTAGAATATTCGATGTTCCGTAGCAGTTCCAAAATATGTTTCGCTGGGGGTTGGAAATCAATATTTTAATATAATTCGTATGGAAAAAACTAGTACTAACGTTTGGAATAGCTGCCTTCAGATTATTAAAGACAATATACCGGCCCAAAGTTTCAAAACCTGGTTCGAGCCTATAAAAGCTTTAAGAATAGAAGGAAGCGTTTTAACAATTCAGGTACCGAGTTTGTTTTTTTACGAATGGCTTGAAGAACATTACGTTGGTTTACTGCGCAAAACAATAAAAAAACAGTTGGGAGACGAGGGACGGCTGGAGTACAACATTGTTGTAGAACAATCATCAAGCAAACCATCCACTACAAATATACCTTCTAACGGGAATGGCGCTGAGTCAAAAAATCAGTCAATGCCCATACCCATTTCCATAAATAAAGATATCAAAAACCCCTTTGTGATACCTGGGTTAAAAAAGCTGAATGTTGACCCTCAGCTTAACCGAAATTATACCTTCAATAACTTTGTTGAAGGCGATTGTAACCGGCTTGCCCGGTCGGCTGGCTACGCTGTGGCTGCCAAACCAGGAGGCACATCTTTTAACCCGTTATTGATTTATGGTGGTGTCGGCCTTGGGAAAACGCACCTCGCCCAGGCTATCGGCAACGAGATAAAACAAACATTACCGGATAAACTTGTTCTGTATGTTTCATGCGAAAAGTTTACGCAACAGTTTGTCGACGCGCTAAAGCATAACAACATTAATGATTTCGTCAATTTTTACCAGGCTATCGACGTGCTCATTATGGACGACGTTCATAATTTTGCGGGTAAAGAAAAAACACAGGATTTCTTTTTCCACATTTTCAACCACTTGCACCAGTCCGGAAAGCAGGTGATCATAACATCAGATAAAGCGCCTAAGGATTTGGCGGGTTTAGAAGAACGTTTGCTATCCAGGTTCAAATGGGGCCTTTCAGCCGATCTTCAGATCCCGGACCTGGAAACCCGGATGGCTATCCTTAAAAACAAAACCTACCAGGACGGTATTGAATTATCAAACGACGTGATTGAATACGTTGCCCACAATATTGATAACAATGTACGCGAGCTGGAAGGCGCTATGGTTTCACTGCTGGCGCAGTCAACTTTAAACCGTAAAGAGATTGACCTTAACCTGGCAAAGCAGATGCTGAAGAATTTTGTGAAGAATTCTTCAAAGGAAATATCCATGGAGTATATACAAAGCCTGGTTTGCGAGTATTTTGAAGTGCCTGTAGAAATGGTTAAAAGCCAGACCCGTAAAAGGGAAATTGTGCAGGCCAGGCAAATTTCCATGTACCTTGCAAAAGCACATACAAAAAGCTCATTAAAATCAATCGGCCATTTCTTTGGCGGCCGCGACCACTCTACTGTTATTTACGCATGCCAGACGGTTGAGGACCTGATTGATACCGATAAGAAATTTAAGGGTTATGTCGCCGATATTCAGAAAAAGCTAAAAATGTCATAACTGATCTTATTAATAATTTAACGGGCCTTCCATTAAAATGGAGGGCTTTTTTATTTATTAGATCGTCATTATTATACAAAATCACTGTTTAGCCCGGCACTTTTTTCTTTTTAATAAAATCACAGGCTAATTTTTCATTTCTTATCAGTATTCCAAAAATTGAAGATGTTGTACCTGGTATTAAAATAATTTTAACAACATTGTTACATATTTTTTTAAAGGCTTTTTTTGCAAGACTTTTTTTGTATACATTTATGCCATAATGAACAATCATTTTCTCATTATGGGAATTCAAAAAGAAAATAGCCTGAAATCTGACACCAATGCCGTCAAACAAACTATCGCTACGCTGTTTGACGCCCTTCGCAAAGGTGATCTTGCACTATTAAAATCTCTTTATGCGGAAAACATGCTATTGCAAAGCATCACAAGCGACAAAGAAGGAAGAGCTGTTTTGACGAGCGAAAATCCTGATCATTTTGCAAAAATTATTGGCTCTCCACTAAGTGTGGTTTACAATGAACGCGTTGCTTTTGATGAAATTAAGATTGAGGGTGAAATAGCCAGTGTTTGGGCCCCATACAAATTTTACAGCGGCGACAAATTATGCCATCGCGGTGTAGATGTTTTTGAACTGAAGAAAAATTGCACCGGCTGGAAGATTATCCATATAATTGATACCAGGCAAAAGCATAATTGCTTTTAGCTGTTTGGGGCCATTCTGATTTTTGAGAATACTTCGGACTTTTACAAATATCCATTCAACTTCTTCCTTTCCGGTCTACCTGTGATTCCGGACGAATTTCCACCGGTTTAATTTTTGGAATTTCATTTAACCAATTTGAGGCGTTCACAATTTTTCGTATTTTGCATCAAATAACTAAGTATGAAGAGGCTACTATTGAGCGGTTTTTTATTGATTATTTGCGGTAACTTATTTGCCCAGCAAACAGATACCGAAGCTATAAAACAAGCCGTTAATACTATGTTTGATGCCATGCGCAAAGGCGACAGTACGCTGTTAAAATCAGTTTTCGCAAAAGACATGAAACTGCAAAGCGTTGCCAGCGATAAAATGGGAAAAGCCTTGTTGTCAAATGAAAGCGCCGGTCGGTTTGTAACGGTAATTGGCACCCCGCACGCGGCTGTCTACGATGAGCGCATAGTGTTCGCCGATATAAAAATTGACGGCCCCCTGGCCAGCGTTTGGGCCCCTTATAAATTCTATCTCGGCAATACCTTCAGCCATTGCGGTGTCGACGTCTTTCAACTGGCTAAAACAACAGACGGCTGGAAGATTATTTATATTGTTGACACCAGGAGGAAAGACAACTGTGTGGAATAGGCGGCTATAATTGTTTAAAACACTGCAAAGCGTTTACATTTGCCGGGGAACTAAACTTAGTTTTGAATAATCCCCTCAGCCAAAATAATTACCTTATTATTTGAAGCCTCAACAACGCCGCCTTTTATAAAAAAAATCTCTTCTTTAACATTGCCGCCGCGCACGGTCACTTTACCATCTTCTAGTGTGGAGATAATTGGCGCGTGGTTGTTTAATATTTCGAAAAAGCCCAAAGTACCCGGTAGGGTTACCGATGTAGCTTCACCTTCATAAACCGCTTTATCGGGCGTAAGAATTTCTAAAGTCATGTTTTTAATGTGCAAATGTGTTATCGATGTGCAAATTTCAGATGTGCAAATGTGCAGATATTAAATGTGCGAACGTGCAAATTTCAAATGTACAGATGTTTTAATTTGCACATCTGCACATTTGAAATCCGCACATTATGCGTTGGATTCGGCCAACAATTTTTTACCCTTTTCTATAGCTTCTTCAATGCTGCCCACAAGGTTAAATGCTGCTTCCGGGTATTCATCTACTTCGCCGTCCATAATCATATTAAAGCCTTTAATAGTTTCTTTAATGTCAACCAAAACACCTTTTAAACCAGTAAACTGCTCAGCAACGTGGAACGGCTGTGATAGAAAGCGCTGAACGCGGCGTGCGCGTGAAACCACAAGCTTATCTTCTTCAGATAACTCATCCATACCGAGGATCGCAATAATATCCTGTAATTCTTTATAGCGCTGTAAAGTTTCCTTTACCCTTTGGGCGGTATTATAATGTTCATCACCCAAAATAGTCGGACTTAATATCCTTGATGTAGAATCCAGTGGATCTACAGCTGGATAAATACCTAATTCAGCTATTTTACGGGATAACACTGTTGTAGCATCAAGGTGGGCGAATGTAGTTGCCGGAGCTGGGTCGGTCAAGTCATCAGCAGGCACGTAAACAGCCTGTACAGAAGTAATTGAGCCGCGTTTTGTTGAAGTAATACGTTCCTGCATGGTACCCATTTCTGTTGCCAATGTTGGCTGGTAACCTACCGCCGATGGCATACGGCCAAGCAAAGCAGATACTTCTGAACCCGCCTGGGTAAAGCGGAAAATGTTATCGATAAAGAAAAGTATATCACGGCCTTTACCTTCAGCATCACCATCACGGAAATATTCGGCGATAGTTAAACCAGAAAGGGCCACACGTGCACGAGCACCCGGAGGCTCGTTCATTTGTCCGAAAACAAATGTAGCTTTCGATTCCTTTAATGCTTCATGGTCAACTGTCGACAAGTCCCAGCCGCCTTCTTCCATTGAATGCATAAATTTGTCGCCATATTTTATAATTCCTGATTCAAGCATTTCGCGCAGCAAGTCATTCCCTTCACGGGTACGTTCACCAACGCCTGCAAATACGGATAAACCAGAGTATGCTTTCGCGATATTGTTGATCAGTTCCTGGATCAATACCGTTTTGCCTACGCCGGCACCCCCAAATAAACCGATCTTTCCGCCTTTTGCATATGGTTCTAATAGGTCAATAACTTTAATCCCGGTGAACAGAACTTCCGTTTCAGTAGAAAGGTCTTCAAAACGCGGAGGATTATTATGAATTGGGCGGCCGTTGCTTTTATCAAGATTTTCTATCCCATCGATAGCATCGCCAACCACATTGAAAACACGTCCTTTTATGTCGTCGCCAACAGGCATTTTAATGGCCGACTCAAGGTCAACCACATCCATGCCCCGTAGCAACCCATCGGTTGAATCCATGGCGACGGCGCGTACGCGGTCTTCGCCTAAGTGTTGCTGAACTTCGAGAATAACCTTTTGGCCATTTTCTTTTGTGATCTCTAACGCGTCGTAAATCTTTGGGAGGTGGGCATTATCTTTGAAACTTACGTCAACTACCGGACCGATGATCCGTGAAATTTTTCCAATGTTTGGCATATATAACCTGGTAATTTAAAGTATTTACTATAAAACGGGCCCGTTTAAAAAACGAGCACAGTTTCGAGGCGCAAAGTTAAGATTTATAAGCAAATATTAAATAGCAGTATTAATATTTTTAGAGCATTAAATTGGACGGTATGGGAATTTGAGTTTTGCCGCTTTAGGCTTAACGCTGAAATTATTATATTTGCATGCAAATGCAGTTATCAGCCAGGGACATACAGATAATGAAAGATTATTTTTCCGGACAACCGGTGATAAAGGCATATTTATTTGGTTCATATTCCCGGGGCGAGGCCGATAATGACAGCGATGTGGATATTTTAGTGGACCTGGACTATTCAAAACATATCGGCTTGGGTTTTGTAACGATGCAATCAGAACTTCAGCAAAAACTTCAAAAAAAGATTGACCTTATATCTTCAAAAGCTATTTCAAAACACATAAAACCTTTTATAGAAAAAGACAAGATTTTAATTTATGAAAGGTAAACCTGGTGACCGTCAAAGATTGGTTCATATATTGGAAGCAATTGATGAAATTCAGCTTTATACTTTGAACACTGATCTAAGGGTTTTTCTTGAAAACTCAATGATGCGGTTTGCATGTGTTAAACAAATTGAAATAATTGGCGAGGCCGCCAATGCAATCACTAATGAAACAAAGGCATTATTTACCGATTTAGAATGGAAGCAAATAATTGGGATGAGACATATTCTTGTTCATGAATATTTCGGGATCGATTTTGACCTTATCTGGCAAGTTGTTATTAATGATCTGCCTGTTTTAAAAAATAAGATCCTCAATGCCATTAGCACCATTCGGCAATAACATTGACATAAAAATTCCCCGATTTACCAGTAATGTATTTATTGTTATATAATTCAGTCTTTGAGGTTGATAATTGGAAGGCGTGAATACCAAGACTTAATGGTGTCCATATCCGGGTCTGAACCATAAGAGCCTTGACCTTGGGGAGCATAAATCACGTTTGGGGGTGAGCCACCATAAAAAGATTTATACCCAATAATTTCGGCTCTTTGCAAATTAATGACGTAAACAAAAAATACCCGTACCATAGCATCCCCTCCACTTGTATATTTACCAACGTTATAAGAGCCCTTTTCTATATATACAACAGCTCTTATCTGCTTTGTAAAATTTAAGATTTCGCGCGGGGCTAAACCATTAAACAAAAAATCTAAAGAGTCAATTAATACATTATTTATTTCAGGAAATAAAATAAACTTTTGATCGAAACGAAAACTTGAATCTGGCGTTTTTTTCTTTAAAACGGATTGAATTACACCACGAACATCATCGTAATTTTCAATAACATTTGAATCATTTGAGGTAATCAAAAATTCGGTTATCATTTCCGCATTGAGTTTGTTTTTATTATAGGTCTCGTCAAGGATCTTTGTGTTCCCGTTTATCTCGTATTCGTTTATTGCTTTGATCGTCTGTTTAATATTGGAGTTGTAAAAAAATAGTACATTTTGCAGCCCAACGACAAAAACAAAAATCCAAATTGCTATAGTTAAAATAATATATGGCCGTAGCAAAAAGGCGCGTATGTGAGGCTTTCGGAAACGAAAAATACGATAAACTATTGTGTATAAAATAATTGGTATTAAAATTGAAAACAGAAAATAAAGTAGAATTAGAAAGTTTTTTCCAGTAAGCATAAACTCTAATCCGGGATTAGTGACGCATTCCCATAAGAGTAATATTCCCCCTATTACTACCAGGATTGTCCAATAAAAAACCGCACGGGAAATCATCCGATTAAGTTCGTTTTCCCTTTGGCAGTTATCACAAATACCATAGGGACCATCGAATACTATATTTTTTTTACATTGCCTACAGTAGCTTGTTCGGTAGTTCCATGTGCTGCCATGCCAATTATGATCATTGGATAGTGACATTTTTTCTCGATTGTATATGTAAAGTTAAAAAAGTTTAATTTTTCATCGCATAACAGTATAAAATTTAATTTTTGAACCCGACTTTGATAGCAATACCTATTTAACCAATAGTAATAACATTGATATAAAACTTTTCCCGATTTAATAGTAATTTGTCCACGGTTAACTTTTCAATAAATGAAGCAAATATTTCTACCCGTCATCTTATCTTTTTTCGCATGTGCAGCCATCGCCCAGGAAACTCAAAAAGCAATTTTTTATTCGGTTTCTTTTCCAAATGCTGTTCACCACGAGGCCGAAATTGTAATGACTATTCCCCAGGCTTCTCCTAAAGATCTCTTTATTCACATGAGCCGTTCATCAGCCGGGAGATATGCGACTCATGAATTTGGCAAAAACATTTATAATGTAACCATTACTGATGTAAACGGGAAGCCAGTTCCATTTAAACAAATTGAGGGTGACTTGTACCAGGTTGCAGATCATCCTGACGTTGTAAAAGTCAGCTATACCCTGTTTGGAAACTGGACAGATGGTACTTACGCGAGTATTGATAAAAGCCATGCTCATTTGAATATGCCGGCTGCCTTTATGTGGGTAGAAGGTGAAGAAAAAAGACCGGTAAAGTTTGAATTTAATGACCTCGACAAATATGGCTGGAAAGTAGCGACCCAATTAAAACATGATGGCGATAACATTTACAGCGCGCCCGATTTACAATATATGATGGATAGCCCAACAGAGCTGTCGGCTTTTAAAGAATCCAGCTGGGATGTTGTTAATACTGATGGCAAAAAAGAGAAAATAAATTTAACGGTGCACTCGGATGATGCACAGCCGGTAATAGACAACTTTGGTAAAATGGTGCAAAAAGTGGTACTTGAAGAGAAAGCGGTTTTCGGCGAACTGCCTGCTTATGATTTTGGCGAATATACTTTTCTGGATGACGTTTATCCCACTAATTCCGGCGATGGTATGGAGCACCGTAACTCAACATGTATAGTACAACCAATTGATAAAGTAGAAGGCAATGAAGTGCGTTTGCTCGGTACATTTTCACATGAGTATTTTCATAGCTGGAATGTAAAACGCATCCGGCCGAAATCGTTGGAACCATTTAATTTTGAACATGCAAATACAAGCAGCGAGCTTTGGTTTGCCGAAGGTTTTACACAATATTACGGCGAAATGCTGTTGGTACGTTCTGGTTTCCACACGGTTGACGAATATACACGCACATTGGGCGGCCTCGTAAATTCAGTTTTAAACACGCCTGCCGCTGCAAAGTATCCTCAAACGCTAATGAGCAGGTATTCGGTATTTGCCGATGCGGGGGTTTCTATCGATCCTAATAACGACAATAACATTTTTACAAGCTATTATTTATATGGCGGAGCAACGGCGCTTGCCCTTGACCTCAGGCTCAGGAGCGAATTTAACTTAACGCTCGATGATTACATGCGCACAGTTTGGTTGGCCCGCGGTAAGGTTATGAAACCCTATACCATTCCGGACTTACAAAACGACCTTGCTAAACTTACAAAGGACCCTAAGTTTGCGGCGGATTTCTTCAACAAGTACATTTACGGCATAGAAAAAAACAACTATGAGGCATTGCTGGCTAAAGCCGGGTTGCTGCTCCGCAAAGCACAGCCGGGCAAAGCCTGGGCCGGGCCATTATCAAGCACGCCAGGCAGGGGCAGGGCCGGACAGCCCCGGACTACCGGAGCCGATGGCTTACCCATTCTTTCTTCAACTGTGATGGGAACACCGGTTTATAAAGCTGGTTTAGATGCCGGAGATATTATTTTAAAAGCGGACGGCAAAGAAGTGAAAGATGCGCAGGCATTTAATGATATTATAGCCGGTAAAAGCATTGGGGATAAAATTGTAGTCAATTACAAAAATCGCACTGGTAATCATGAAACAACAATTACCCTGGAAGAAAACCCGGCGCTTGAAGTTATTACTTTTGAAAAAGCCGGGAAGCAGCTTACTAAAGACCAGGAAACATTCAGGAGCAATTGGTTATCGTCAAAGGTTCAGTAGGCATCTAATTTTTTTCCGCGCTTTCAAAGTATAAAAGATCAACTTTTTCGCCGTCAAAAACCGCATAGCTGCTGCTATATAGCCATTCGCCTAAATTAATATAATGGCTCTTGTCATTTAACTGAACGTCCTGGGGAAAATGACGGTGCCCGAATATTAAGTAATCATAATATTGTTTTTTTAGCAAGTCCTGGCAGTAAGCTATCAGCCATCCCTGTTCTCCGGGTTTGTGGTCGGTTTTCCTGGCATTTACAATCCTGCTGCTTAGCGACCAGTAATTAGCAATCCCTACTCCGAAGTTGGGATGCACCCTTGCAAACAGCCACTGGCAAAACACGCTGCGGAAAAACTTTTTCAAAATTTTATAAAATGTATCCCCCGGGCCCAATCCGTCCCCATGATGGAGGAAAAACTTTTTCCCGTTCCGCTCAATCTCCAATTCGTCACTTATTATAGTTGCGCCGAATTCCTTTGTAAAATAATCAAACATCCACATATCATGGTTGCCTTTAAATAGGTAAATTTTAATGCCGGAATCGGCTAATTCGGCAAGTTTACCTAAAAATCGTATATAGCCTTTGGGAACAACCGTTTTATATTCAAACCAAAAATCAAAAACATCGCCCATCAAAAACACTTCAGATGCATCGGTTTTTATTAAATCAAGCCATCGAACCAAACGGTCTTCACGTTCGCGGCTTTCGGCATATGGCCCGCTGCCTAAATGAAAGTCGGAAGCGAAATATATTTTGTTTTTGTTAGTCATTATTTCGGCAAAAATAAGGTAATAATGTGAAGATGTACAAGGTTAGCATACATTCAATAGATGAGAAACCCGGCAAGATAAAAAGCAGGGATGGCGTTCGATGGGCTGCACCCCGAAAATCGTGGTTAAAGGATGTCAGGCTTTATAGTCCTCCGGGGATGCACCTGGGGAACCCGCGCAAACTACGCATACCGGTGAATTTTGTAGCGTAGCGCTACACATGCTACAACCTGCTACAAAGCGCTACAAAGCTGATTATTAATAGTTTAGCACTGACAATATTTTGACAGTGACAAAGTAGTGTCAGTAGTTTTTCTGTTTTTCCTCGCTTCAGCAGGGTTTACACTAAAGATGTAATCTACAGGCATAGTCGTTCGTTGGGCTACACCCATCGTTAATATATTACGCCCTTTCAGGACTGCCTGTTAAATTCTTTGCCCTGAAAAGGCTTAGTATACTAACACCCCGAAAATCGGGGTGTTAAAGGATGTAATCGATAGCGTGTTGGCCCTTACACGGCGTTCGATGGGCTGCACCCATCGTTAACATATTACGCCCTTCCACGGCTATTCGTCAAACTCTTCGCCCTGAAAGGGCTTAATATAATAATACAGGCCGCAGGCCTGTGATAACAAAGTGGATAGTCTTTATAGCCCTGAAAGGGCAAAAGCACGGTTGTCGTTTGGATTCTACAAATAGGTAGCTCCTGAACGGGGCAGTAGCTTTTTTAAACACTTAATTTAACCCCCACAATACTTGAAAGAGCCATATAATAAATAAAAACGTTTTCATGTCGTTTTTTATTACGGATGCCGGCAACCCACATTTCCATAAATCATTAAAAAAAATTATTTTAGCCGCCCCATAATGAATTTTTTTACCCGGCCAAAAGACCTGAAAGGTGCAGACGATCAAAAACTGCTTTTAAACTACCGTGAATCCGGCGACGTTGCCGTATTGGGCAGGTTGTATGAAAAGCAGGTACCGCTGGTTTACGGCGTTTGCCTGAAATATCTGAAAGATGAAGAACAAGCGAAAGACGCGGTTATGGGCATATTTGAAGATTTAATAGTTAAAGTAAAACAACACGAGATAAAGCAGTTTTATAGCTGGCTGTATGTTTTAAGCAAAAATTATTGTTTAATGCAATTACGGGCCGAAAAAAAAATAGAAGTGATTAGTTTGGATGATTTTATGGAATTTTCACCATTTGTGCATCCTGATGATATTAACAATGAAGCTGCCTTAACTGCCCTGGAAAAATGTATTGACAAACTGGGGGAGGCACAACAGCAAAGTGTCAGCTTGTTTTACTTGAAAGAAAAGTGTTATAAGGAAATTGCAGATATAACAGGTTTTAGCTTGAATGAGGTGAAAAGCTATATCCAGAACGGAAAACGTAACCTTAAAATTTGCCTGGAAAAAGAAGGTGAGCAGTAGAGAAACAGACATATCGCTGATCGGCAAGTATCTGAAGGGAGAACTTGACGCCCATGCTATGCATCAATTAGAAAAACGTGCGCAAAATGACGATTTTTTAATGGATGCGTTGGAAGGTTACGAAAAAAAAGGCCATGATCAGCAAGGCCAGTTGGATGAACTAGCTCATCGCTTACAACAACGTACCGCCGGTCAGCAAAAGCAAATAATTATCCCGTGGAAAATCATTGCCTTTGCCGCATCGGTGCTGATAGTTTTTTCAATAGGCGGGTTCTGGTTATATAATAAGCAGTTAACTGTGCCACAAATCTCAAAAACAATTGAACCTCACTTTAAAAAGTCCCCGGTTGCGCCGGTGCCAATCACCGAAAAAAGGAATTTGACCGCAGTTTTAAAGCCGGTACACCGGCTTAAACAAACGGTTAGGTTAACCGTTCCTGCTGAGGAAAGTATAATAACAAGCAATCCTGTGCAGAATCTGTCAGCTAGTTCAGTAATTGAGGATAAAACCGCCGATATTACGCCACAGGATTCCACTCCGATAAATGAAATGGTGGTTATGGAGTTTAACGCGCAAAAGAAAAAGACGGCTTTGGCACTACAAAAAAATGTTGATACAGCCAGCTTTAAAAGGCGGGATACAATTGCAGAACAATTAGTACAAGGGCAGGTGAAGGGAGTGGCTGATAACAATGTTAATGCCCCACGCCCGATACCAGGCGCTATACCGATAGTGACAACTCCTCAAACGTTGAGTGAAATCAGGATAGTGCATAGGGACTATGCTTCCGCAAAAAAAGTAATAAAAGGACAGGTTATAGCAAACGAAGACGGATCACCTATGCCCGGCGTAACCGTTAAAGTGGC
>Ga0302186_10002797_pt1 | contig 13176 bp, 7 predicted proteins | sample II_Bog_E1_2_FD_198782 | JGI IMG/M metagenome (GOLD analysis project Ga0302186, IMG submission 198782) | Peat permafrost microbial communities from Stordalen Mire near Abisko, Sweden - II_Bog_E1_1 | ecosystem: Environmental > Terrestrial > Soil > Wetlands > Peat | place: Sweden: Abisko, Stordalen... | reverse complement strand
TTGAAGTAGATAAAGTCAATGATGTTGCAGATTTAGAATTAGATTAAATTTCATACTCATGATGATATTGAGAAAGAAGTCAGCAAACTGGCATATAACAACAAAAAGGTCGCAGTTTAGATTAAAAATGTGAAGGATGATAATCAGTTTATATTAGCTAGGCTCAATAATATTAGTAAACCAAAATATATTTAGAGGATGAGATTAGCTTGGAAAGGAAAGCCCAAACTGAAATGATACGATTATTCTAAGCAGGAAAATAAAATAAAGGAACTGTTTCATAATTAGCTAAATCTAAAAATTTGGCTGAAGAGTAATTATATATTTATTAAGAATTTCAGAGTGGGTTAAGGTGAGAATTTGATAGTTTTTACATCTTGTTTATGATCACGAATTTATTATGCCTAACACAAATCATGAATAAATATTTATCTTTTTCGAATACAAATAGATGTTCGGGGTTTTCAATTGGTAGTTCTTATCCTTTTTTGTCAGTTGAATTGAATGCCAATATTTTTTAAGGTATATACGTGGAATTATAAATCTATTTTCGTTTATTATTGATATAATGGAGCCCGAACATCCTCAGAAGATGTAAACAGAATAGTAAAGTATACACTTTGGTAAATTCAGTAGTACTTATCTCCTAATTCAGTTTTTTTACTGATAAAAACCGCACAGAATAGTTATGGCATAAAAGGAGCCGACTATGGCCGCTACAGAAACTATTGCAGCCATAAAATATTTAAGCTCAGAAAAGCTCTTGGCATTAAGTTAAGCAACAAAAACAAGTTTTATCATAAAGATATTTCTAAAGAAAAATCAAATGATAGTAAAATTTTACAAGTTCTCCTTTTCAATGCAGAAAAAAATTGGGCCTTTGCAAATTAGAGCAAATTTTCAGCCACGAGAAAGCCATCACAGAAATCCAGAGGCAGATTTTATTCTATTAAAAAATTAAGCAGGGCTCTACGATGGGTCCGCCAATTGCACTAAATTTGTCAGGTAAAAACTGATAGTGTGACTCAACTTTAAGTTCAGGCTTATTAATTGTTTCTTTCTGGCTCATTGTAGTTTGAAAAGCAAAATTGGCAGGCGGCTCAGGGTAAGCTAATAGCTTGTCGCGAGATAATGTCAGTAAATGTTTTGAAATTTAGGATTTGGCGAGAGTGAGTGATTCGTTGAGTGAAAAAGTATTCAATGAAAAGATTGATCAAATTGAACAGACAATTAAATTCTGCAATTTTAAGATTTCAAAGGGGAAAGAACTCAGTATTACTGAAATAGTTGACCTCAGAAAAGGTGGAGATGCTGCTCTATCTAATCTTATCTAAGTATCTTTGTCTTTATCAAGTCTTTGGCCTAAAAACGACTAAGTGAAATCAAATTGGGTGATGATAAAGGAGAGATTCATTTTGGCAGCGAAAGATATCCTATTAAAGAAGAGCTAATTATTAAACAAAAAGCAAAAATCGATGCTTCTCAAAGCAATTTGGATGAAATCAAGAAAAAAGCATTGACGAATTTATAAGATGATCATCTTTATGAGGAATTACTGTCTTTTTATAGTGATTTGGTACTGCAAATCTAAGAGGCAATAAAACTGTGTGACTCAGAAAGATAAGATCCAAAAAAGGTAATAATAGATCAATTCAGAAGGAGAAATATACTCAAGGGGAACTGTAAATCCTCAAAAAAGTGGCCTTTCTATTTCACTAAATTAAATTTAAGGTGTTTATTGATCGCAATTTGATTATCTTCAAATTTTCTTACGATACTAATCGGGGTAGAAAGAGTTCACCTCAAACAATTGCTAAACTTCTCACTGCCACTATGTCTCTTTTCCAAGAGTTGGGCGAAGTGATCAAGCAGAAAGGTCAAATATCAAATACCTTTGATATCTAATAAATACAGCAAATAGATGCAAAGAATTTCTATCTTAGATCGATGAAGCTTTTATTTGTTGGTCAAGTTTATTTTAATAATGGTAAACTCAGAGAAGCCTATGGACTTTGGTCTGAATGCGAGCGTTGCATAAAAATTCTGCAATCAAAAGAATAAATGAACGAAAATAAGAGTGATGATAAATTCATTGGTAGTTTAATTTCCTTGAAGGATCTCATGCAGTTGGTGTGCAAAAACAAAATTATATCTATCATAAGCCATTTTGAAACATAGGAGACCAAGAAAGATGATATCTCTAAAAAGATTAATGATATAGCCATTGATGAGGAAAAAACTGATAATGTTCATCCAACTGCTTCTTTAGAAACACTTATTACTGATAGAGCTAGTGGAGAGGCCATGCTTACCCTTTAATAAATATCCAAAATTCCAATCATTTAATTACCCGGTCGTCCACAGCCTATTCCGACGCGTCCGATATTCTTCGACATATTGTAAATTTTCTATAATTCAGTGATGACAATCTGCACTATCCTGACTTAGGAAAGAAGGTAACTGAAACCAAAACTAAAACAAGTTGGTGGGGTCGTATCTTCAAATGATTCTCATTCATAAAACAATTATTATGAAACACCAACATAATATATTTAAATAATAGAAATCCGCATCATTTACAGTATAGATTATCATCAATCGAGGATGTCAATGAATGGAGCTGTGAATAAAATGAATTGTGGTTGAAGATTGGAGAAGATATTTGATTGTTGTTTTTATTGGCAAACAATTTCTTGTTGCTACTTTTGAGGTTGAGCGTCTATTGACTAACGTTTTTATTATAAGCGTGGTTTATCAGTTGCTGATTACATATTCATCTCCTCTTTTTAATTTGATATTTCGGTGATTGGTTACTCCCGAAGAGATTATTGTATCTATCTTTTTTCAAGCGATTACAATTTATTTGTAAAATATTATTTAAATTTTGCATACTTATCCTAATCGTTTTCCCCTTCGTAAACAGCTGGCTATACAACATTTTCTTGCCACAATTAATTTCTTTCGTCGCTCTTTTTTGTAATAATAAACATAACAGCTCCCACTTTTTGAAGCACTTAAACTTTTTCTATTTTTACTGCAAAATATTAATTCACTTTAATATGCTAAAACTTCGTTGATTGACCCTCAGGTGTCACTTTCCATTAAATTAAAAATTATCTGTTATTTTAATCTACAAAAGTTGTTATATCCTATTTCTTAGATCCTTTTATTCTGATGAGTAAGACTATGATATCTTTTATCTCTTGAAAATGATATCCAATTCTTTAATGGCCCTTTACAGTTGTTATTTTTTCATAGTAATTATTAATACTAAATTTCTTTAACTGTGAAACCTGATTTTAATTATTTTATTCTTCTTAAACTAACTCTTCTTCTCTTTAAGTCTTTGGTACTGGGAGTTCGTCTTATTCTTAAATTTCTTCCACTAGCTTGGGTCCTTCCTCTCTTTACTCTTCTTTGGCTAATTGGCATACTGATATATTTGGATCGCTAAAATCTAACACTTTATTTTTCCAAGTTTAATGCTCAACAATTTTGTCATTTGAAATTTATTATTCTGCTTTTAAAGTTTATGCTTAATTTTCAGGATATGACACAGTTTGGTCTACAGGTATCTCTATCTTGAGTGTTTTCTGCTTTTTGTCATATTTGGCTTTAGCATTAGCCGTTAGCAAAGCGTATTTTAGATTGAACTACGAAAATTACAAGTCGATGAAGTAAATTTCACCTATTTTTAGAACAATCTTTTTATCATTTATTTATAAGGTTTGAGTTGCAAGTTATTGCATTGATTGGACTCGGGGAATGTTAAAAATAATACTGAATGTTTTGGGAATTTTCGATTTTTTAACTGCTGCCGGATCATCAATAAATTAAGAATAATCCACAGAGTAAGTAGGAAGTGCCCGATATGTCGGCCTCTGTACCCCCTTCTCCATATCTTGCACCAATTGTTTTGTTTCATCAATATTTTCTTCTTTTTCTTATTATTATTTTCCATCTTTCTCTCCCGGCTTAGCGGTCTTATCGTGTTACTCTTTTTGTTTATTAATCTCTTTCTGAAGTTTAGTTTATCTGCCTTCATTATCTCTTTCAGGTTAATCATTTGGTCCCTAGCCTTTGTTATACATTTTTCCTTCAATATACCTTATTGGAAGCAATGCAGGCTTGCCATCTTGACCTTTGCAGATCAATTTTTTAAGGATAATATAATCTCGAGAGAGGGTTTCCTTTCTTTCACCCAATTGCTTTTCTGCGGCTTCCAAGGCAATATTGATCATCATTTCCTGGAACTCTTTTTTGACTGCAAAAAAATAAGTATCTGGATGAAAGGCAATATCAACAACTTGACAGGGACTACCATCTAAATAATACAACTTATACGTTTATCTTGATCGTAACGAATTTTGCCCATCGAGTTGGGTACTTTCCAACTATAACCAATTTTTCCATCTTATCCCGGAGTAGGCTCGCAACTTGGCTTCTCTAAATATTCACTTTCACACATGTTTACAAAAAATTTCATTTCATGATTTTTATTTTTTTGAGAGACAATGAACGTCCTGAAGCAAAATTTTGGCTTTAGCTCAACTATTTTCATGTGTTTGGGCAGTTAATGTTAATTCTCCATCTGCTTGAGGTAGTCGTCGTACTCTTTTTTATTTTTGGGATCGGATATCTCGAGCATATATTCATTTAGCAACCCCATGAACTCAGGTCTTTTCATTGACTTCTCTATTTTCTTGAGATCCTATCTCGTCATATTGTCGAATTTAAGATCACTTTATCCGGGTTAAGGTCTGGATGCCATTTTAAAATAATTTAAAATAATTATAATTGAAAAGATGGTAATCTTATTCTTATCAACTGATCCAAATTCCTTCATCTTGTTTCAGAGTGACTAACGTGCTTCCTGTTTTAACTCTAAAGTTTGTGCCAATGGTCTATCCTTGGATAAGGCTAATTATTTATCCTGCATAAAGTTAAGCGAGGCCAAGATCAATTAACGCGAAATCCGATATGAGTTTAAACGAAAGAGATTTCAAAGCTGCTCTTGAGATATAAACTTTCATCATATCACTCTAAATTGACAATTTAACATTATATTTAACATCTGCATCGAAATCTGAATTATAACAAAGCTACCCATGATAAGAGGACTTGGCTAGGGCCCAAGGAGATAACCTTGACATTGCCATTGCACATTTAGATTTATAAGATTACTTTATTCTTGAAATTGCCATTCGCTAAAGCTCTTAGGATTGCAAACTGCTTTGATGTTATTGAGGTAATAGGGAGCATATTGCGTAAGTAAATTATCAAATATGTATTCAAGATCAATGAGTCTGAATTGGAAAACTTTTGTTTAGAAGGTAGTATGATCCAATTTTAAGTTATGCCAATCTGTATTTTTCTCTATACTATATTCCATAAAATTATAAATAAAATCGAGAGTAATGAGAGTAGAATAGAAATCTGAATTTCTTTAATACAACTTTGATGGCTTCATTAAAGGATAGTTATTAAAATTTTTGATATATCCTCTGAGAGAATGAGCAATTCCATTTTAAATAGGTTTGACTTTTGCAGTGGTCATATCAAAAGTAATGTTGACTGAGTTAAATGCATACTGATAGGTTGAGTTAAATGTAGGGCTAAGCTTTTGTTCAACTAAGTTATCTTTAAAGAATTTTAATAACATGGCTCCAGTGAACTCTTGATCCTGAAGAAGTTTGAGGATAGTTATATTATTTTGTTTTGAAATTGATCCATTGTTTATTGCATCTAATTTTTATTGATCACCACTGCTTGGATGGGGTGAATATGTCATTTCAAAGCTTTTTGCATCAATTGTTACCTTAGGATTTTCGAACTCTGTTGTTCCATCATTGACATCGATTTACTTATTAACAACAGAAATACTTTGGTATAATCGAAGTAAATTTTCAATTTTGTCGAACAATTGTATGTTTTTCTGGTGGCAATGACAAGAGGATGAACTGTAGCATGATAAGTTACGACAAGATCGAAATTATCTCCGGTAACTCTGTGAAAAGAGGAGGTGGTACTGTATATTATCTAAAATACTTTGGAGTGATTGTTTTGCCTGTGCCATTGTACTTTGCCCTGTAAATTAAATTCTACACCAAAACATGATCAGAAGTAAATTTGCCCGTTTTAAATTAATTCGAGGATAGTTGGTTTTATATTAAAGTTCGTAAATCTTATGTTGGCATATCGAAAGGTACGATAAACTCAGTTATATAAGGAGTCAAGTTAACTTCATTTACTTCGACAGCGACTATGAAATGCGAGCACACTATGATGATGAAAATGGAGAGGATATTCATTAGTGCAACAATTATGCGATTATTATATCAATTATTAATAATAGAGATTATTCATCAAAGAAGAAAAGGATAATTTGAAAATAGTGATACCCTTATTATTATTATTTATTAAATCAAAATTAAATATCATCATTTCAAGTTAAAAATTAAATTCCAAAGACAAAGCATAGCTTTGTATTAATTGGTCGAAAGATAATCGCGCTTTTCTATTTTTATTTGATACCCAGTCGTCCTTTTTGTCTCAATTTTATCTTTACAAATTATTATTCATATAAAGTTACATTGTCAGAACCTGACACAAATTTTCCCCTGGTTTAGATAGATAAATTCATTTTTTTAACTCCCTCGAGAAGGCCTACTTCCAATTAATATTCACCTATTTTATTAGCTTTTATCCTGCTAATGGGAATTTTATTTCCCGCAAGAGATACTACTTCGGAATTGCCTTAAAATTTCAATCTAAGTTTAGGAATGACGAAGTGAATATGAAATTTAATATTGACTGGAGTTATTACCTAATCTCTGTTCAAAAAATTAGCTGTTATTACTGCAATTTCAATGATATCCCCATACTCTTAGCATTTTGGTTTGATCAAAAAATTGAGTTCTATTCTTTCCCAAGCCTATAAAATAATCTACAGCTGCTCAGCAAGGACGTAATTCAATGTCTTCTCCGATTGTATTTGGAAAGGACACTAATTGAATTTCATTTTTATTGGATTAGAAGTAGGGTTTGTAAAAATAACACTTTCTTAGGTTGTTTGAGTATGCAAGAGAGTGAGTTAGATATTAGTTTTGTTCACCATTAAATATTCTTGATTGATGTTGGATGGCATTTTGGAGGGAAGAGTCACTTTTAATCTTTCCTATTCTTATTTTATCATTTATAAAAATGTATCGTGATCTAGAGAACTATTGTCAAGAGAGTGATCAATCACGAATTCATTGGAATATTATTTGCGTCTTGGCTATGCTTCTGAGTTTTCGGAGTATGATTTTTAAAGTTGATAATGATCTTATGTTTTGATAGGCTACTGCTCCCTAGAGATTGATTCAAAGTGAGACTCTTCCATTGAAGAGTCATGAATTTCTGAAGGGAATTCATAATTTTCACTGATATGCTTCAAATTCAAATTTAACATTGGTATAATTATATAGTTGCATAAACAAATAAGGATATAAGAATCAAAGCCAAATTTCAGATATCTTTATGCATTGCTTTTTAAAGATATCTTCATTATTGCTCTTCCTTCTTCTCTCATAAATATTTAGTTAAATCATCCATAGTCGGCATGCGATTCAAGTTTAGTTTTGAAAAAATTAGATTTCCATCCATAAAAATTTCAAAGGCACCCGTTGAAGATACTGCGCTTTGCAGCATATTGAGACCAAAATAGCCACCAATAAATATAATCGTGCTCTTTTATTGAATTTTTTGATAGAACGGATGATTGTTGATGGCAGGAATAAATCGACCGCCAATTCCACCTATCACCAAACCTATTTGCAGAAATGAGATAATTGTGCTTAGAAATTGGCGAATGGGAGGAAGCGGATAGTTTTCGCCAATTACAACAACTTCAGAGTGAATATAGCTCATTTGCTTTTTTAATTGTTCGAAAGCTGCTCCATATGATCAACTTGAACAATACTGTACAAGCATTACTATAGTCTCCTCATAAGAATCTTTTTTTGTGTTATCTTTCTCCTTTGAGACAATTTTCTCAGTGGGTATTATTGAATCATGATTTGATTTGTTGAGACTATTCATTTAGTTCATTTAGTGGTGAGTTTACTGAGGAGGAGTGAAAGGAGTTAAAAATGAGGAGATATCCTGTGCAACTGCCAATATTATGGTGATTATGATGAAGGAGCGGAGAAAGTACCTGACGGACTATTCTCCCCTTTGCATTCAATTAATAAATAAATAGAATGAAGTATTTATTCTTGAATCAAATCAATTTATGATTGAATAGATATATTTTTATTTCTTTTCACGTAAAAATACGCTCCTTTCTCTCATAATATAAATCATATTCGATTTTAATAAAATAAGTTACAAATGAGTGATATTGCAGTTGTAAGAACGTAAATTCTGGAAAAATACAAAGAGCTATGCCGTAAGATTAGTCATGAGCCCAATGCTAGCTTTGTTCGAAACTTTGGAGGAGCTACGACAAAGACTTTTTATCTTGATCTTGCTTTTCGAGGAAATGAGAAACTAAATTTTGGCAATCGATTCATTGATCGAGATATCATTCTTTTGTCATCTGCTTTAGAAGGGCGAGAACAGGTAAGCATAAAGTAAATTAGTTACTAAGACATATAGATTTTTCTTTCAATTAAATCACAGATGTAGGCATATAAATTTTTGCCAAACTTCTCGAAAAATGTACTAATATTGAAAGTCTAAATCTCCAAGGAAACGCTTTGGGGTCACCAAGTGCAGAAAGGATTAGTGCAGCCTTGACAACATGTGAATCCATTAAATATCTCAATCTGCAATATAACAAAGTAGGGACTCCAGGTGCCATTGTACTAATATGCTAAATTAGAGTATTACGAAAAATCTATTATTTTCGAACAGCGAAGACCATGGTCGATCTCTTGAAGAACTCAATCTTGGAGATAATGGATTGGATATTGATGGAGTTATTTGCGTCACGAGCGTGCTCAACTGGAACAATAGTTCATTGAGATCACTTAATTTGGATAGCCCAGAATATAAAAGTATAGGACAGGAATGCGCCATCCATTTTGCCAAAATGTTACAGGTGAACAGAGGTTTAGAAAAGCTCAGTCTTCGTAAAAATCAATTAACCTGTGATGCTATCTATACGATTAAGCAGCTATCTTTGGAAAATAACAGATTAAGAGTTATTGACTTATCCGCTAATCGAATTGCCTTTAAGGGAGCTGAATCTATTCACGATTTACTCACATCAAAGTTTTGTGTTCTTTAATCACTGAACTTGGCTTCAAATCGTCTTGGCCATTATGGAGCTAAAGCTATTTCTCAAGCCCTCTCAAAGAATAGAACTTTGATCCATCTTGATTTGACTCATAACTAAATAGATGACAATGGATTAAAAATGTTGGCTTAATCTTTGGAGACTAACGATAATCTGGTATCTCTTAAATTATATTTTAATGATTTTGGACAACTTTCGCTTCGATAATTCCACAAACTAGCCAAACGTTTATAAAAAGTAACAACTTATTGGGATTTTACAACATATGTGGTTGACAATGAGATCCAGATGGCGCAAGTTGATAACTTTATTAAATACGATGTATCAGTATCAAGAAGCATCTATTTCTGATTCACAATATCATTCATTTATCATCACATGCAAATCATTAGACTTCAGTAGTTTCCTATTTAAAGTATTTTCTTAATTTTGCCAGTTTGCCTGGAATTATGTTGCAATAAGGATTTTATTTTCCTTTTAAGTTCCAATAATTTTGATGGTATCCTTCAGCAACATAAAGTTTTCCTAATTAAAGCACTTTTGTTGCTATTTTCAGTCCTTGGGATGAAAGTTATTCAATTTTTTTAATGGTTAACTGTTTTTGTACTTCACTATCGTAAAATACAGCTGAAAGATATTGAGAACCAATATCTTATCCTTGCCCATCCTCCTGTTGGGGGTCATGAACAGAAAAAAATATATCCAAAAGTCCTAAATTAACGATGAGATACTTGAGAAAGAAATAATTTGAGGATCGAAAGTCACTTAAATAACTTAATAGTGACCAGTGGTGCCTGTTTTCACTTGTTAATACGAGGGATTTTAGAGCTGTCCTCCTGTATATCCTGATCTAACTTGAATAACTCCCTTTACTCTCTGAAATTGAGCCTAGATGCACCAAAAACATCCACCAGCAAAGATTGCCTTTTCTACTTTGCTCATTTCTGATATATTAATATTAAAATAATTAGTATGATCTTAGAAATGACGTATCATTTATAAATTTTAAGAAGTTACCATCTTCAAAAGATAATTTATTAGGTAAAAATAAAGAATCAATGATAACAAATAACTTAAATATGCTAATTAGGATTTCAATTGAATAACAGATAATGCATCATCATATTTTAGAGACTTTCGCTTTGCTTTCTAGATACTTAACAAAATCTAAGGGATGAAGCAAAATCAAATTTAGAGTGTTATGAATTTTTATGTGTCCTGATTCATATTCAACTGCATATTATGTAGCCTTAGTCATAGAGTACTCTAGTTATCGAATTCTTATAACTGGATCTGCTTGATTACTTTTTTCGGTTTATTTGCTGATAAAAAGCTTTTCAATGTTGTTTTATTTAATCTATGGTATTAATGGAGCATCAATTTTGGTATCTTTGGAGTCCTCATTTTTGTCAGGTAAGCTACTGATTTGGGTTTATTGAAGATCATGTATCTGTGCTTCATTAAATGGTAATTATGTAGGTTCATTCAATTTTTATTTTTACTTTCTTGTAGGTATCTGCTATTTAAAGTCCAATTTCAATTAGGGCTCTTTGTTTTGTAATATTAGCGTCATCCTTTGTTTATCTTTTAATTTTTAGAAATTTAAATCATCATTGAACTTCTATTTCTTTCCTTAGACGTTCTCAGTTTTTTTATCTGCTGGATTTCTATTGGGTAAGCAACAACTCTTATCATAATAAGTGTTATTGTAATTTTAATGAATTTTAATATAAGGACTATTTTTACTTTCAAGAAGCAAGTCATCTTTTTTTTTAAGAACTTTTTTGATTTCTTCTTTTTGCTACTGTTTGCATAGCTTTACAGCTTTCTTTGACATTTTATTATTGGATCTGCAATTTGATCCTTATCCCGATATTTTGCGAGTAATTTGAGAGAATTTTTTGCATATTTAACCAATCTATAAAGAAATTTCTCTTGAGGTATTATTAGTAACTGAAGGATTCGAATTATAGGTAGGTTGTTATACAGCTTTAACTAGATAATTTGCTTAAAGTTCATTGAAATTATTTTTGTCACTGTCTTCTTCTCCTATTGTTTTTTAGTCTTCCTCAACCTTATTTTCCAAAATCTATTTATCAAAATTAGAATCATCTTTTTCCAATATTAGACTTGACTTTTTTTATTCTATGACCTTCATATTGCCATTGATTTAGATATAATTTGGCTCACTATTCAATGGTCTCTTCTATTTTTGTGATATTATCTTGCAGTTTTCTCTTCTTTTTTAATCTTTATATTCAGTTTTCACATAGAATTTGGAGTTTTAATAGTCCATGATTAGATCAACGACAGTCTTCAGGTTTTTAATTTTTTCCCAAGTGCATTACTACTCTGAGTATCCTTTCCACTTGACTTTATATTCTGGGGATCCTTTTACAAACCTTTTATCAACGATCCTTTCCACTTAGTATTGACTTTGCAATCCACGAGGCATCTAATAAATGTATATACTATATTTAATTAAAGGTTTATTATCATATTTGAGATTGATAACAGTATTGTTTCTTATTTTTATCTAATAAACAGTCAGAGAAAGAAATCTTTAAATCACAATAAATTTCAAAAGAATGTTTATTTATTATATACAATATAGTCTAAAATTATATTGAGAGAACTTAGAAAATCTTTTAACATATTCTTGTCAATCTTAATTTATAAATAACCTTGTAAATGAAAAACCATTTTTGGATTAAGCCTTAACTATAATTGTATAAAATAGAATAAATACTTTTAGATTTATATATTTATTAAATGATTGCCATGCTTTAAGATAAAATTTAATATTTATTAAGCTTGTATAAAAATTGTTTTTAAGGGCTTATTATTATTTCTAAAAATCATTTCAAGTGTCAAAAAATGTTAAAAATTGATGTAATTTTTATTTATAATGTATTCAAGTTCTTATTGATCTTCTTAAAATTATGCAAGCATTTTAAGTATTAGAAAAATTCAACTATATATTTCAAAATTATTAAAGCATCTTTTAAAAATAAAATGCTATAGAAAAATCATATAAAATCTACCAATGATACATCATCAAAAACACGTGATTTGGAGCCAAATAATCGAATGTAAGTAATCTGAACAACAAATTTAAAATTTATTATAATCTTTCCAATCAATTATTCGTCTATTTAGTCTATTTTCAATGTTAATACTTCTTAAGTTTATTTATTGATAATTAATTAAAAACATGCAAACAAGAAGCGCAGAACAAAGATTAACTGCTGTTGAACAAAGAAATGAAGACTTATCCCGAAGAGTAGAACTGTTAGAACATCCAAATCGATAGTTGGTTAATATGACTTCAGATAATTTAGCTCCTCAACTGTCTCCTAAACGGACGACTCAACAGCCTCATCAGCAGCCTTATCAACAGCCTTATCAGCAGCCTTCTCCCGCTTCTTATGGTAAACTTTAGAATTATTTAGTCTATTCTTCTCCTGCTCCTGTTCAAGGTCCTATGATTATTGATCTGGGAGGCAGGGGAAACATGGTGGAAGTTCGTAGCGGATGGTAATGCTGGTCTTGTTGCATGCTTTGGTTTGGTCTTTCTCATTTACTGGGAGGAGTAGGTATGCTTGTACCTGGAGCCATTTCACTGGCTGCCGCATTGGCAATTACTTGTCCAGATTCTTATACTGTTTAAGGTAGTCAGTGTTGCTATAACTATTACTATTATAATTATTCTAATTATTGCTACACTCCAATTTCTTCAGCAACTATGACTTCTGGAATTGTCCTTCTCTGCGTTGGATTTGTAAGTGCAATAGTCGGAATTGTGCTTCTCTGCAAAGCCTGCAAATTTTACCGCAACAACAATGAGACCTGCTGCTGAATGATTTGTTTGAGCTTATTTTATCAGACTATCT
>Ga0302186_10002795_pt1 | contig 13192 bp, 14 predicted proteins | sample II_Bog_E1_2_FD_198782 | JGI IMG/M metagenome (GOLD analysis project Ga0302186, IMG submission 198782) | Peat permafrost microbial communities from Stordalen Mire near Abisko, Sweden - II_Bog_E1_1 | ecosystem: Environmental > Terrestrial > Soil > Wetlands > Peat | place: Sweden: Abisko... | reverse complement strand
AACACTTGGCACTATTAGGGACGACTTTGAAATATTCTTCGGCTGAAGAAAATGTTTCCACTGCAAAGCCATAAGAAACCAAAAGTAATTTAAGTGAACGACGTAACGATTCATCGTCATCAACAATATAAATTTGTTTCTTATCGGAGAACATTGCATCTTTATTGTTGAGCATCAAATCCGCGAGTGTCATGAATGGTATTCTAGGGAAGGGGTAAAATGATTCAATTGTACTGGGGTATAATAAGAGGAATTACTTTAAGAAATTGGTAGCGTATATATTTTATTTACTTTGCGTAAAGGACTTTTAATACCGAAACCTTGGGAAATTCAGGATAAAATTCGCCTTGAGGACCGATAAACCCGTTTCCTGACTTTTTGATCAACACAGCCGAATATCCTCCCGTCTTATTAGGAATATTAAGTGTAATATCATCATCCACTGCTGTTGAAGTAATTTGAACAGGGCTTATTTCTGTATTTGAATATGTCGATGCAGTTGTGACAATTGTTGAAGGCTGTACTATAACCTCTGGGGTTTCAACGACCGGCGAAGATACAAGTACTCCCGTCTCATAATAAGATGGGTAATACGGATAGTAATAACCTAAATTATCGTAATATGGTGAATAGCTGAATCCTAATCCGAAATTACCATATCCTCTGCCTCCATATCCATGATATCCACCGCCTCCTCCATGATGCCCGCCACCCCCATGTCCATATGCAAAAGAGGGCGTTTGCCCAAAAGGCATCAAAAGAGTAAAAATCAGTGCTATTATTAAAATCTTGAATGTATTTAACATAGGATCATTCTATTGAGTTATTAAAGGGATTTCAGGATATAATTCTCCGGGTAGAACTATATACCTATTACCTGATTTTTGAAGCATCACGGTTGCGTATCCACCTTTATCATTGGAGATATTGGCCCTGAAAATATTTTTACTCACTTGATTTTGAATTATCACAGGTACTGACGAGATCATAAATTCAGCCCCAACAGGTGGCGATACCTCAACATTCTTTTGAGAAGGATAATCAGGATAAACACCATCGTTACCATATTTTTGGTGACCAGCAACCCAAAACGTCGAAGCGGAAGTTTCTAGAGCAACTATCCCCACAGCCGGCAATCCAAATTCGCTTACATAGGCCTTAGCTGGTTGTGTTAAAATTACCATACCTATAACCAAAGGAAATATTTTGCTCAATTGAATTTTGTTGATCATAATCCCCTCCTGAAAAAATCTATTTAATATCTTTAACAATTTCAAACGACCGTAACCGCGCCGCATGATCAAAAATATGACAAGTTACCATAAGTTCATCTATGCCAGTCTTCCTAACGAAAGCTGCAATCCCACTTTTAACTTTTTCTGGTGAACCAACGATTGACTCACGCATAATATGTTTAAAATCTTGTATTTCATTATCCGTCCATAGCCCTTTGGTTGATTCAAGAGGCCGATTGAGCGGGCCGGGATTTCCCCTATGCCTATTAATATATTGCTGTTGAAGCGAGGTAAAGAGTAAGGCGGCCTCATCATTAGTATCAGCCGCACAGACAGAAACACATGCCATCGCATAGGAGTGCTGTAACACTTCTGATGGTTGAAACTGGTCACGGTATAATACCAGTGCTTCCATCAGATAGTCTGGTGCAAAGTGACTTGCAAAGGCATACGGCAGACCCAATAATGCCGCCAATTGCGCACTAAAAAGACTTGAGCCCAAAAGCCAGATCGGGACTTTAAGCCCTGCACCTGGCACTGCACGAACTACTTGACCAGGTTTAACAGCCTTAAAATATCCCTGAAGTTCTAGAACATCCCGAGGAAATTGATCATCACTATTACCTCTATCTTGGCGTAGTGCGAAAGTCGTCTGCTGGTCAGTCCCTGGGGCACGTCCTAGTCCCAAATCAATTCGCCCTGGATAAAGCGATTCAAGAGTACCAAATTGCTCAGCTATTACGAGCGGTGCATGATTAGGCAACATAATGCCACCAGCCCCCACCCTGATTGTCGATGTGCCACCCGCCACATAACCAATGACAACTGCTGTGGCGGCACTAGCAATACCTGTCATATTGTGATGTTCTGCCAGCCAGTAGCGTTTATACCCCCACTTTTCAGCATGACGAGCAATATCCAGGGTATTTCTAAAAGCTTGAGCCGGTGTACTATCTTTTAAAATTGGGGCCAGATCTAAAATGGAGAATGGAATGTCTTTTCTCATAAGAAAACTGGCCCCAAAGGTCTATTTACTTTTTTCCATGGCCGATCCGCAACATTTCTTCGCTGTTTCAGATTTTGCACCACATGCTTTGCATTTAAAGCTTTGTTTCTTTTCAGTCATTGTTTTCATATTCATCTCCCTAGTTGATTAATAATTCAGTTGATTTATGTTGGTTAGCGTCTTTAATTTCATAAATAATTCTGATAAATTTTGGTTTATGAAACAGCTTCTTTGATTTCACTCTGCCCATTTCTTTGACCTCATGCTCCCAAGGTATTTCATCGGCTTTTTTAACAACACCAATCAAATTCCCTCGCTTTTCAATATCATAAAGTCCCTGACAATGAATGCAGTCAATCTCCCATAAATGCTCAATCCCCTCATTACCATTATCAAGAATTCTATAGGACACTTTTAATGTTCCTTTCCCACACATACAAGGACATTCACCTAAATATTTCTCATTGTTTTCCATAATCAGTTCCTTATTTTTTATGCTTGAAGTACTCCACTTGCCTCAATCTTTTCTGTGCTTCTTCCTTAGTTTTATACGGACCACCCAAATTCTTTCCTTTTTCTGAATGCACCAGATAACCTTTAGCAGTTTTAACAATCATATAAGTCCTTGAAAAATATGAAACCCCTGCCGTTGGACATATATAGCTTTTTTATTGTCTAATAATGGTAGCTATCGCGATTAGCAGAAGTTACATTAACATAGTTCTTCTTAACTTTTAAACTTACAGATTGCTCTTGTTTAGACTGTGACTGTTTATTCATTACTACCCTCTAGTTAATTCAGTAGTCCTTATTCCTGAATTATTGTATTTTAGGGATGGGCGTAAAATGAATCAATTGTACCGGGGTATAATCAAAGTGTTAAGACGGATGGTTATGCTTTGGAGGAAATTATGTCTGCTTTTTGAGCGAAATGGATGAGTTGGATTAAATTATTTGCATGCATCTTGAACATGACCCGACCACGGTGAACTTTGATTGTTTGAATGGAAGTCCCCCGTTTTAAGGCAATTTGTTTATTCAACATCCCATGGGCCACGAAATTAAAAACTTCCAGTTCTCTTGGTGAAAGCGTCTTAATATCCCGCTTGATTTTAGCTATTTCAGCTTGTTTTTTATTTTGAATTTTATTCTTAGCAATAGCGATCTCAATAGCATTTAGCAGCCTTTTTTCAGTGAATGGCTTAGGCAAAAAATCTATCGCCCCGGCTTTCATAGCTTTCACACTCATAGAGATTGTCCCAAAAGAAGTGATAAAAACAATGGGAATGATCAGTTGTCTTTCTATCATGACATCTTGTAGGGCAAGACCGCTGATACCTCCGGGCATACGGATATCCAAGACTAAGCAGGATGGCCTCTTATGATGCTTAAATGCTAAAAACTCTTTTGCACTTGTAAAAGTTTCAACACTAAAACCATGTTGCTTTAACAATAATTTCAACGCTCTACATACAGAAACATCGTCATCAACAACATAAATAATCTGTCTACGAATCTTCATATGGAATCTTTTACACCAACAAGGATTGTAAAATAAAAAGTTGCGCCACCATCAGGATTGTTCTCGACCTCCAAATAGGCCACTATTGACAAGCGGAAGATTATGATCCAATTCTATTTTAAGAACATTATTTCCTACATTAAGATCAGTAGTAATACCCTTGAGATAGCGGGGAACTTTGTACAGTTGAATCCTCCCAATGTAAAGATTGAAACTATAAAAAAATTGCTAAAGCCTTCAAAATGAGCCCTACACAATTATTAGATTTTTAAAGAATTCCCTATTCATATACAAATGTCCGATATGTCCGATAAATGTCCGATATCCTAAAGACTATATCGTCGCCCTTTTTTTTCTCCTTTTGGTTTCAAAACATTCTTGTCAACGAGGGTCTGTAAATCACGATTAAGCGTTCTTTCCGCAACACCCGGATACACTGCCTTAAAATCTGCCAGACTAATGTTGCCCTTCTCCTTAATCAACCTAACCGCTTGAACCTGTCGGTCATTCAGACCTAATTTGGCTAAGACAGTTTCTGTTAAAACATCCCTCGGCAGAATTGACCTAAACTCCTTGTTATTCCGGACAAGCACGAACTCCGGCTCCGGTGCTCCCTGTGCGCGGCACTGCTCAATCATCTCAAGCGTTCCGGTGCCAGCCCTCTGGGCATAGTCCGCAAGGTAAAAAACATTGGCAATAAGAGGATTCGCTGGGAATGATGTATGTGGCTTCCTCAGGTCAGCAACACTCAAATCCGAGGGCATAGTTCCAGAATTCCAAATTTCAACCCGGTCGGCAAAAACCATAACCTGAACGCCGGATGTGTCATTGTAATTTCTATGTGCGACTGCATTAACTATTCCCTCACGAATTGCAAATTCAGGGATTTCAAAAGGCCGGGCAAACTGAGATGAGCCTGCCTTCTGAATAACCGGAAACTTGATAGCATCAAGAACAAAAGCCACTGCCTTGTCAACCTGCTCAAACAGATTACCGTGATACGACTGATACGAAAGAAACGGCTTCTTGACTACTGTCCCTGAGAACTGAAGACACTTGACTTCAGCCTGCTTGAAAAACTTGTAAGGATTCTTTCCAAACAGAACTACCGCAGCATTTGTCAGTTTGCCATCCTGAAAAAGATCCAAATGGGTCAGGACATCCACCATTGGCGTGTCAATCTTCAAAGGATACTTACGTGAAGCCTTGGCAGTTTGCAGAAACCATCGAACCTTCTCCTCATCAATATCCTTGAGTGAAGCCCGGAGGCAAACTCGCTCATCAAAATCTCCTCGACCAACAACGCCCTGCTCCTTGAGGATTTCCAGCAGACTATCGAAAACTAAATCCCTCAACTCCTGATCGTTATTAAAGCGTTTGTAAATAACTCCGCACTTCTGATCTTTGATTTCAGCCACCAGCTTACGGACCCCCTCTTCGCGAGCCTTGTCATCTTTTCCCTTGAGGAAGACCAGTACCTGCTTCTTAGCCTTACGAGCCTCCCGGAACTCTGCTTCGGTCGGCGAAACCTCACTCTTCCCTTCACCGCCATACTGATTGCCCCAGATGCCAAGGTATATATCCGAACCCTTAGCTTCCCGAAGATACAAATCCTGCGACGCACGGCTTTTCGCCGGAACATCCTCAAAAAGGAACACCTCGAAGTAATCCCGGAATAAAGGATTACCGAGGACAAAGTCCTTCACGGCCCTTCGCTCAGTCTTGAGTTCTTTTTGAACACCGCTGATAAAAATTTTATTTTTCATAATACCTACTAGAACACAATTATACGCTCATGACATAAACACACAAAATTCTTTCCCTAGTTACAAATATACCCATTATTTCATTTTGATATTATCATATTCTACAAAAAAAGAAAGTGGGAGAGCCTTTAGATACTTTTCATGCCCTGCATGAGCTAATAACATGCGGTATACGGCGCTAGTACTATGGCCGGCGGGAGCTATCTTAGAACTAAGCTTTCCCTTTGTTCTAGCTACCCGCACTTCCTTATAAAACTCATTTCTTCGTTTCACAAATTTATTAATCGATATGTTCATTTTTTCTTTAGCTAAATCTATTTCGTTTATTAAATAATCAACTTGTGAAGGACTGCTTGGCTGTTCAGATTGCACTGCATTCCAAATATTTCTAAAGGCTACTCTCATATAACGTAATTCTCCATCCTTAAGAGCTAATGAAAAATCTTTAGGATCTAAATATTGAATGAAATCCATATCGAAATTTGTTATATGTGAAGCAATACGCTCCCATGGCGATTGATAATTTCCATAGAAATAGTTAACCGATGAACAAATTTCAGACCACCTGTACGGATGATTAGTTAACACAAAAGAGCCTGTTGCTTGAGCTAAGAACATTCCTAATTCAAGATTAGGACTCAGGTGGGACATTGTAATTTGACCACCGCTTTCTCCTGGACTCGATGGATGAAGCATTGCTAATGGATCTTCTTCATTTCTCTTTTTAATATACTCTAATGTCTGACCCAACTCTTCATCATTAATTTCTGGATTCTCCTTCTTAAGAAAAGACCTTAAACGTTCCTCCGAACCATTGAATATAAATCGCTTATAATCTTCCATCATCAATTTTCTCATTGGCTCTATTGACTTCTCATCCAATTTTACTTGGTCACGACGCTTTTGAGCTTCTGACATAATTTGCTCTCTTAAAGCAGGGTTAAAGTTCGATGGGTCAGGAATCATATTAAGCCGCCCTGACTCTATTAAAGAAAACAATGAAATTAATAAAACAGTATTCTTAAGTGTTTCCTGTCTGTATTGACCCGGATTATCTATTGGATTGTATTCCTTACGAATGATATTTGGATTAGGAAATGGATTGATAATTAATATTTCGTCTGCATATAATGAAAACGATGAGACATTTCCATATGCAACTCTTGGATCTAATAGTCCAGAGTAAAGAGCACGTGAGACTTTCGCATCTGGTCTAGGCAAAAGCGCCATCAAGTCTGTTTCAGGAGGCCAAAGTATTGCAATTGCTTTATGTATATCAGCTATTTTCTGATCAGTAAGAGCTCGCCTAATCTCCGCCCAATCTTGAGTCTTATTAAAACCAAGGATACGAATAAGAATATGAATAAATTGCAAATTCCTTTCACGTATACTTCGTTCAGAGCTTGACGGTCGTTCATCTTCTGGTTTATCGTAACAACATTTTTTATACTTTTTCCCACTACCACAGGTACACGGATCATTAGCTCCCACTTTTCCCTTAGGTGGTTCTTTCTTTAAATAGTCTGATTCTTTTCTGGTCCTACCATATTCATCAAAATAAGAAGATGTACCATCTTTATAGCCCACATACGTTTCTCCACCATAATGATAAAGCTCATCTTCAGGAGGCAAAAGTATCTTCCCCAATTCTTGCCAAGAATTTTTGATGACCCTCTCCGGGTAGAGCCATTCTTTATTTTCTGAAGCGAGAAACTTTTTTGCTCGCTGTTTAATAATAAGATTGATCATTGCTACTTCATTCTCTTGAAGTTGCCGTTTACAAATTGTGTTATCCATCTTAATCAAAGTTGAGCGATAGGGATTAGCGTTGGGTCTAAATACTTTAGGATCACTTAGGCTGGGATTACGGGCATAATCTAAATTGGTAAGAATCAGACAACGGTTACTATCCAGAGGGAATATTGTCTGTGTAGCTTTCATTTCAATTCTAGGGTCATTAGGAAACACACACTCTGGGGAATTTGGTGGACAAGCAGGGTTATAAATTGTGATTGGATGATCTGATACTATAAATTTAATCTTAGAGTTTTCTGCGTATACAATTTCTCGTACAGCCTCGACCCATATTGTACAGTGTAGTTGTCTAATACCTTGCATCTCAAAAAGCAGTTGATTATGTGTCAGATTGGGATACTTGGACTTTAACCAGGATAGGCCTTTGGGGGTACGGATCTTTTGAATATCAATATATTCAAAAAAATTCTTAAACTTATCATGCAGAATCTCAAATTCTTGTTCTGCCATGGCGTCGATCGCTTTTACGCCAGTATTATCAATTTCCCCAAAAAGATAACGTTCAATCTCGTCATTAAGAAATCCATGATAATGGGTAGTATATAAATCTTCCTGCCAAAAGCACTTACCAGGACTAAATGGCCAACGTACCGCATTAAGTGGCTTCTTCTCTCCATTGGGTAAGTCTATTAACGGCGGGCTAAGGTCAAGGTAATGAAATGCACTTTTATTAGAAGATAAGAATCTTTTTTGATACCATTCAGGGACGTAATGATTTCGACGAGTTATAGCCATACCAATGTGGTCCACACATATTTTCTTATTCTTAAATCTTAACAAAATTCTGACTTTTATTCACATTAAAAAATCTGCCGCACTTTTTGGAATAATTGTAATTTGTTTAGATAAAGGATTAAATGTATCAGGTATTTCGACCTTCGGATTAATCATGCTAAGACGTCTCTCGCCAGAAGATGAAAGCCAATCTCGCAGGATCACGTTAATATGCTTATCACCAAAGCCATATCCAACACAACTAAGCTCACCTACAGAATTTAAATATTGCTTAAATAGTTCTAAAAACTCAGGTGGAGCAATTTGAGTAACCCTCTTGCTAAATTTATATATACCGGAAAGCAAACTTTTTCTTAAGAACTGTTCTACTCCCTTATCATCTAAATATACATTTTCATTAATGGCTCTCACCCTGGTACTTAAAACTAGATTATGATTAATAGTATTAACTTTTTCCAGTTGCTCTACATAAGAAAGCGGATTTTCATTTATAGGAAGTATTTTAAGATAATTTAAATCATCTCCTTGGCCAAATATATCCAATGATCCATGTATCTTTAATAAATTAATCCCATATTCCCCTGATTCAAAGAATTTATATTGTCCTCTCTTGATATCTTCTCTGGATAGACGTTCAAAACTTAAGAAATTCTGACCTTCCCCCATCGTAGAACGCATTGAGATCCTTACAACTTCTTTAAAACCAGATTTAACAGGGATGGAAAGCCGGGCAGCCAGTAATTCAAGCACCAAATCATGGTTCAATGAAAATACCCAAAGAGGTCGAGATTCTTCAACCAATTTCTTTAAACCTTTAAAACCTTCTAAAACAGACATTGTATAAGATAAATTCTTTACCTGCGTTTCAAGTAATAACTCATACACAGAATCAAGCAAGAAACTATGTACAGCATGGATCTCTTCTCGTTTTTGCTCATTTCCTTCTTTAAGAAAATCATCTTCAAGACAACCAATGATTTGTTCATAGTGAATTTTCTCATTATCAAGCAATCCGTTTAATCTCAAAATAATTTCATCGCTCCAACCTTGACCTTGCTTTTTCCAATTTTGATTGAATCCTTTTAACTTGTCTTTTGTTAACCACTTCCTGATTACCGCTGTAAGTTGCCATACTAACGGCATACCACAATCGCATGATGCACCTGCGCCCAAGAATATTGCTTTCACGTATTTTCCTTATTTCTGAAATTTGTTCCGCTAAGAGAATACCCTATCAAATAAATACATTACTATTATCTGCTGGTCTATCAATCCCTCCAGCAAAAATCCCACAATTTCCCCCTTCCAAATCAAGTTCAATATCGCAAAGAATATACATAATTGCCAAAATAGTTCTTACGTCCTGGGTAATTCCTAATGGCCCTGTATGATCACAGCCATCAACAGGAATCTCTTCTGCCTTATTTTGGTAAAGACTCTCTATACCGGTTTTATCCATAAACGCACTTCCTTTAACCGTAAAATCTCTCAGGCCTTTCATTTCATAAAACTTTTTAATCCTTTGAAAAAAAACTGTTCGATTAGCTAGTGTATTTAATAATTTGATCGGAGGATAATCTGGATCAAGGTTCTTCATCTGTTCTATCTGGTACGGTGTCCATCTGCTTTTTGCTAAAGCTGGAAACCATTTCGCCAAAGAATTAGCCATTCCACCAAAATTGTCTCCTTGCTGTGGGGTAGCAACACCGATACAGCAACGACAGTTTAATAGTGGCTCTCCCTGAGTTAATGCGGCCCGTATGTCGAGACCGCCCATGCTATGACCAACCAAGTCAAACGGTTGGCTTTTACCGATGGCATTCCAAATTTTCTTTTTTAGAACTTCACCAAAATCTAAAAAACTGTTGCATTGACTCGTTTCCGCCGTGAAATCAACAAAGTACGCCATAGTAGGATTGGTAGCAACATTATCTAACCATCCTTCCATCGTATGTGTAATGGTATCTGACTTTTTCCACCAGCCACAACCCTCATCTGTCCAGCCGGGAACAAAAAAAACTGGCTGACTTAATGTAACTTTGTTTTTATTAAGCTCGTTGAGTTTATTTAACGCATTTTGAGTTTCAAATTCTTCAGTTAACATCAACCTCTCCTTTATTGGCATTCTGGCAGACTAAGGAGATTATCAGGAAGCTCCCCATCTGCTACTGTTTTAAGATATTTATGACCATAGGCGCTTCTGCCAATAATCACATTAACAGTTCTTCCCTGTTGTGTAACATAAAATGTCCATGTACCCTCCTCAATCCCTTTGATCGCATCTGGTTCATTAATTTTCCAACGACTACCATCAGGATTTAAGCCTCCTATAGATAAAATGCGCTCATGGGGGTTAAACCTCTTGCTCTTGTTGATACATTTAACTTCGTGGGCTGTTGCCATACTTCCTCCTAGGTTGACGGTTGTTCTTTTACGCTTACTGCGTAATTTATAGACAAAAAAATTTAATACCACTTCCGTACACGGGGATCGCTATAGCTGTCAATACCGTTGTGCTCTAGGACGAAATCATCGTCTGACGCGGCCAATAAACCTAAAGTTCCCAGCCTAATTTCAGCCGACTGCCTTGAGACATCAAAATTTGCCATTAATTCTTGAATCAAAAAACCGTGGTTACGTGATTTACAACGGATCTGTTTAACTTTTTCTCTAAAAATTAAGACTGGCATAAGCAGGGCCGCCGCTCCTCTGTTGGCCTGCCATTCAATAAAATTTTTTGCCTGAATCGGCTCAACCATATCTTCTTTAATATGATGATCAAAGCATCTTAGATGGCCGACATTCCCACCCTTATGAAAAAGCTTGGCATGAAACATAGCATGAAAAATTTCATGCGCACATGTGAAGCGAAAACGGCCTTTTGCCATCACCGAATCCCTTTGATGGTAAAGCGCGGCATTAATTTGAATAAGACGTGATCCGTCAGGATTAAATTTTGTAGCACCTAAAATAAAATTTGAAAAATCAGCTTCTGGGTCATACTCAATATTTTCCTTTGCCAGGGTTTCAATAAAGGAATCAAGGTTAATGGCGGGGTGGCTCATGTTAGTAGTGCCTTTGTGAAACCCCAGATACCGCTCTTCCATAGCTTCATCTATGTCCACCCCGGTGCAAACAAGCCTACAACCATACAAACTTTCTTGATCATCGACCCATTGCATCATTTCTTCCCCTGCTCCTTATCAAGTTTTGCCGTGAGCTTCCCAACAATTGTTGGGTCTTGCTTGTACCCTTCCGCTATTCTTCTAAAAAGAACAGCAACTTCTGCTTCTTTGCTTATTGCATCTTCAATAAATGGATCGACTTTACCTGCCAAATTAAGCAAATCTTGAGGATTTATTTTCAAAACCTCAGCAAGCTGAACAATGATCTTGCCACCAGGGGGTTTACGATACCCCTGCTCAATATCATTCAGATAAGATATTGATATGGACTTTCCATCCTCATTAAGGATAGAGTCACAGACCTTACGTAAACTTAAACCGAGCCGTTGTCTCTCTTGCTTTATTTTCTTTCCAAATTCATTCGTCATACCTCATAAGCGTACAGCGTAAATCAAGAATTGTCAAATATTTTTACTAGATATTACCTACGCACTTATTAATATCCGCTGACTTGAATAATAATTCTTCCTTTAGATAGAGTGGATTATGTCGCTAGAATTGTTTCAAAACATGCCCCCAAACTCGTCACACTCTTCATCCAATTTTCGTAGTGCCGCAATAAAAAATTGTTATAAGTATATGTTTAGTCTTGCATATGATAAGATTCTTTCAATTACAACCCTTTACCAAAGGAGTTCTCATTATGCTACCAAGAAAAAGGCCGCTAAGAAGAAAATAGCTAAGAAAAAGTAAGATCGATTTTGAACCATTTTCAAACAGAGCCCTCTGAAATTCTGAGAGGGTTTTTGTTTTATTCTTAAAGGTTAAAACTTTAACTTCTTAACCACATCTGGTCTGTATCCAGGGGCCAAATGAGCATACACCATAGTGGTTTGGATATTTTTATGCCCCATAAATTTCTGAATTGCAGGCAAAGGAACGCCCTGCATGGCTAAGTGACTTCCATAGGTATGCCGGAGTGAGTGGATTTTGGTTACATCAGGGAAGCCTGCCAGCTTGGTAACACTCATAAGATTTCTACGGAGCCTATTCTCATCAATCTTTTTGCCCTCACCATCGTGGAAGACTAAAGGACAGATTGCCTTCTTCTTTTGCTTTTGAAGTAACTTTAACAAATCATCACTTATCGGTATATCACGCTCATCAGTCTTAGGGGTCCAGTCATCCTTTATACGGATTTTAATAATGCGACGCCCAAAATCTATATCATCCCAGGTAAGATTTTCTAATTCACTCTTACGCATCCCGGAATAAATAAAGGTGTAAAAAATGGGATAAAGCCATTCATTACTGAGCTTCAAGAGCTTATCGACTTCTTCCGAATTTAGCCAGCGGCCACCTTCTAAACTTCTTTTTATTTTAATTGTTTCTACTTCCTTAGCAGGATTGGATTTTGCATAACCCCATTTAATTGCCATGATCATTATTGATTTGAGGGTCTGAAGCTCAGTATTAAGGGTCTTCCCTTTAATCTCTTTACTTATACGATATGATTTATATTCTTCAAAAATGGAAGGCTTAAGATGGGAGTGTTTCGTAATGTGCGGGTGTCTCTTTGCCAGAAACTCTTTGAAGTTCTCTATAATGCCCTTATATCGCTTTACAGTGTGGGGAGAATTATTATTTCTGGTCTTCTCGATGAATTGCTCAAATAAAGGCAGTAATTCGCTGTCTTTAGGAAGAAAGCCGAATTCCCCTTTGGCCTTCTGTACCTCCATGTCCTTCTGGATATTCTCCGCTACTTCTTTTGAAGGCCCAGCCCTTCTTCTATGGCGTTTACCGTCGGGAAGAAGTATGTCCACATAATATATTTTACCGCGCTTATAAACAGCCATGTTAGTCTCCTTTCGGCTTTGCAATGTCACAGGACAGTCACAAACGCCTATTCAAAGACTAACATATTTATTATCACGTGTCAAGTCAAGCACTTACGACACGTTATTTTTAATGGCGGAGAGGGTGAGACT
>Ga0302186_10002793_pt1 | contig 13192 bp, 11 predicted proteins | sample II_Bog_E1_2_FD_198782 | JGI IMG/M metagenome (GOLD analysis project Ga0302186, IMG submission 198782) | Peat permafrost microbial communities from Stordalen Mire near Abisko, Sweden - II_Bog_E1_1 | ecosystem: Environmental > Terrestrial > Soil > Wetlands > Peat | place: Sweden: Abisko... | reverse complement strand
GTAATAGTTTGCAGTTTCGAAATCAAAGCATTACTTTTGCGTAAAATTCAGAAAAATAATCTCTATTGTTAATGCGAACACAATAAGGACATTACAATTTTTCGTCTTCTATTCACATCCCGAAAATACTAACTTTAATATACATATTACAAACTAAAACAAAAATCTATGTGGTTAATTAATTCCTCAATTGGGAGAAAGCTTATTATGAGTATCTCGGGAATTTTTCTCGTGCTGTTTTTGCTATTTCATAGCCTCATGAATATCGTGGTGATCATATCACCATCGGGATATAATGCAATTTGTGCATTTCTGGGAGCGAACTGGTATGCAGTAGTTGGTACGGCAGTGCTGGCAGGCGGATTTGTGATTCATATCCTGTATGCCTTGTTTTTATATTATCTAAACTTGCGTGCCCGCGGAAACGAAAGTTATTCGATAAGTAAAAATCAAAAGAGTGTTGAATGGTCATCCCAAAACATGTTAATCCTGGGAACAATTATTGTCGGTTTCCTTGCCTTACATTTGTACAACTTTTGGTTTAAAATGCAATTTGTAGAATTAAGCGGAACTGAAGGTGGACAATTTCTTCCGGGTAACGGAGCTGCTTTTGTTCAGGAATTATTTAGTAACTGGGTTTATTGTGTGGTTTATATCGTTTGGCTTTCAGCTTTATGGTTCCATTTAACTCACGGAGTCTGGAGTTCGATGCAAACAATAGGTTTGAACAATAAAACATGGTTACCAAGAGTGAAAGTAATCGCAAACATTATTTCTACTATTGTGATTTTAATGTTTATGTCAATCCCTTTATATTATTTAGTTGGATGCGTTTCTTGCTGATAATTTGTAAACCCCGAATTTAAAAATTGTAAATTAAATTATGACAAAAAAACAAGATTCTACTACGGTAGAAACACCTAAAATAGATGCCCGGATTCCGGAAGGAACATTAGCAGAAAAATGGAGTAACTACAAAGCACATCAAAAGCTTGTGAACCCGTCCAATAAACGTCGCCTCGATGTAATTGTGATAGGAACAGGGTTGGCTGGAGCATCAGCTGCCGCTTCGATGGCTGAAATGGGATTTAATGTGTTAAACTTTTGTATACAGGATTCACCCCGCCGCGCACATTCAATTGCTGCACAAGGTGGTATCAATGCTGCCAAAAACTATCAAAACGATGGTGATTCAGTTTATCGCCTTTTCTATGATACGATTAAAGGGGGCGATTATCGTGCCCGTGAAGCAAATGTATATCGTCTGGCTGAAGTATCAAACGGAATTATCGACCAATGTGTGGCACAAGGCGTTCCTTTCGCCCGTGAATATGGCGGTTTACTCGACAACCGTTCTTTTGGTGGAGCACAGGTATCGCGTACCTTCTATGCAAAGGGACAAACAGGACAACAATTGTTACTGGGAGCTTATTCAGCTCTAAGTCGTCAAATCGGTAAAGGTGCGGTGAAATTATATTCACGTTACGAAATGTTGGACGTGGTGATCATTGAAGGCCGTGCACGCGGTATTATCGCCCGTAATCTGATCTCGGGAAAGATTGAACGCTTCTTTGCTCATGCTGTAGTTGTCGGCTCAGGTGGTTACGGAAATACTTTTTTCCTTTCAACCAATGCTATGAACTCAAACGGTTCGGCATTAGTTCAGATGTATAAGAAAGGGGCTTATTTTGCAAACCCTTGTTATGCACAGATTCACCCGACATGTATTCCTGTTCATGGTGACAAACAATCCAAACTGACTTTGATGTCGGAATCATTACGTAATGATGGCCGGATATGGGTACCTAAGAAAAAAGAAGATGCCGAAGCTATCCGTGCAGGAAAGAAAAAAGCAACTGATTTAGCTGAAGATGAACGGGATTATTATCTCGAACGCCGTTATCCGGCTTTTGGTAATTTAGTTCCACGTGATGTCGCTTCACGTGCTGCAAAAGAACGTTGTGATGCAGGTTTCGGTGTAGGAAATACAGGGCTTGCCGTATATCTCGATTTCTCGGATGCCATCAATCGCCTTGGCGAACATGTGGTTCGTGAACGTTATGGGAACCTTTTCCAAATGTACGAGAAAATTGTAGATCAAAATCCATATAAAACACCAATGATGATTTACCCGGCTATGCATTATACAATGGGTGGCATATGGGTTGATTATGAACTACAGACTTCTATTAAAGGATTGTTCTGTATTGGTGAAGCTAACTTCTCCGATCACGGTGCAAACCGTTTGGGTGCCTCGGCATTGATGCAGGGACTGGCTGACGGATATTTCGTATTACCTTATACCATTCAGAATTATTTAGCCGATCAGATTCAGGTTCCACGCCTGAGCACCGACCTTCCCGAATTCGAAGAAGCCGAAAGAGCTGTAAACGATAAAATCAATAAACTCATGAACATTCAGGGCAAACATTCGGTCGATTCTATCCACCGTGAATTGGGACTGATCATGTGGGATTTTGTTGGAATGGGACGCAATAAAGCAGGACTGGAAACAGCACTCGAAAAAATTAAAGCTGTACGCAAAGAATTCTGGACCAATGTATACATCCCCGGAAAGGAAGCTGACTTAAACAATGAACTGGAAAAAGCACTTCGTGTGGCTGACTTTATTGAAATCGGTGAATTAATGGCACGTGATGCATTAATGCGTAAAGAATCATGTGGCGGTCATTTCCGTGAAGAGTACCAGACACCCGAAGGTGAAGCTTTACGTGATGACAAAGATTTCGCATTTGCTTCCTGCTGGAAATTCACAGGTGAAGGGAAAGAACCTGAAATGTTGAAAGAAGAACTTGTTTACGAGTTTATCCACCGTCAACAACGCAATTATAAATCATAAGGCCCCTCCAGCCTGCCCAAAGGGGAGGCTTTGTTGAGGTTTCAATAATAATTTATTTATTAATAATTCAAATCTACTAACTTCATTTTTCCCCTCAGGGGGAATTAAAGGGGCTTATAATATGGAAAAAAGTATAAATGTAACGCTGAAAATCTGGCGTCAGGAAGGTCCGAAATTCAAAGGAAATTTCGAGATTTATAAATTGGAGAATATTTCCACCGACAGTTCATTCCTCGAAATGATTGATGAGCTTAATGAAAAATTAATAACCGAACGTAAAGTGCCGATTGCTTTCGATCATGATTGCAGGGAAGGAATTTGTGGAATGTGCAGTTTGTATATCAACGGACATCCTCATGGACCTGACGGTGAAATAACAACATGTCAACTTCACATGCGTAGCTTTAAGGATGGTGAAACCATTACTATTGAACCATGGCGTTCGGCTGCTTTCCCTGTAGTAAGGGACTTGATGGTGGACCGTGGCGCGTTTGATAAAATTATTCAGGCAGGTGGATTTGTTTCGGTAAATACAGGTGGTGTTCCTGATGGAAATGCAATACCTATCGGCAAAAATGTAGCTGATGAGGCCATGGATGCTGCTTCTTGTATCGGTTGCGGTGCTTGTGTTGCAACCTGTAAAAACGGTTCGGCAATGTTGTTTGTAGCAGCTAAAGTAAGTCAGTTGGCATTACTTCCACAGGGAAGGGTTGAAGCTGCACACAGGGCTAAACTGATGGTCGCTAAAATGGATGAGCTTGGTTTTGGAAACTGTACAAATACCGGTGCCTGTGAAGCCGAATGTCCAAAGAACGTTTCGATTTCCCATATTGCACGCTTGAACCGTGAGTTCCTGAGTGCAAAATTTAAAGACTGATCAACAGAATTTAAATGATATAAAAAAAGACCGCTTCGGAATACGAGGCGGTCTTTTTTGTTCTTATTACTATTATATAATTTCATACAACCCTGCCCCCAAATGGGGGTTCTAAGACGCAGTTTGTGAATGTTTTTTATCCGATAAACTTTTAAACTATTTCAAACTTTCTGTTCAATTTCTACTCCCGTTTGCAACCGACTCTTATACCCCCATTTGCGGGAAGGGGGTCAAAATTGATATGTACCAGACTCATACATCTTAGCTAAAAAAAGAATTTGTTATTTTCAATTATGAAATTAAAAATGTTTTTATATATCAAAACTACACAATCCATTTTACATATCCAACTATATGGTTAACTTATGTATAGGTTATTTTTGTTGGGTTTTATTTTTTACGTTAAATCTATTGATTTGGTTTAAAATAATCGAAAATGTTACACAGTTGAGCAACTTTATAATTATCTTTGCAACATGGAAAGAAAAATGTACAAGACACAAGCATTTGATTCCTTTTATAAATCGCTCAACATAAGAGCTAAGAAAAAAGTGGATTATGTTTTCGAACACATTCGTACTGAAAAAAATGTTAGTACGAAATTTGTGAAAAAACTTGTAAATACAGATTTCTATGAGATGCGTATATCGGTGGACAATGAATACCGGATTATACTTTTTACAATTGACAATGTAAACTTTATAAATGCGAATGAAATCGTTTTATTGAATAGTTTTATAAAGAAATCTACAACAGATTACGAGAATAAAATTGCAATAGCACAGAAACTAATGGAGGACTTTTTATGATTAAAATAGATAGAAAAAAAATCAATATGGATAAAATCAGAAAATATCCAACTGTAAACGAAGCACTTGATAAAGAATACGGTGAAGTAGGAACGACTTCGAGAAAAAAATTCACAGAACAAGCACAGGCTTATTTTACAGGACAACTTATTGAAGATGCACGTAAAAAAGCACATCTTACACAAGACGAACTAGCCAAACGTGTAGGTTCAAATAAATCGTATATTTCCCGCATAGAAAACGGTAAAACCGAACCAAAAGTGTCTACTTTTTACCGCATTGCCGGCGCATTGGGATTGTCGGTAGATTTGAATCCAATTCATTCCTATGAGTTCAACAAATAAACATAAATAACAATTAATCCAGTTGGATTTATATGACATTTACCCTTATGTATAGAAATATGCAATAACTTTTTTTATTTAACATGAGAAGGCAGGGGCGAATAATGATGTAAAAGAATGGAAAAAAGTTAAATGCTGAAATAACAGATTTTAAGACGAATTTTTAATTCCGGCTAATGCTCTGCTAATCATATTTGGTAACTTATTTCTGTTACGCGTCAGACCATAAAAAATCCAGATAACTTTCAGGGGGTTAAAAGCTTATAACGAACATTCCGATTTTGATTGGGATTGTCAGATAATAAATGCAAAATTTAAATGATATAAAAAGACCGCTTCGTATTCCGAAGTGGTCTTTTTTATTAGTATCTTAACACTCAATTTAGTGTATTTATTGGGATAATATTTTAGTATTTTACCTTCTAACACTTTAGTTCGGACTTGTATGTTTTTTGTTTTTAAAATCAAAATACGAAGTATTTTTCTTATCCGTTTCTTATCCGCTTAATTAGTGTATATCCGCGTTCTATTTTTAATTCCGGCTTGTCAAAGTTGGATAATATTCTTCCTGAATTTGAACTATTTCTTATCAATGACCATCATAACAGCACCCTGTGCAGGAACAGTTACAAATATACCATTTGACGCATCGTTCGACCGTGCGTGAATGCTGCTGTAGGTTGCAGGTCCGCCTGCGACTACTGTTGGCCCGACACCATTGACAAATACCTGGCGCGAGAACTGCGGATCATCTGTCCCTCCCTGAAGGCTGTACCAATAATAACGGCTCCCTCTGTAAAAGTTCTTAAGATTTAGTTGGATAGTAATATCTGTTGTACTTGTATTAACAAGATTGACATTTAACTGTCCGGAAGTAAAGGTTGAAGCATAGCTTTGAATATTGGGAGTACTGGTAGAAGTTACCATCCTGTCTCCTAACATTTTTTGTAAAAAATACATATAATAAAAACTGGGACGAAGACTCCATTTGCTAATACCCGGTTCATCTCCGGCACTAAAAAGTCCCATATCATCTCCGTTGCTCCAGCCGTTCAATAAATCCCAACGGGCAGCCATCCCATACTTATTTGTTATTGCTTCTCCTAAAACCATCACAGCAAAAAGTCCGCTTACATTCGATACCATCTGTTTGGAACCTGCCGCAAAAAAGTTCCATTCATCCATGACTATTGGTTTTATGATGGCATTATTTAAAGCCAAAGTCTGGGATACGAAATTGATAACCGTATTAGGAACCGATAAAGCACTGGCAAGTATAACGGGAGCTGTGATATTATCACTCGTAGTAAAATAGTCATGTACCACATAAAAATCAGCTTTGTTATTAATTCCCGGCATCATACCGGCATTCCATGTTTTTGTACAAACTGTCTGCCATGATTCGGTGGCTGGCGTTTCAACAGTAACAGCTCCAATTTTTATTGTATTACCTACTTCCTTTGCTGCAGCCTGCATGGAGTCTACAAAAACCAGAAAATGTTTTGCATACTCGGCACCGGTCATAAATTCAGGTTGATGGTCCTGGTTCGCAGCCGTATTTATCCTGTAACCCCATTCCCAATTGCCATAGTTCTCATTCCCGATTTCCCATAACTGAGTCCGCCCGTTATCATACCTCACCCAGTCGGCTGCCAGATGAGCAGCAGTAGCAACCGGATTTGGCCCTGTACCATAACGTGAATAGCCAAAGTTAACTGTAATAATACCTTTATTGTTCGTTTTAGACATCATGCTGTAATAATTGTCCAGCGAGCATTCCCAGTTTGCTGTAGTCATCCCGTAATTATAACCCGGATCCTGTGCTACCCCGTTTAAATCGAATATCTTAGCCGGAGCATCAGGAGGATTAACGCCTTGTTGAGCATTCCAAAAATAGGCATCACTCGCACTGCCTCCGGGAAAACGTATAATATGAGGTTGTAAATCATTAAGAGGGTTGATGAAACTTGCATTATCGGCTACAGGTCCCATCCACATATTGGCATTTTGCCCAAATACTGAGAAAGGAATTTTTGTAATAATGGAAGTAGCATTGATACTAATTATAGTGGGTGTCACTGTTGAAACTGTTGTCTGATCGTACGTAGGCACACTAAATGTTCTGGGTTGCCAGTTATCCAGAAAGAATCCTACAGTATTCGCTACTTTCGGGTCAACACCGGCAATAATTGTAGTATCCTTGCCGGTAATCGGATTTGAAGGTTCATTCCCTTTACTCTGGCATGAATAAAATAAAACAGGAATTAAAAAAACAGAAAACCTGAAAATTCTTAAAAAGGAGTGTGACATAATGTTAGATATAATATTGGTTGAAAATTGAAAACTTTACTTATAGCAGAAATTCCATGGACTGCATACAATTAAAAGAATATATTCGAATAGGTTTTTTAATAAGGATTCATAGATAGTTAAATAATTTGTTTGCTAATCTACAAAACGCTAAATTTCAATGTCTTGTCAATTATTAAATTTTCATTATTAATTATTTAACATGCTAGCCCGTTAATATCACTCACATCAATTTAACCTGTAATCAGAGCAAAAATAAATATTACTAATTCTACTTTACCTAAATAAAGAGCAAATCACAATAGTATACAACAGAACTCATGTTTTCAACCATCTCCCTAAGGTTATAATCTTAAAATACCGTTAGGTATTTTACTATTGTGTTCTTTTCTCTTTTGTATTTGTGTCCTTTTGTGCCTTTTGTGGTTTGAATTATTTGTTTTGTTTTAATTTAGTAAAGTAGAATTAAAAAAATTCAAATCAAAAAATAATTGAGTTTATATTTCATCAAAATGAATCCTGGAATAAAATGTAGAATCATACTATGAATTAATTCAATTATGCAAATGTAATTTACTATATAACAAATTAAACCATATTATTTTAGCCTTAATTGATACTTTTCTTACACAATTCCGTATTCTCTCTTTCCGCTAAAGTTCAATACAAAGATAGTAACTGATGAATAATAATAACATGAAGTTTTCAGAATAAATAAATCTCAAAGAAAAATGAATTCCGGTAATCTTATTTACCCTTATTCCGATTATGATTATTATGCCGGAATTAAGAAATTTCTTTATATAACAACCCTCCCGGAGAAAATTCAATGAATAATCTGTACTAAAAATTAAACTGAATAAATCATATTCTTCTGTTTTGTTCAAAATAATAATCTTACAGTTTTTAATATCCATACAAGTCCCTTATCTTTGCACCTTATTTAAAAAAATCAGATCATGGCATTAATAAAATCAGTGAGGGGATTTACTCCTCAGATAGGAGAAGATTGTTTTTTAGCAGAGAATGCAACAGTTGTAGGGGATGTAATTATGGGGAAAGGTTGCAGCGTTTGGTTTAACACGGTGTTACGTGGTGATGTAAACTCAATCCGCATAGGCAATCATGTAAATATACAGGATGGCTCGGTACTGCATACTCTGTACCAGAAATCAACGGTGGAAATTGGCGATTACGTTTCAATCGGTCATAATGTGACTGTCCATGGTGCAAAAATTAACAATTACGCATTGATTGGCATGGGTGCCATTTTATTGGATTATGCCGAAGTGGGAGAGGGGGCAATTATTGCAGCCGGAGCGTTGGTGCTGAGTAATACCATTATTCCTCCCTATACTCTTTGGGCCGGTGTCCCTGCTAAATTTATAAAGAACGTGGAACCCGAACAAACCAACGAAATGAACCGCAAAATAGCCCATAATTATGCCATGTATGCAGGATGGTATAAGGAAGAAAAATAGTTTATAGTTTATAGTTCATAGTTAATAGTTAATAGTTAATAGTTAATAGTTAATAGTTAATAGTTTGTAGTTTCATAAGAACTCTTTATTACGCCATTGAACCAAAATCAAAAAAGATCAAAGGTGATTAAAATGTCAAATTGTAAATGAATAAATTGTAAATCCTTATTTTGGTTTGCATTGTTTCAAATGTGAAATTTCTTATTTTTGCAGTTGAAATAACTATAAACTTAGTTGAAAACTTAATTTCATGGCATCACTACACAAAAACAACCTTTCAAAAAGAATAGTTCAGAAGGATTGGATTCAACTTCATCCATTAAAAATTCAATCTCCTTCCGACTTTTATTATATTCAGTTAAGCAATAAAATTCTATTTGCTTTGGATAAGGATAAATATACAGCTTTATTTGAAAAAAAGCTAATACGTCAGTTTGCTTTAACTGCTGCTGCATATTTTGAAGATGTCATTTCAAATATAGGTTTATGGAGGGCAATCAGGCAAATAAATTTCAAAAAACAGAGAAAGTATATTCCCTTTATTAATACCACAGAGGAGTATCAATTGGATGAAATTAATCCGGAAGATATTCAATTCTTAATCTGGACTTTAGTTCAAAGAAATGAATTGGAACAAGATAAAGACACATTTATAAATATCGAAAACCCAATTGTCTCCTATGTTTGTGTACTTATTTATGATATTTTGGATGCTGAATACGAAAATGCCCCTGAAAATGAAGTGCTGCATAATGCGGTTCATTCTGCCAATTTAGCGTCCGACTACTTTTTGTTCAGAGAATTTCTAAAATGGTTACATTATGATTCCTATTTGTCATGCTCTTATCCAAAAACTAAATTACAAGATGAACTGGATGGATCGAAAACTAATCAATTTTATAAAGAAAATAAAGATGTTCTAAAATACACTTTAATCCAGTCATTAATTTTTACGAATACTTGCTCCCCAATTGCTATTCATGCTGCAAAATGGCTGTCGGAAATTGTTACAGACCCTTTAGTAAAGCATATTGCCCAATCTATAGAATATAAACCTTTTGCAAATTACAGAATTACCGGTAACAATAATAAAACATTGAAAATTAAATTACTGGAAGGAGATTTTGATGTTTTTGAATTAAATCTTAACTCACTTACTTCAACGGAAGGAATTAAAAATAAAACTTTGATAAGTTGCGCCATGACTTTTTTTAATGGACTGTGGAATGTAAATGGAATGGCTTCTTTTGGAGAAGAAGAACCCGAAGAAAAATTTCCAACTGAATCAACTGATATTAAAAGAATTAAAAAGTCTGAAAATAATAAAACTACATTTGATTTTGTACTGAAAAACAATAAAAATTCTCCGATTGCTTACTCCAGGGATTCTAAAGATCTCTTAGCTTTTTTGTTGAAACTTTTCCCAAAATCTACTAAGAGTGAACTGATTCCTTCCAATATTGAAACAGAAAAGAATTTTGTAGTTTTTGCCCACCCTAATATTGGTTTAGTTATGTATTCCGATTTGGCAAAATGGATAAAAGATAAAAATAATCCATGTTACAACAAGCAATCTGCAACGGATGATTCTATTTCGCTCTTATGTGGTGGGTATAATTGTCAACGGGAGTTCCTGGAATACCTGATTCAAAATAATCTTATACCTGATGCACGAATTAATTCGTTGAAAGGAGAGGAATACGGACGTAAACTACTGCAGGATAACCTTGATTTTATTGTGCGATTCTTTCAACCTGAATTGTTTGCAACAAAATAGATTGAATTCATCCAATCTGCTTTGAATTAATAAGGAAAAGCCGGAATGTATAGTCCTGAAATTTGTTTATTCTTTTACTATTGCATAAAGTTACAATGCTTAATTCATGCCTTTTGTCTCTTGCCTCACCAAGTGAAACCCTCACTAAGTTTTCAGTTCATGTTGATTTTTGCAATAAATCCATGGCGTCGCAACAATAGTGAGGGCTTCACTCCTCAATCAACAACTTACTACTTACTACCGACTACCAACTACTTACTACCGACTACTTACTACCGACTACTTACTACCGACTACTCCTCAAACTTCAAACCTTTCAAACTTCAAACTCTTCAAACTCCTATTTGTTTAACGGAATATACACTGAATCCGACGATTTCTTCCCATCAGCACTTACTGAATACAGATAACAGCTTACAATATTTTCGGGACTCATATCTTCATACCCAATCAGTATTGAACCCGTTTCATCACTGCCTCTTACCTGACTCTGATTAAGCGGATCTCTATTCTTCACAGTTGTTGCAAATCCAACTATTTTATCAGTTTCTGAAACTTTTGGAAGACCTAAATCTGTTTCATAACTGATCCGTATGCCTTCATCACTCATCACACATTCAATCACATTCAATCCGGGCAACGAACCTTTCGACACAACCAACCTGGAATACTGAAACACAGCAACTTCACCTGTAATCTCAAATGCTGTTGAAAAATTAGCCGCTATAAATAAATTATAGGCTGTCTTTCCTTTTCTGTTTTCAACAAAACCGGCATCGGCACAACCACAAAAGGATTTATAAAGATTGGCCAGTATTTTAAACCGTGCCCTGTGTTTGAGCTGTTTTTTTGATTTAGGATCGTATTTTTTATACGGTTTGGCGCGAATAACATTTTTACCGTTGTAGGTTGTTGTTATAACATTCCCCATTGATTTACGCATAGCTCCCATTATCGGATTCTGTGATGTGCTCATTTTCTAATGTTTTAAATGAATCAATTGAAACTGATTTTATCTCAAAATAACCTGGTTTAATCTGTAAACGTTGCAAAGATAAACAGTGTTTCTGAATCTTACAATATCTTAAAAATCAGGTAATACATCCTATATCAACAGTTTGCTTGTATTTACGCCTGTTTTTCGGAAAAGCACTTTATAAAGTTAACTAATATTGTGAATGTAAGTATTATAATTAACTAAAATAAATAAAATAGATTTTGATTTATCGGCTTTTTAGGAAGCAAATTCTGCGAATTTGAAGCTACCTGAAAAAATATTAATCACATATCCTGAAAAAAATGTAGAATATATTGTTCGAAATCTTTGTTCAACATCCGCTCATAATACAGGAAGGTATATTGGTTTAGAAATGGTTGAGTATTGGTTTGGATAAGTATATCACTTATATATCATTATATATTCATATATATATCATTTATCAATCACTTCTCTTATAAGAGAAATGATCAGTAAATGATATTAAAATGAATATTGTATAATTAATTATTTAATTATATCTTTGTGCCATAAATTAACCAATGCTAAACCAATAAACTTCGGTGTATTTTTGCCGGAGTCTGGCCGGAATTTTTCAATATCTTCAAATTTAAATTTTCAAATTCAATATTCACGGATTCACGCTATGAGACTAATTAATCACTATTTATTGTTTACTTAAAATTTATAAAAGATGGTAATAGTAAAAGGATTTCTTCAACTAAGCGGTAATTTAAAGAACGTAAGTTTTTATACCCGCCGCGGGAATGATCAGGTAATTGCACGAACAAAAGGTGGTGCGACAAAAGAAAAAATTGCAACATCCTCATCCTACAAAGAGTTGCGTCAACATCAAAATGAGTGGAAAGGCTGCGCAAAATTTGGCTCTGTCACCCGGTATGCCTTTGGGGGGTTGCACAGGTTGGCTGATTATAACCTCACCCCTGTATTAATGGGAATGGCTAAAAATCTGATGAAACTGGAACCTAAAACCGAGACAGGGCAAAGGAAGATTCAACTTTCGCAGCATAAACAGGTGTTGGATGGTTTCAACTTTAACCGGAATAACCTCTTTACCTCAGAATTGCATGTGAGTGTTACCGGACAAATCGACCGCGAAAACTTACTTGGTACGGTAAGTATTCCCCGCATTAATGCTGCTAATGATCTGGTAAACAATCAACGGCTTCCGTATTTTCGCCTGATTACGGTCATTGGTACTGTGGCGGATATGTACTATGATTCAACTGAAAAGGCTTATTTCCCTACGATTTTAAAATTACATGGTGTGACCAGTGTTCTTACAGGATCCTGGTATCCTTCAAAAACTATCGTACCCGAACAAACAATGACTGTCCAAATGACCCCGGCACAACAAGCTATGCTCAACGATACGATCACGGTCGTGCTAAGCGTCGGTGTGGAATATGGAACCGTTGGAACTACCGGTGAAACGGTGGAAGTGAAATATGCCGGGTGCGGGAAAGTGCTGGCAGTAATATGATTTCTTCCCCCTCTTCTCTCCCCCTCGTTTCCTAACGAGGGGGTCATGGTCGTTCGTTTGTAACGATTTTTAATAGCAAACTAATAAGATATTCTTTTTTATTAAAAACTTTTGGAAACGTAAAACCACTTCCCCCTCGTTTCCTAACGAGGGGGTCATGGTCGTTCGTTTGTAACGATTTTTATTAGCAAACTAATAAGATATTCTTTTTTATTAAAAACTTTTGGAAACGT
>Ga0302186_10002792_pt1 | contig 13196 bp, 9 predicted proteins | sample II_Bog_E1_2_FD_198782 | JGI IMG/M metagenome (GOLD analysis project Ga0302186, IMG submission 198782) | Peat permafrost microbial communities from Stordalen Mire near Abisko, Sweden - II_Bog_E1_1 | ecosystem: Environmental > Terrestrial > Soil > Wetlands > Peat | place: Sweden: Abisko, Stordalen... | reverse complement strand
CTTGGCAAAATCGTACCATGAAGTTATGCCCTCGTTGCTGTAATTATAAAGTCCGAATTCTTTGCTTTCAGATTTTATGATCCTCATAATACAGGCCGCCAAATCCATTGCGTAGGTCGGTGTGCCCGCCTGATCGGCAATAACCTTCAATTCGTCCTTTTCGGCGCCAAGCTTTAACATTGTTTTAACAAAGTTGTTTCCGAATTCCGAGTAAAGCCAACCGGTGCGTATGATAAAATACTTATCAAAAATTGCCTCAACAGCCTTTTCTCCGTCAAGTTTAGTTTGTCCGTATACACTTATTGGTTCTGCCACATCTTCTTCGTTTCTGGGTGTTGATTTATCTCCTTTAAATACAAAATCGGTCGATATATGGATCAGCACAGAACCGTATTCGAGACAAAGCCTGCTTAAATTTTCAACGCCGGTTTTGTTTATTTTCAGGGCGAGTTCCTGGTCATCTTCGGCCTTGTCTACTGCAGTATAAGCAGCACAATTTATAGCGTACGCCGGCTTATAGGTTTCGAAAGTTATTTTAAGCGCCGCAATATCCAATATATTGGCGTTGGCTTCGGGAGGGAAATAAACTGACGATATGCTATCGTGTTCTGTGAGGCTTTTAAAACATTGGCCTAATTGACCTGATGCGCCAAAAACAACAATATTACTCATATAGGGTTGTGGTTTAAATATATTGCAAACATACTATTCTGATTCCGGAATTTGCAGTGTAAAGACTTCTCGTGCATTTAATTTATATCGCCGGTTACATTATTGGGTAATTAAACTCCACATCTTCACTCTTTCCGATTTTGATTCCAAAGGAGAAACCTCGTAATTTATCATAAAATTACCGAGTATTAGTTAGTTAAAAAAATGATTCGTATTTATTGGCGTTCAAAATGATAGTTTTCGCAGCTGGAATATACTACACTTATATTAAAATAAAAAGTGGATATTTCTTATCAACTTTTTATTAAATTTGACATAATTCTATTGATTTACTAACGGTTTGACGTTTTTATTTGGAAAAAGCATTATCTAATAGAATTCTAATTTCACTTTGCTATTTTATTATTAAATTTAGGCACTTAATACACTTATCGGGTGATATTTTAATATAATATGAGTATCGGCAAATCTATTCATATATGACCAAAAAAGAAATATATTGTTCAAAATGCAAAAAAGTTCTTAGTAACCGGTTACCTAGAAACTGGTTTGTGAAAAAATTCCTGTTTTTCCTGCCTCTCAGGCATTATTTCTGTTCGCGTTGCAAAAAATCCATGTATGTTTGGGTTAAATAATCATAAAAAAAATCGAGCTTGTAGTTTTCAAGCCTGGTCACAACTGTTTTTTTTAAAATATTGAGAGGTTGAGCCGAACAATGACCAGATCAAATAAAAGAATTTTAATTTATAGGCTTGGCAGTCTTGGTGACACCATTATAGCTTTACCTGCTTTTAATAAAATACACGAAACATTTACAGATGCCGATATAACTTTGTTAACTAATCACCCGGTGCATGCTAAAGCAGCCCCTTTGGAGAGTATTTTAGGGAAGGGATATTTTTTCCGGAGGGTTATTAATTACCCTATTGGCACAAGGAATGTATTCGTTCTTTTTAAACTTATTAAAGAAATTAAATCGCTCAATATTGATACGCTTATTTATTTAACAAGTACAAGAAAGCTAAACACCACTTTTGCAGCAAAAATAGCGACGCTTCGCGATCGATGGTTTTTTAAAGCCGCTGGAATAAAAAATCAAATTGGTTTTCCGAAAATCAGTGAAGATTTTGAGATAAGTGTCGACTCCGCCACGGGACTTTTTGAGTGGGAAGCGAAGAGACTGGCCAGACGACTAAACGCGCTGGGAGAAATTTCACTCGAAAACGATCGCTACTGGGACCTTCATTTCACCAGCGAAGAGTTGAACGCAGCAAATGAAACCTTAAGCCTATGTTCGCCCCAAAAACCAATCATAGCAATAAGCACCGGTACAAAAAGGCAATCAAATGATTGGGAGGAGCATAATTGGATTAATTTATTAAAGCATCTGAAATTAATATTAATAAATTGGCAGTTAATAATTGTTGGGGCGGGTGAAGAATCAGATCGTGCAAACAAATGTTTAGATGCCTGGGATGGAACGGGAATAAATTTGTGTGGAAAAACCTCACCGAGAGTTTCGGGGGCAATTTTAAAAAGTGCCAAAATTTTTATCGGTCATGATAGCGGCCCGATGCATCTGGCGGCATGCGTCGGTACGCCTTGTGTAGCAATTTTTTCTGCACGAAACGTCCCTGGCCAATGGTACCCAAGAGGTAATTCGAACAAAATAATATACCACCATACAGATTGCGCCGGTTGCGGGTTAGAAGTGTGTATAGTGCAAAATAAAAAATGCATATTGTCAATTACCGTGGATGAAGTAAAAAATGCAGTTTTAGAAATTTTAGAAAATATACAAATTGAAACTTCATAGCATAATTTCAAATCGATTTTCAACGTTCTTTAAACAAAATCACTTATTTATTTTTAACTTTCAATAAATGAAAATATTACACATCATTGGTAGTATGCATCCTGCTAGTGGTGGACCTTGTCAGGGAATTCGTAACAGCAATCCGGAAATGGTTCGCTTAGGATCTTATCGAGAAGTAGTTACACTCGATGACCCTGGTGCTTCTTTTCTCGGGTCTGATGATTTTCCTGTACATGCGGTCGGGCCAGGCAAGGGTCCATGGCAATACTCTGCAAAATTAATACCCTGGCTCACCGCGAATGTCGCGCGTTTTGATGTTGTTGTTATAAATGGTCTTTGGATTTATTCCAGCTATGCCGGATGGAAAGTTTTAAGGGCATTAAGAACACAAAATTTAAAACATAAACAAGTAAAAACCAAAATTCCAAAGCTATTTATTATGCCTCATGGCATGTTAGACCCTTATTTTCAACGTGATTCCCGGCGAAGGCTAAAGGCCATACGTAATTTTTTTTATTGGATGTTTATTGAAAAAAGAGTAGTAAATGATGCTGACGGAATATTGTTCACCTGCCAAATGGAACTGTTGCTGGCCCGCGAGACTTTTTTATGCTATAAACCAAAATCAGAAATTAACGTTGGTTACGGAATTATATCTCCACCCGCATTTTCAACCGATCAATATCAAGCATTTTTTAAAAATTGTCCTGGTCTTAATTCTCATAAATATTTCCTTTTTATAAGCCGCATCCATCAAAAAAAGGGTGTAGACCTATTAATCAAATCCTATGCAGCTGTAGCAAAACAGGGAAGAAAAAATCTCCCAAAATTAGTTATAGCGGGACCGGGGCTGGACACTTCCTTTGGAGAAAAAATGGTTAATTTAGCTGCATCATTTCCGGAGATCAAAGATTTTGTGTTTTTTCCCGGTATGCTTACAGGCGACGCTAAATGGGGCGCATTTTACGGCTGCGAGGCTTTTGTTTTACCAAGTTATCAGGAGAATTTCGGGATTGCAGTGGTGGAAGCCATGGCTTGTCAAAAGCCAGTCCTTATATCAAATCAGATAAATATCTGGATAGAAATTAAAGAAGGCCGCGCGGGAATTGTTGCTTCGGACTCATTGCAGGGAACAATAAGCATGTTCAATGACTGGTTAAGTTTATCAGACGAAGAGCAAAGTAACATGGGTAAACGTGCCCTTGACGTATTCGAAAAAAAATTCAATGTTGAGTATTCATCTTCTACATTTTTAAATGCTTTAAGCATGAAGACTTAAGAGTTAAATGAAATGTTTGCAATTGTAATATTTAGAGGTAATGTTTAATAAACAAGTTTTTTAATTATAACAATAATAAAATTATAATTATTTGGGTTTTAATATCAATTGTGATTTAACAAGGGGTTAGGGCAAATCATATGAAGAATAATTTACTATTTAAATCTTACCATTTAACTAAAACGGGTGGATTTTTATTTAAATTTTTTAAAAAATCAAAATAAAAATTGTAACAAATTTATTAATATTGTTTTTTTAATGAAAATATTTAAATTAAGCAATTAACAGTTTTAACCAGTCGGAATTTATTTGATGTTTGTAACTTATCCCCTAATAATGAGTAAAAAGAGATTATTAAATTATTAAAACTTTAAGAAGTAATTATTAAAAATAGGGTTTGTGGTAAAAAATGAATTTTCAATAACGTATGATTAATCAGGATACCCATACGGGGCCATCTTTTTCATTGAGTAACCGTTTTGCAAGGTTTTTATGGAACCTTACTTCGTTATTGTTATTTCGCTTCTCTCCACAAGCTCTTTATGGCTGGCGTTCATTTTTACTGCGCTGCTTTGGTGCAAAGGTGGGAAAAGGTGTGCATGTATATCCGGGGGCAAAAATTTGGGCTCCCTGGAACCTGGAATTAAAAGAACAATGTGGCATTGCAAATGGCGCTATTATATATTCCCAGGGGAAAATAACAGTTGGTCAAAAATCGGTGATATCACAAGGTGTATATTTATGTGCGGGAACGCATGATTACACCAAACCCGGCTTCCCGTTACTAACAATGCCAATATATATTGGCGATTTGGTTTGGATTGCGGCCGAAGCTTTCGTTCATCCAGGGGTTGAAATTGCGGACGGATGTGTTATTGGTGCGCGGTCGGTAGTTACCGAAAACATGCCGGCATGGATGGTTTGCGCCGGACATCCCTGTAAACCGATAAAGGAAAGAAAAATGGAACACAATGTAATATAATATGCTTTAAAATTTGAGGGTAAAGTTGAATTAAAATATATGTACGTATGCGCTGATTTAACTATTGCCATTCCGGTGTTTAATGAAGAAAAAAACTTGACCGGGTGTTTGGAGGCTATTGGAAATAATTTTGCACGTCAAATTGTTGTACTTGATTCAGGCAGTACCGATTTAACAAAGGAAATAGCTATATCCTTTGGTGCCGATGTAATTAGTTTTACCTGGGACGGGAAATTTCCGAAGAAACGAAACTGGTTTCTGCGCCAGCACACGCCTCAAACTAAATGGGTTTTGTTTTTAGATGCGGACGAATATGTAACGGAAGAATTTAAATCAGAGTTGTGCAAGGTGCTCAGCGAAGACGACAAAGTTGGTTATTGGTTAAATTATTCTATTTATTTCTTGGGTAAACCGCTACGGGGAGGGTATCCTTTAAAAAAATTGGCCCTTTTCCGGGTGGGGGCTGGCGAATATGAAAAAATTAATGAAGAAAATTGGAGCAAATTAGATATGGAAATACATGAACATCCTATATTAGACGGAAAAGTCGGGCTAATCAGAAGTAAGATTGACCACAGGGATTTCCATGGAATAGCGCATTATATTACTAAACACAATGAATATTCTGATTGGGAAGCAGAACGATTCTTAAAAATGTTTGAACCTGGAAACGATAAAAATAATTTGACCTGGAAACAAAAGTTTAAGTATCGTTTAATCAGAAGCCCATATGCCGGTTTAGTATATTTTATAGGTAGTTATGTATTTATGGGCGGAATAATTGATGGGAAAAGGGGACTAACATTTGCTATCCTCAAAATGTCATATTTCACACAGGTTTATTGTAAAATAATAGAAAAGGAGTTAAAACAATTAAATTTATCAATGAATCCATAGTCGCTCAAATTTTAATTAGCTTTTGTCAAACTATCAAATGTAAAAAATGGTTGTTTTCTTAAAATTTGAAATTGCCAACAGACGCGTTACCTTATTTAGAGGAAAGCTTCTTTAATATATATGAAACCCAAGAAAATTCTTTTAATCGGTCATAACTTTTTTCCGGAACTCGTCGGCATGGGTAAGTATAATGGCGAAATGATCAACTGGTTAGTTAAACGCGGCTATGATTGTACAGTTATCACAACCTTTCCATATTACCCGCATTGGAAAGTACAGTTACCCTATAAGAATTTATGGTATAAAAAAGAATCCATCGTTGATCCGGACAGTAATTCAACATTAACAATATATCGTTGCCCATCATATATCCCCAAAGATCCAACCGGTAAACAACGGGCGTTCCAGGATTTTTCTTTTTGGGTTTCAAAGTTTTTTACCGTTTTTAAGCTTATTTTAATAAATAAAAAATTTGATTTAATTATAACCATTGCCCCGCCGTTTCATTTGGCTTATTTAGGCCTGCTTATAAGAAAGATTTCCGGAGGCAAATTGCTTTATCATGTACAGGATTTACAAATAGAAGCTGCGCGTGACCTAAAATTGTTTTCAAACAAAAAGATATTAACCGGCCTGTTTAAGGCTGAACTTAATATTTTACAAAATGCCGATTATGTGAGCAGCATTTCTATGGGGATGATAAAGAAAATTCAAGCAAAAGTAGATAGAAACATTGTTTTTTTCCCAAATTGGGTAGACACTGAATATTTTTTCCCATTACCTGAAAGACAATTACTAAAACTAAAATGGGGCTATAAATCTGATGATATTATTTATCTTTATTCGGGTGCTATCGGGGTTAAGCAAGGTCTGGAAGGAATTTTAGTAACTGCCGAACAGTTGAAATACAAAGAACATATCAAGTTTATTATTTGCTCTTCAGGGCCTTATAAAGATATTCTTTATGAACAAGCCAAAAATAAAGGACTAAAAAACGTTGCCTTTTTTCCGGTTCAAAGTAAAGAAACGTTCAATGAATTTTTAAACATGGCCGATCTCCACCTCGTGATTCAAAAAGCAAATGCGGGAGATCTGGTAATGCCTTCAAAACTTACAACTATTTTAGCAATAGGCGGGGCCAGCATCATTACCGCATCAAAAGGAACATCCCTTTACCACATGGTAAATGAGTATGATTTTGGTTATATTGTAGAACCGGGTGACCAGGAATTGTTGACAAAACAAATTCTGGAAATTAACCACGACGAAGATTTAGAAAGAAAAAGGGAAAATGCCCGTAATTATGCGACAAAATATCTTAATATTGATAAAGTTATGCATGATTTCGTAAACAATGTATTATCGTAATATAGTCTCAAAATTTAGTATCCACGCCGATTATTTAAAATTTCCCGGCCCGGTTTTAATTTAATTATTGAAGGGACAAGTCGCTTATGACAGGGTAATGATCAGAAATTTTCTTTTTAATAATCTGGTAATTGATAACATTAAATTTGGAGCTACAAAGAATATAATCTATTTGAAAATTGGGAAAATCTCCATAGTAGGTAATCCCTAACCCCGTACCTTTCTCAATAAAGGCATTTTTTATCCCCTTGCTCATTTGATTAACAGAATATGAGATAGGGGTGTCGTTAAAATCCCCGGCGATTATATACGGATATGGACAAAGCTCAATATGCTGTTTTATTAATGATACCTCATAACTCCTTTTTATGAAAGCCAATTTCAGTTTGCTTCCAATAACTTTTGACTCATGAAGATTCACTTTACCATGCTGAAGGCTCTTTAAATATTGATGCTCCTGGTCATCAAATCGGGTTGATTGTAAATGAAGACAATAGACCCTGAAAATACTATTACCTTTTTTAACATCAGCAAATATTGCCTGGGTTTGGTCGGTGTCTTTAGCCGAAAGAATTGAACCATGGTTTAATATAGGGAATTTTGAAAAAATCGCGATCCCTGTTGAGTCCCATTGCGTAAAATCATAGGGTTTGAAATAATGATAATTTGACTTCATGATTTTTTTTAATGAAGAATCAATAGTCGTCCGCGTTAAAACATCCTCGTAAAATTCCTCCATATTGACAATATCAGGTTGTTCGTCATTTATCAAACGCATTATTTCTCCTTCTATAGACTTTGCGTTTGTTTTATCAAATCCACCAAAGCCGTGAACATTGTAAGCCATAATTCTGATAGTGTTATTAGATGGCTTTTTATCAAAAAAATTGGGAATGTGAAAACCAAAATTCGCAATAAGTACTTTAATCCCTATCAAAATACAAACCGCGGAAATTAACATATACATTTTTACCCGAAAGAACCAGAAAATCACAAGCACAACATTAATCAGAAGCAATAATGGATAGACAAGACCTAAAATTGCTATTAACCAACAACTGCGGGGGTCGGTTACAGGTGCCAGATAACTTATAAGCAGCGCTAATGCGGCAGTGCAATTTAGCGTCAAAATTATTTTGTCGAAAATATTAAGCGTTATTTGGCTTTTGGGAGCAAAGGGCATCTACTATTTATTAAAGGATTTTAGAAAATTGAATTGATTTCAAAGTACCATTTATCACGATTTAAATACCATTTAATTCCAATCATTCCCTATTTTATAATTTGCTGTCATATTTTTGTTGAGGTAGAACAAAGTTCATAGATTAATTTAATTGATAGCTAACACCCCTGACTACCAACAGAGTAATAAAGATTAAGTAAACGAAAGTGCCCAAAAGTTTAAAATAGCTCTGAAAATTGCATTAAAATTTTTCAAAATCAAATTATCCGGCGAGCCTGCTAATATAGAAATAATTGTTTATTTTGACGGTAGATTAGTATAATGGCAAAAAGTGCTGCCGAATCTTAACAAATTGGCACATTTGACTTATATTTTATATTAGTAGAAAAAATGGATTAGAAAATTAAAGAAAATTTGCAAATTGCACCTGCGTTTATTAAGAATTATGAACGGGTAAGCTTTAATGTTTCATCAATAAAAGAAGTAAAACTTGAAAAATTGCCATCTTTTTTGGTAACATTGTTTTAGCAATGAAGTGTCGTCCTTAGTTTTGAAAGAGGAAATCTCTAAAGAATATGAGAGTATCCAAACAAGAATAAATTACATTACAATTGCTTAAAGTTTAAAGGGTGATAATTACGCATAAAATTATAAAACAGGCACTCTTAATCAGACGGATTGAAGAGACCTTTTTGGAATTATTTTCAAAAGGCAAACTCAATGGCACGGTTCATACCTGCGTTGGTCAGGAGTTTTCAGCAGTTGCATTTGCAGGACAGCTAAAAAAAAGCGATTTCATATTTTCGAACCATCGCTGTCATGGTCACTACATTTCATTTACCGGGGACAGCCATGGGTTAATTGCAGAGCTATTAGGAAAAAGAACAGGGACTTCTGGTGGAGTTGGAAGCAGCCAGCATTTATGTAACGATAATTTTTATTCAAATGGTATACAGGGCGGGATTACGCCTGTTGCTGCAGGCTATGCGCTGGCAAATAAATTAAACAAAAACAATAACATAGGAATAGTATTTATTGGGGATGGGACGCTGGGAGAAGGTGTACTTTATGAAACAATGAACATTATTTCAAAATGGGGAATTCCGTTACTTATAGTTTGTGAAAATAATTATTATGCGCAATCAACCCCTCAGTCTGTAAACTTAGCTGGGGATATACAAACAAGGGCAAAGGCGTTTGGCATCAAAACTGCACACAACAATACATCGGAAGTAGAAGAACTGATGCAAAGCGCTCAAGATTCTATTGCTTATGTAAGAAACGAGTGCAAACCACTTTTTCATTTAGTTGATACCTACAGATTAAATGCGCATTCCAAGGGGGATGATGACAGAGATAACGATGAAATCGCTCATCATACTCAAAGAGATTTTTTATTTAAATTTTCGCAAGAGGATAACGGTACTTATCAGATTTACCTTAAGAATATTAACGATAAAATTAACCTGATTTTAGATGAAGTTGAAAAAGACAGCGAGTTGCCATTAAATGAATATTACAAAAATTTTAATGCAGGTTTAAAATATGAATGGAAGGTCATAAAAAACGAAAACAAACGGTTTGTTGAATTATTGAATAATTTCTTTTTAGACAAGTTGGCCGCCGACGAGCGTACCTTATTTATAGGGGAAGATGTTTTATCTCCGTATGGAGGCGCCTTTAAAGTTGCAAAGAATTTATCGGCAAAATTTCCGGAAAAGGTATTTTCAACTCCAATCAGCGAGGCAGGTTTAATTGGTGTTTCAAATGGTTTGGCATTGGCAGGGTTCAAACCTTATGCAGAAGTTATGTTTGGTGATTTTATGACTTTGGCGATGGATCAAATAATTAATCACGCATCAAAATTTCATCATATGTACAATGGCAAGGTAAATTGCCCGATTGTGATACGTACCCCAATGGGAGGCGGCCGCGGGTACGGGCCTACACATTCCCAAACCCTTGACAAATTTTTGGTTGGTATTGATCATATTAAAACTATTGCCTTAAACACGATTGTTAATCCGGCGACTATTTATGAAGTTATTCACGAAGAAATAAACCCGGTCATTGTGATCGAAAATAAAATTGATTATGGGAAAAAGGTTGGTGCGTTTTTGGTAACAAATTATTCGATAATGCAAAGTACCGAAAACTACCCGACGATAAAGGCAAGTCCGATCGCAGCAGAGCCTACTTGTACTATCGTAACTTATGGGGGATGTGCGGATTGGGTATTGCATAATATCAACAGAATTTTTGTTGAAACTGATGAAATCCCCGAGGTATTAGTATTAACTAAAATTCATCCCATCGAATATCAAGAAATTGTAAAGTCTGTACAAAAAACGGGTAAGTTGATTTCAGTTGAAGAGGGGAGCAAGGAAAATGGCATAGGAAGCGAAATAATAAGTTCAGTTTTAGAAAAAGTTAAAATAGTCGTAAAAGCACTTCGGGTGGGTTCCCTTTCCGTTCCGATTCCCGCTGTAAAATCATTAGAAAACCTGGTATTGCCATCGATTGAGTCTCTGATTAGTGAAATAATTAAACTTCAGGCAAAATGAAAATATTACAAGAGATATTTGTTCCGCAGGAGTCGGTTAACGATCAGACTTTAACTGTTGTTGGATTAAATTTTGCAACCGGAGATTTTGTGAATAAGGATGATGTTTTGATAGAACTCGAAACATCAAAGGCAATAATTACATTAGAAGCCAGTTCAGGCGGCTACATTGTATACCATTGCAAAATTGACGACGAAGTTCTACTTAATGCTTTGATTATACAGATTGCTGATTCAAAACCCGAGAAAGATATTTCTGTAGAAAAAATACCCGAACTGCCCCAAACAACATCCGCTGGTTTAATCCCGGAAACGAAATCGCAATCACATAAAGAATATGATACACAATTTTCACAAAAAGCCATAGCTATTTTAAAGAAAAACAATTTACCAAAAACCCTGTTCAAACATTATGATTTTGTAAATGAGGAAGTTATTTTAAAATATTTAAATCTGGATTACAGAAAGGTTAATACTATAGAGTCACCGGTTAAGCCGGTGGTATCTCCTGCCAAAATGCAGCCTCAATTGAGAAGCCAGGAGTTCCTATCAAAGGTTTCCTTAGAAAAGTTATCTTCAGCAAAACGGAGAGAAATTGAATATCTTTCGGCAGTACAAAGCGGAGGCCTGGTGAGTACATTATACATTGATATTGATACAACTGGGATATTAGATTCGGTTAGCGGCCAATTTACTTATTTTAAGAATTCAATTTTACCATTAGTTGTATATGAAACATCTAGACTTTTATTTAAATATCCATTACTAAATGCATTTTATGATAATGGGCAAATTGGTAAATATTTAAACATTAATATAGGTTTAGCCGTAGATATTGATGATGGCCTAAAAGTGATCAAATTACCCAATACCGTAGCCCAAAATATTTTGGAAATTGAGGAAACAATTTTCCAATTATCAAATAAATATCTAGATAAAAAACTTGGAGTCAGCGATTTGACAGATATAACTTTTACTATAACTGATCTTTCAGTAACTGGCATCCACTTTTTTACCCCTTTAGTAAATAAAGATAATTCAGCCATTTTAGGCATTTCAAAAATTAATGAGAAATTAAATCAATGTATTTTAAGTATTTCGTTTGATCACAGGGTAACCTCTGGAAAGTACGTCAGTAGTTTTCTGTCCGAATTAAAATCTAGAATTGAAAGTTTCGCAATAAGTAAAAAATCAACAGCAAAAACGGCAGCGGTATTTGAATGTTACAAGTGTCTCAAAAATATTGCTGATGATTATAATGACATTGGATTTATTAAAGTTCAAACAAAAAATGGGGAAGAAAAATTGATTTGTGATACTTGTCTATCAACGTTTTAATATGGAAGATTTAAAAAAGATTATCGCTGTTTTTATTAAGAAGGATGCAGAAAACATTTCGGAGAGCACGTTAATTAATGGCAAAACTATTCCTGGATCCATTATGTTGCATAGAATGTATGCAGCTATTGAAAATGCCGGATATAACGTTGAGGATTATTCCAGTATTAATACTTATGGCGATCTGATTTTTTTGTTGAATGGAGAAACTATTATAGATAAAATTATTAACACAAAAGAAAATACAATCAATTACAAGATCAAAGATGACGTTAATTCAATAATAGGTATTGACATTGAAAGTATTGATAACCTGCCTTTAACAAATGATTTCCGCGAGCACGAATTTTATGTAAATAACTTTAGTGCACAAGAAATTTCATACTGCCTGTTCAGGTCTAACCCGTATGAAACCTTTGCTGGCCTATTTTCAGCTAAAGAAGCGCTTTGCAAAGTAAACAATAGTTTAATAGGCCAGCCATTTAGCAAAATAAATATTCAGCATACGGATGAGGGGAAACCATCATTTCAAAATTATTCTATTTCTATATCACATACAAAAAAATATTCGGTTGCCATAGCGCTCCTTAACAACGGTTTTAACAATGCTTCAACTCAAATAATCCTTGACAAAAATAAAAATCAGGAAACCGACCGGTTATTCGATGAAAAACCAACAACTATTAGAAATAGCATGATCGATAGAATATCATTAGGTATTTCTTTGATTTCTCTTCTGGTAGCATTAGTACTTCTTTTTCTGTATTTAAAACGATAAAATGTTTTTATAAAATACATGTTAAAAACCTAGGTACCGGGGCTGCACCCCTGTTAAAACGAGGGCCCTCATTAAACCGATAAACCCTCAAAAATCGTGGGTTTAACGCATGATCATCAAAAATAGAATTCTACCTATACTTTCTTTATATTAAAACTTTTTTAAATTAACCATCCCGCGTTTCGTTAAAAGTATTTGTTTATTAAAAGGCGGAAGTCCACCTAAAAGTTTAGTAAAAGCACCTAAATCTTTGTTTCAATCGATAAAATTTAAACAGTTTCTGCATAAATAATATTTGTTCAAAGGTATTTCCTTTTCTT
>Ga0302186_10002791_pt1 | contig 13204 bp, 15 predicted proteins | sample II_Bog_E1_2_FD_198782 | JGI IMG/M metagenome (GOLD analysis project Ga0302186, IMG submission 198782) | Peat permafrost microbial communities from Stordalen Mire near Abisko, Sweden - II_Bog_E1_1 | ecosystem: Environmental > Terrestrial > Soil > Wetlands > Peat | place: Sweden: Abisko... | reverse complement strand
TAGCTTAAATTCAATAAATATTGATATAGGGTCTTCTTGAGGAAAGGAATTATATCAGAAGGGTTTTCTTTTGATAATCTTGTGAGGATTATTAAGGCTAATTCTTGAACTTTTTCATTAGTATCATTAACACAAAGGAACAACTTGCGGAGGTTATTAGGGGAATTTAAATAGTAGTCGAAATTCTCATTGAGAGAACTTAACATTGTTTGACGGATCTCAACCTCTGGATCAGAAATTGCCACACTCATGAACTTCTCCAATATCTCATACATCAGGTTCTTCGAAATCATCTGTTGACCCACGGACTTTTGCTTGCGGATGTAAAGCAGACAGCCTGCCAAGGTAATAAAATCATGAAAGCAATATATCAAAGCAAAATAGTTAAAATCAAAATTTTTCATTATTACCCCAATTTTTTTGTCCCAAATTAAAAAAAATTATGGAGAATTTAATATAATGCTTAATGAAGAGCAAAAATATATATTAAAAATAATTTAAAACCCCCAAACCCCTCTTTAATCTCCAAATAAGAAAAAAAAAACCCTTAAAAAAATCAAAATTTATTTAGAAAAAGACCTGCTTTTGCAGCGGCTTTTCTGACAGCAGCATCTTTCACGTCATCCAAATAAAGCAAGACGACATCCTTGACAAACACGGCCAATGAGTCCACATATGCATCGAAATTGAACGACCCCAGGATTTGAATTGCTAAACCTTTGGCCTCTGCGCTTTTGAAACATTCTGCATTGGATGCTTCTTGGATCAAATTTGTTTGGAATCTGGAAATGTTAGCCTTTTCAAGATTTTCCTTTGGCGTGAAATGATAGATCTTCCCATTGAGAATCATGGAAATGGTCATAAGCAGCTTGCATTGGATATGTTCTGCAAAGGTTGGGATTTTCAATTTGGAGAGCGTTTCAAGGAAATTGACCGAAGTTTGAGTGAGTCCATTCAATAAGATGCAATCAATTAATAAATGAACATCCACATTATCAGCAATCTTCTTCTTGAACTTCAACGCGAGACTTTCCAAACATTTGATGGTTTCAGTGCAAAGAGGCTTGTTTTTTTGTTGGAGTTCCTCTAAAATGTTTTTCATAACATTTTTGATATAATCCTTGATGAAGTCTTCATCCAAAGGTGTGAAGATTTCTGCCAAAGTTGAATAACATAAGGCTTTATCTACAGGGTTTTTGGATTGATTGCTATATTGTAGCAAATGTTTTATGGCTGGGTCGAGGAATTCAAGCAGAAAGATGCCTTTTCCGAACCTTGCGAGGATCGGAATGGTTTCAATCACAGCAATTTGGATGGGATAATTTTTGAGTTCTTTTTTTGAGAGGATATATTTGCTGATGTCGATGATATAAGAGGCGAAGACTTCTTCTCTGGAATGTGTGAGGAGACTTTTGAGGGTCAGGATGTTGCCATGGATCACATCGAAATCAGTGTTTTGCAACGAACTTTTTATTTCGTTGTAGATTTTTTGCAGCCATTCCTGTTGCAAAAACACCTCACGTTCTCTTTGGCAGATTTGTTTGATGCATTCATTCAGGAAATCTAGTCCTTCTTTTCTGATTTCCAACCTTTTGTCTCTAAAATTTATAGATTTTATTTAAATTTAAATGAAATTTGCAAAGGGACCTTATAATGCTGAATATTAGTTGCAAGGAGCTGCTATTTCCGAAAATACGGTTGAAGGTGATATAGGGTGTTTCTTTGAGTAGTTCGTTTAATGCGAGAATTGCGGTCAAACGTTTGAATTCTTTGGTGGTATCTGATTTTAACCAACGCACAGCTTCATCGACATCAGCTTCTACGACTTGTGCGATTTTCGTTCCTATAGAAAATTTGTTAAATTATCAAAAAAAAACCAAAAGAAATAAGAACCTCCTAATCTCAATAGTTTCCCAAATACTTCAGCTGCCTTTTTATGGATGCTACCTTCGTTATTCAATTGGAATTGCTGGAAAGTCACTGAAAGGAACTTGTTCACGAAGGAAAAATTGTGGGTTTCTGGCATTACTTGAGATAATTTTTCAAGAGCTATCAAGCCTCCTAACAAATTTTATTAATAAATTCAATGTTTGGGTAGAAATAAATCACCTAATTTTTCATTAGGGTCCCCACTGTTGATAAATCGTTGGAGTTTGGAAAAGATCTAGGGAAAAGGAATTTAATATGAATTGTTAATTTAAAAGGAACTTCTTCGGAAAATTCGAGATATTTCTTCTTGAAGTTCTTGCTCAGATCTTCAGCCGCTTTTTCACGAAGCTCGAGAGTTTTGGACTTTATTTCGTTGAAAATTCGGGTAAGTTCGGGCTGGGAATTCATGGTTGAATTTTTATCAAATAAAAATAATATTTTTCTTTGAATATTTTAGATAAATCTTCTCTTTTTTTAAATTTTAGAGTGTTCTGATAATTTTTATTGGTTTTGCTAAAGAAATGAAAACTTTTAAGAAAAAAAACGAAATTGCAAACAAAAAAACTAATGAATCCCCTAAAAAAATAAATAAGAATGAAATAAAACCCATGGGAACTGATAATAAAACAGATACAAAGACCATTTCAAATGCGAATAAGGCAGAAAATAAAGATAAAAAAGAAAAAAGTCCGGAGAAACAAACAGAAAGCAAAGAAAAAGAAAAAGGTCTTGATATTTCAACTGATTTGAGTATGGAAGTAAAAGAAAATCAATTTTAAGATTTAAATTTAAAAATTCGAAGTTCTTGATAGAAATTCAAAGAGAAAACTATAAAAAAGCAATGGAAATAGCCGAAAAAAGTAAAATAATCGAAAATTTTGCTTACCACAATAAAGATTTTAGTTCTAAAACATGATCCCAACAATCAAAAAATATTGGAATTCCAGGAATTTTTAAAATCGAACATCGAAGAGTGTCTAATTTCTTAAAAATACCAAATAAAAAACTAAAAAAAAAAGTGGAAAAAGAAGATGAAAATGAAGCTGAAGAAGAACAATCCAAAGAGGAAGATGATATTGAAGAAGAAGAAAAATCTGATGAAGAAGAAGATGATGAAAATGAAGAAGAAGAGAAAAAAGAAGAAAAAAATTAAAGAAATATTAAATTTTCTAATTTTTCTTTAAGAGAATTAAACTCGCTCCTTAATTTTTTGACTCTTCCTCGTTTTCTAACATTAAATCAAGCAAATCCTTAGCCTGTTCATCATTTTTGCTTGGCCCTTTGAAAATTTCAAATTACAAAGAAAAAAAAATTAAGAAAACCAATGTCTTCAAAGAGTTTATCCACTTGATTTTTTAGATTTTTGCTTTCCTGAACTGCATCTGAACGAAGAAAATCAAGGAAGGATCATCAAAAACAATCAAAATATAAAATAAATTAAAACAATAAAATATTTTTTCGAAAATAATAATAATAATCACCTAAAAAAATGATATCATCATCATGATCATCAGCTGCCGAAGCATTTGATTGTAATTTTTTCCGATCAGGAAAGAGGTTCAGTTTTAAGGTTTGTTCGTTTTTATTCTGTTTTGTTCCTTTTAACAAACTTGCCAATAAATTTAACTCATTTTTAGCAGCTGCTGGATTGATATTCTGATTCAAAACTATGAAAAATTAGAAAAATTAAGAATAAATACAAGCTCTTTTTTTAAAGCTTCATCAGTGGATTCTTTTTCATTTATTTTCATATTCTTGAATAAGTTCAATTGCTGTTGATTAGAAGTGGTTAGTTCTGAAAATTTTGAGGCTGGTTGTTCGATATTATCTTTTTCTTTTTTGGGTAATGTTGAAGTCCCCTTGTCCAGTGTATATCTACAAATTTTTAGTATTATAAAACCTTACTTATAACCATTACAAATTAGTTCCCAATTCAATAGTTTTATTCTCCAAAAAAGTATTGCTTGTCTAATAACAATTTCATACAAAAAAATGCTGTATTTATTTACATTAACAACAAACTCTCGTGCTGATTTAATATCCAAGCTGCTTTGCACTTTTGAGGGTTTGTAATTTCTATATCAAAATATTTTAATCCAAAAAAAAAAGAAAAAAAAATTTTGTTACATAATGACCCCGGGAGTTTGTATAAAAACACCTCCGACTCCCTTGTTTGCTATAACAATCGAACCGTCATTATTTTGAATATTTTCTTGTAGAAACACTGAAACTCTTATCACTTTGTCCTAAAAGTTGCGCAATAATTAAAAAATAATTTTTTTTAAAACCTGCAAATATCGCAAAAGTTCCGTTCTCAATAACAGAAAGTCCATCAATGAAAGTTTTGAAAATTTCTATCGAATAAAATTTTTAGTTTCGTATCCCCATTCTTAAAATTTCCCTCACCTCAACAAAAAGGGCTCTCACTTTATTCACATGTTTAACAGACTCTCCTTCCTTTAGAATTGCATTGATTCCATTTAAATGATTAATAGTCACCTTTGCAAAATTTTTATTAGAATTTCCTCGATATGATAAATACATGATATATATCATGAGGAGTTTTTGAGGCAATGAGTTGATGTTTGAAACCCATAGTCATTAAGTCAAAAAGCTTTAAAAAAAAATTATTTTGTTTTAGTGAAAACTTATTCCTACTTTGCTCATGCTCGTTTCGTTTAACTTCATTATAGAACAATGCACGACTTTCTCGAACAAATGTTTTGTGAATGTGAGGGAGAAAACTTTCTGAGGCTCGAAAAGTGTTATCACGAAATCTTCAGAAAATAAAGAGTTGGTCACATCGTTTAAAACTTTCACTGCCTTTGAAGGCTCAACATTTTGAGCTTTTAACCTTTGATCAAGAATGTAGATCATTTCTCCTCCCATATTCAGGACGACTAATGGTGAAGTTAATTCTAAGCCTTTGGACATTCGATTAAATGAAGGCTTTATTTTTTTTTATTAAAATTCCAAATAAAAAATTTAAACAATTTTGAAAACTTAAAAGAACATGTTTTTTTTCTTTCATAATTTAATTCAAAAAAAAAAAAATTTCTTGAAAAATCAAATTTTGAATATTTTTAGCTAGATGTTTTAATATTCTTCAAACTAATTTTCGAGGTATTTTCATTTTAAAAAATAAATTAAATCAGAAACTTGTAAAACAAAATTTTCTTTCTCATTTTATCACAATGCACTCAATCGACATTCCTGATTACCTCAAATCAACAAACGGTATCCTTATTAAAATTCATCAAAAAATAAATTAACGAATATAGTTGAATTAAGCAGAGTCCTCTTATCCATTCCTGAATTCCATGAGAAAAATAAGCTCATCCCTTTTTACGCAGCGTATGAATTCCCTGAAAAGCAGCAATATTTGCTAGCTTTTTGGTCAAAAACCTTTGAAACTGTCCTTCAGAATTATTTAAAGAAGGTGATTTTCACGAAAAATGAATTGAAGATATGTTTCTTCTTTCAGAAATTCTTCCCTATGGCCTTTGATGACATGATTGTAAATTTATCAGAAGAAACAATTATTAATTTTAAAAATAGGAGGAAATTTTTAAAAGGAAACAACTTATTTTGCTTGATGAAAATTGTTTTCAACGAATCAACGAGAAATATAAGGGCCACAAAGAAGAAGAGCTTGTCCAAAAGACTGGATATTATGGAAAAATAGGAAGTTTCTTTTCTTATGCAAATCCTTTTAGGTAGCACTTCTCTAAATACAAAATTATCAGATTATTTTGCAAATTTATTGTATTTTTTTGTAAAAAAGCTATTTCCCCAAAGAAAAGAAACAAATTTTCATTGTTGATAATCAAAAAATGTTTTTTATCGACATGTTTGATGTACAGTTTTTCCCCTCTTAAATTTGTTTATTTTTTGGATTTAAGAAATTGTTTCAGGAATTTTCAACACATATTCCTTTTTTCTTTAATTCCTTAGGGAAAAACATAGTTTTAGACAAGGATTTCAATCAATATTTCCATGACACAGTAAAGAAAAAATATAATTTCTCGAGCTATAAAATCAGAGATAGTTCGGAATTAACTCTGAAGACATGGACTTTATGAAGAATTACCTATATTCTCTTCAGAATATTATTTCGAAAGTCAATGATATTGAAATAATGGGGAAGTTCAACGATGTAAAATTGATTTTGCTTTAAATTTTAAAAAATGTTCGAAATATAAAAAAAAGTACATAATTTATCTGAAAAACTTCAAAAATAATGATGAAATGATGAAGGAAAAAATTACTTTCCGAATGAATGGAATCATTGAAAAATATGAGGGGATCTTGGAAAGCGCTGAAAAAGAAATAAGTCAATGTGAGGAAAAAATTAGAATTTTGATAAAAAACAACCAAAAAGATAGTGAGAAAAAAATAAGGTTTTTTACTAAAAATTTAAAAAAAAGATGCAAAATGTCTAATTCAAAAAAAAATGCTCTACAAAAAGAGATTCGACGATGTTTTCAATAAAAAGATGGTAATGCAGCAGGCTATTTTCTCTTTGGAGGATAATTTCCAAAATCAATCGATTATGAACGCCTTGAAAGAATTAAACGCCTTTACAAATAACAATAAAATGTATCATTTTTGTCTTTTTATCCATCAAATTTTAACTATTTATTAAAGCGATTTAGCAGAATTGGATGATCTCAAAAATGAAATAGTGGATTTCAATTTTAACCAGAAAAAAGCATCAGAAATGATAAATGATTTAGATGAAAGTGATGTAAAACTCAATTTTATAACACAAATTTTTCAAAATTGTTTAGAATGTTGCTCTTGAAGAGGAATATAATAGAATAGAACAGGAAGTCGAAATAAAGAATCAATTTAATAACATTCCAAAGGTTCAAATAGCCAATAAAAACCAAGATCAGGTCAATATTATTCACCCAAGTTTGAATTCCAAGCAGAAGCCAAACATACCAAATCAAAATTCTGAAAAACCGCTGAACATTCTTTCAAGCAACTTTGATAATAAAATGTTGGATCTATTATAATCGCCTTTAATTTCATTAAACTTCTTCATTTGAGAAACATTTAAATTGTGATGACTTTTAAATTTGTTACAAAAAAAAAGGACTTATATTTAGGTTTTTTATTTCAAAATTAAAAAATTTAAAAATTTCCCGATCATGCCCCTTAGTATTCTCGACAAAGATTTTCCCAAAAGTCAATATTTTGATCATGTAGGTAAATATTACTCTCCATGTCAGTTCACCGCCATGCGAAATCTACTCAGCACAATTTTTCTCTATTACCTAACTCTAAAATTTGAAGATCACAACATATTCCTCACAATAATTTGCCTAATTTTGCGTGCAGGTCTCTACGTTCGTTTCTTCGTGATTATGCATGACAACGGTCATGAGGCTCTTTTTAAAGGCAAATATCTCAACGACATCTGTGGGATTATCGTAGGCAGCAGCATAGGGGTGTCTTACTCAAATTGGAAGAGCAGACATAATGAACATCACAGAATTTCAAATGATCTGAGATACTTTCAGCAAGGTCAATCAGCTCCTGTCTGTGTTTCGAATTTCTTCAAGATGAAGAGATATCAACAGAAGATATATTTGTTTTTGTTTTCACCATTTGGGATGTTATTTGTCCTTCCTTCGCTTTATAGGCTTTTGAACGTGATTTTGATGATTGTAACGGATCAAATATGTCTGGTGATATCTTTCGGAATAATGTATTACAAATATCAATATTATTCGTTTTGGTATGATCAATGTGCGCTTCAAGTTGGTGCTTTAATAGGTCTATTTTTCTTTCATATTCAACACACTTTCGAAAATGTCAAACGCAAAGAGAACATCACCCACATTGAACAGGGTCTGTTGGGAGCTTCGTTTTTGCAGGTACCAAATTTGCTTAAATATTTCACATTCGGCATTGAATACCATCATATTCACCATTTGAACGCGAAGGTGCCTGGGTATTTGTTGAAGAAATGTCATGATGCTGCTGAGCAAGAGAATAAGGATTATTGGTGGATGGTGAATAAGGTGGGATGGAAGGAGATTATGGATATAAAATATGTTCTTTATGATGAAAAATTAGATCGATTGATAAGCAGGGAGGAGTTGAAAAAGATTTACAATTACGAATAATTTGCATGAGATAACCAAGAAATAATTAAAGTATTAGAATTTAAAATTGAATGAGAAAAACAAAAAAAATTAAATTATGGAAAAAAAAAACATAATAGTTATGATTTTAAATTTCAAATTTTTGTGTGCATTTTCTAAAAAAAAAAAAAATGTTAAATATTTTCTTTTAATTATTTACTTGAAAAAATTCTGATTTTAATTTAAAATATATTCAAAAATGAAAAATTTAAGCAAAATATTGTTATTTAATTTGTTATTATATACTTAGTAATCAATATTAAAATAATTTTTAGAGTTTTTTGAGCCGAAATAGCTTATGTCAAATCAGAGAAATTCTTCATCGAGAAACAACAATGTTAGCAACTGTAAAGGGAAAAGTTACCATTTTTTTTCCGTTCCTCCCGACCCTCCTCTCTTGACTGGTGAACTCTTTCTAATTCGTGAAAGCACTATAACAAAAATTTATTTTACGTTATATGACGAGGACTTTCTTTATTATCAAGTAACACCCCACCCTTATAAAAACCAAAGATCATAAATATATTTTTTCTTTCTAAAAGAATGAAAAAAGAACATCTTTCCTAGGGAAAATCCATTTTGACTTCGATTTGAAAATCCAATGGATAGTGAAACAACAAAAGGAAAAAAATGCTAATAAAGTTTTGAATATCTTCAAGATTTCAGGGTTTCGATTGATTGTGAACGATTATTTCGAGGAGTTCCAGTCAAGTGACGATATTATGCTGCAGGAGCTGAAGGAAATAATTCGTAAAAAACTGAACCAATGCAATTTTCATGAATATTACAAGGCCATTAAAAAAATTGGCAAGGGCAATTTTGCTAGTGTAATCTCTTGAAACAAAATTCATAAAAATTAAATATTAAAGGTATATTTAGTAGAGCATAAGGAGACCGAAAAAAAATATGCTGTGAAGGCGTTTTCAAAGGATATTGTGCTCAAGGAGCACAAAGGAAAAGTTTTTAATTAAATTTTCGTTCTTGATTGATTTTTTACAAAGGAATCAATTTTCAATGAAATCAACATCATGCGTAAACTCAACCATCCTAATATAATCCATCTCTATGAGGTCCATGAAACTGAAAATACCATTTATATGATCATGGATTATTTGGAAGGGGGTCAGCTTTTGGATATTTTCCGGACTAATCGCAAGATCCCCGAAGGCGAAATAGTCAAGATGTTGATTAATATCTTAAATGGAATTACCTATCTTCATGAAAATAATATAATGCATCGCGATATCAAGCCTGAAAACATTTTATTTAACAATTCGACGGAAAATAAAGAACCAGTGATTGTGGATCTTGGATTGGCGACATCTGAGGATGAACAGGAGTATTTATATCCAAGATGCGGGACCCCTGGATATGTGGCACCGGAGATCATTAATATAAAGTCTCATAAGTCCAAATATTCAAATGCCTGCGACATTTTTAGCGCTGGGGTCATTTTTCATTTGTTGTAAAAAAAATATATAATTTTTTAAATAATTAAAATTTGTTAGCTTACTTGGGAAGTCACCTTTTTCTGGAAAGGGCTATAATGATATATTGACTCAAAATAAAAATTGTATGATAAATTTCGATAAGCCGGATTATAAGACATTGCGTTATGATTGTAATTTTGGTAATAAAGTCTTGGTAATTTATTTTTTAACCACAAGGTTTGGATCTTTTGAAAAAGATGCTGGAGAAAGACCCAGATAAAAGAATTTCAGCCAAAGATTGTCTGAACCATTGTTTTTTAAACCGGTCATCCAATGCGCAATTTTGCGAGATAGATGAAGCTCTGGGTATGCCCGTTTGCAATACTCTTAAAAAGCACAACGAAGAGTAAGAAAAATGATAAAAATTGAAATTTATAAAAAAATAAAAGAAAAAAACTTGACCTGGATAAAATTAATGTTTTTCTTATTTCCCCCAGCAAAAGTCCAGTCAATCACAACAATCGATCTTCTCATCTTTTCAAAGGAACGACCAAATCTAAAGAAACGATTCTAGTAAATGAAAATGGCACTTCAAAAGGCAGTCTAAATGGTCTTAATGCCAGTGACTCTTGCATTTCTTTTGTGATGAGGTCCCCAATTTTTGGTGGGAGTGATAGTGTGGAAGAAATGGGCAGTGCTGGCAATCAAAAGATCAAAATAAATACACATGACAATATTGAGTTCACTCAGAAGAAACAGAGACTTATTCAAAGAAATAATTCACACTTTAACACAATTATGAGTAAAATGTCAGAATGTAACATGGATGAAGTTTCACAAAAAAAGAATGGGGAGAAAAATAAAAAATAGGTGTTTTGTTTTTTTGTTGTTTATATATTAAAGGTTTTCATTTTTCATTTTTGCAACTATTAAAGTAAACTCATTTTGCGAATTCCTTATATGAAAGATTTTAAAAGATAAAAATTAAAAAAATCATTTGTTTTATTTAAACTAAACTAAAAATTTTTATAATATTTTATAAAAATAAAAAAAAGCACTCATTTCTATTAAAAGCCAAAATTTTAAAAACAAAAGCAAATTATAAAAACGAAAAATATTTTCTCCAATGGATTTATCCCAAAACAAAAAATTTCCTGCACGCACCTATTTCAACATCACACATGAAGCTCGTCCCAAGCCTTTTCTCTCAATGCAAACAATTCAAGACTCTTCCAAGAAAATTCATAAACTCAGCTCTATTTTCCATTATAACTCCAAATTTTTCCATCAACTTCTCACCAAAAAGGTCGAAAGCCTAAGTCCTGTGGCAGTGAAACGCGAGGATATCAACGAAATTGCTCGAAAGCTTACTAAAATTTTCGAAAAAATTGGAGATTCACGAATATATTTCCCCGATTATATGATGTCGTACATCTATACTATTTTCAAGAACCCAAACATTTTTTGTTGCGATTTTATTGAGGACTTGCCTTTAAATCAAAAGCATGTGCCTTTACCAATAACCTTTGCAAATAATGAGGGGAGCAAGGATTTCGAAAATCAATGGTTGGATATAAAAATTAATAAAAACCTGGAAACGAACGAGCGAGAGGTTGTTATGACGAGCCAGAAATCGTTTACCAATTTATCTAGAATAATGAAAATTGAGCCGAAAAAATTAGAGGGTTTGTTTTTCCAATGTAATGCGAATATGGTGGCTTTCAATGAATATTTGAGGACAAGGGATAAAAAATTCCTTTGGTGTGAAATTGAGGATAAAGTGATAAAGGAAGGCAAGGAAAAGAATCCTTTGGCTTATGAGTTGTTGACGTTTTATAAAAGTAATGAGAAGAAATTAGTGGAGAGGGAAAACTTTTTGAAAAAAATTAAGAAATTTTAAAAGCACGACTTTTTTTTATGTTATTAAATATGACTAAATTTATGAGGAAATTCTGCTTTAAAAATTCATTTTTTTTAATTTGGCAATCTAAGCACAAAATTAAACAAATTCGTCGATGTTCTCTGGTCTTTTTCTTTTGTTGGCATTTATCTTAATTTCTTCCTCTTTATCATTGGTTGCGAAAACTGTTGTCTTTTTGCTTTTTTTCTTTTAATCATGAAAAATATATTTTTTTTAAACAAAGATCAAAACTCACCTGATCTTTTTGTTTCTCATTCACGCGCTTTTCCTGTTCATTTTTTCTTTGTGCTTTTTCCTTCATCTTCCTTTTTAATTTATTAGTCTGTTCGTTTATTTCATTCTTCCCTTTTTTAACTATTTAAAAAGATTAATTTAATCGTTGAATCACCATTTACTTAATCGATGGAAAACTACGTTCCCTTTCATCAATCCCTCTTCAATTTTAAACAATTTCAATTTTAATCTCGGGCCAATTTCCTGCAAATTATTTTAAAATTTTAAAAATGTAATTTTTAAACATAAAGTTTTATTGAATATTGAGGTTTTGGGTCCTCAGGGTTTTCCTTAGGTTCCTTTTCTTCGGAAAGAATATTCTTCTTCTTTTTCAGGAGAAAATCACTAATGTCATTAAATTTTGACAAATCCGGGATTTTTTTCGTTTCTAAAACTTTCTTAATCTTGAAAAAAATGTTTTTAGTTTAATTTAAAAATATCCTTTATACATTTTTATTGATGTTAGCTGGCACTTTTTTTATGTAATAATGTCTAAAATAAATGAAATCATTGGAAGTGTCCAAATGGAACAAAACAACTCGTTTGAGAGAGTTTAAGTGTGTCTTTAAAATTTTAATTAAAAAAAAAAAAAAAAAAAAATACATTCGCTATGTTTAAGGAAGGAAACATGCTTTGCAACATTAACAAAATCACCGAATAATTTGATGAGCTTGGGTTTATGGTTTCTTCTGTTTCTTGATTGTCATTGTTTTGAAGATTCTTTTCATTGAAGCCGTTTAATATTAAGAGCGGAGCTGAAAAATTCCTTGAAAAAGATTTCGACTTCTCATCAGAAGTGAGGATATCTCTAAATTTTACATTGAATTGTTTTCAAAAACCATATTAAATTTTCTTACTTTCTTGTTGAATATTTTACAATCTTGAATGTTATTGTTGGTCCTTCAGGCAATTTCACAAGCTTCAAATAATTATCTTAAAAATTTTTTTATATCAATGAATCAATGATCCTAAAGTAAAAAAAAAACTTGTTTCTGTTGATGTAAGTGTTATGAAATGGCTTATTTGATACGCGCTTGCCGCCTTTAAATAATCTTTTATTTTGACTTTGTCAGATTCCTTTTTTATGGAAATAAAATGTTGTTTTTTTTTATATGTCAATTTTCTAAAAATTTGAGCTGACTTGAAATTTCATTGCTGTGTAGGGGTACATCACTTCCCTCATGTCCTGAACAATGTCCTTGACTAAAGGAAAAGTTTTTCCTCTTTTGAAGATAAAAGCTTTTTAACAAATTTTTTTAATTATTATGCAATATAAAAATTTTGATGTACATTTTGGGATGGTGCTTGAATCAGGTGCATCTTCTTCTAATTCTTTGTGGGTTCTTGTTTTTTTCTAAGGAGAATAAGTGTAAAAAGCTTTTATTTAAGAAAAAAACTCGTTTTCCTCCGATTTTTGGCATAGATTAAATTAAGATGTTGTATTGGATTTTTTTTTGTTATTTCAGAAATAAATAATTTATTATTGTTATTTTTTT
>Ga0302186_10002786_pt1 | contig 13210 bp, 4 predicted proteins | sample II_Bog_E1_2_FD_198782 | JGI IMG/M metagenome (GOLD analysis project Ga0302186, IMG submission 198782) | Peat permafrost microbial communities from Stordalen Mire near Abisko, Sweden - II_Bog_E1_1 | ecosystem: Environmental > Terrestrial > Soil > Wetlands > Peat | place: Sweden: Abisko, Stordalen... | reverse complement strand
ATTTCTTTGTTTCAAGATCAGCTTTTAATTTTATTTTGATTTTTGTATTGTAAATAAAATAATTTTTATGATTTTTTTTTCTTTCTTACAAATTATTTTGTTTTTGAATTTTCAAATTTTTTTTATAAATTTAATTAACAAATAATGATTGCATTCATCTACATCACATCATTTGCTTTTCAATTAAATTCTTGTAAACCCCATCCTTCTTCACTAAACTTTCGTGATCCCCTTCCTCCACAATTTTCCCTCCACTTAAAACTATTATTCTTTGACAATTGATGATAGTAGATAATCTATGAGCAATTATAATGACCGTCATACCTCCTCCTTTAATTAAATTATCTATTGACATTTGCACCTGATGTTCAGAATCTGCATCCAGAGCCGAAGTCGATTCATCAAAAATTAAAATTTTTGGTTTTTTTATCAAGGCTCTAGCAATGGCCACCCTTTGTTTTTGACCTCCAGACAACTTCACTCCTCTTTCCCCAACTAAAGTAGTAAATCCATCTGGGAAAGAAGTTGCATCAGTGATAAAATTCCAAGCGTTTGCTAGTCTGGCTGCCTCGTAAAGTTGTTTTTTAGTATAACTTTCAACACCATATGTGATATTTTCTTCTATCGTGCCAGAAAATAAAATTGGCTCCTGAGAAACATACCCTATATTTTGATGGAGATACCTTAAATCATAATCTTTGATATTTCTGCCGTTTATTAAAACGCTTCCTTGATTTAAATCATAAAATCTCTCGATTAAACTTACAATTGTTGACTTTCCTCCTCCACTCGCCCCACATAAAGCAACTGTTTCCCCTGGTAAAATTTCCAAATTTAAATGTTCTACAGTTCGGACATTAATTTTGGAAGGATAACTAAAACATGCATCCGTGAAATTGATTCTACCCTCGAATTCTTTAGCATCCATTTCTTTTTTCTCATTTTTTATCTTCGGTTGATAATCCAACAAATCAAATAAACCCTCAGCTACACCAGATGCCACTACAATAGTCGTCAAATTCTCGCTGATCATGCTGCTGGTGCTTGCATATGTATTTGAATATATCAAAAACGAAACCAATTCACCAGATGTCATTTCTCCATTCAAGACATGATATCCTCCATACCAAAGAACTGCAATGGTTCCTATATTTGTCACCATATCTGTTAAAGATCGATATAAGGCGGAAACAAAGGATCTCTTAAATGCCGTCTGATAAGCTTCTTGCATAGTGGAATTAAAATGGGCTGCCTCTTGATCTTCTGTGGAAAAAGACTTGACAGTTCTAATGTTGGAAAAACATTCTTCAGCTATTACGGAAGAATCAGCAGTGATGTCTTGGAATTTCTTAGTCATTTCTTTGGAGTATCTGGAAAAAACTGCTGTGAAAATCATGAAGATTGGCACTAAAATTAACACCAAAAGAGATAATTTCCAACTTAAAATGAACATCACTATAAAACAACCCACACATAAAACGATGCTTTTGAAGAGCATTGAAATATTCCCGCCTATTGCGAATCTTAAGGTCGCGATATCTGAGCCAAGTCGACTCAAAAGCTCTCCAGTTTTCTTTTTATCGAAGAATTCTATATCGAAATTAATGAATTTTTCAAAACATTCATTTTTCAAGGCTATCGACACTCTTTCTGATAACAAACTGAAACTAATGAACCTGCCAAAAATCGCGAAAGAACTCAAAAGAAAGATCCCAATGAAAATACCACAATAAGTATTTAAAGATCCTGCATCTCTGGTTGTTATGATGACATCAAGAATTTTTCCACTGATATAAGGTAAAATAATACCTCCGACTTGACTTAAAATCAGGAAAGCAAAGCCTGAAATCAAGAGAGGATATTCTTTTTTGGTGTATTTCACCAAACGATAATAAGCATTATAATTAATTTTTTTCCCTTTTCTATCTGATTTTTTCGATGGACCGAACACCGACGCAATCGTTCTGAACTTCTTATTGATAAGTTCATTTTCATCCTCTGGTTGTGGTAATTGGGACTCTATGTCAATATGAGTCTGATCAAGGATGGAATCAGAATTTGTAATGAAGGTCTCTCGGAGATCTTCATTTTTTTGGAATTTATCCATATCAGTTAATTATGAAATTTATTTGTATTTTTTGTTCGCGTTTGATTTATTTCATATTTCATAAAAAATATATAGACAGAAAATTTCGGGTCAGGGTAAATTAATTAGAATGGAAAATTATTTAAGGAATTCAGAAAATTTAAACAGCAAAAAAAAATATTGCATTTGTTTAATTTTTTTCAAGGAAATTAAAAAGGAATGCAAAAAAATTAAAAAGGAAGGAAAAAAGGTCGTTAGTTTTAAGAAAAGGAAGTTAAACATTTCCAAAAACTACCATTAAAACATAACAACCTTCTCTTATCTAAGAAAGTGATCGTTTTTTCTTGTTCATTAGAAAAGTTTTGCAAAGTGTAAAGATTTGATTGATTCACGAGCGGATTGCTTTCCCAAAAACCCTCATCAAAGCAAATTTTTTTCTCATTGATTTTTCGAATGATAGGATCCATTTTGCCATTTTTTTCATTAATTTCAAATAAAAAAGTTTGGTTAGATTTTTTGTTGAACTCTTCTTCTCCTCCCCCAAAAACAAATATTTGTGAATAATTTAATTGGCAACATGCAGAAGAAGCCAATAATTTAAACGACTTCTCTTTTGAAAGATCTTCAAACCGATAGTTTATAATGACCCATATATTAATAGTCGGATTGTATTTTTCAATAGTTTTATTCAGGAAATTATCATCAATTTTTCCTCCAAACTTATAAAGAAAAGAGTCATTGAAATTGCAAACACAATGATTACATGAAGGGAGGTTTAAATTAGCGATATCTACCCACTTCTCTTCATTTATCAAAAACTTCTCGCATCGAGAAGTTGTTTGAGACTCTTCAATGTTGCCTCCAATGACATATAAGGCATTATGAAAATAAACAAGGCCAAAACTTGATCTTGCTATTTTCATTGGACTTTTTGCTATCAATGTATTAGATTCAAAAGAATATGAAAAGAAGGAATTAAGTTTGGTGGCTTTTTGATCCAAACTGACTCCTCCTAAAAGATAAATTTGACCATTCGGACTGGAGATGGATTTGTGCCATCGAGGCAAAAGGAAATCGATTGACATTTCTCTTGTAAAGTAAAAGACTTCAGTTGGATTTCCGTCATTTAGCTCAAATAGATGAAGGATTTTGCTTTTAGGTTGAAAAAAATGCAGGTACTTTTTTTGCAAAAAACTTTTAAAATAATCTGATACATCTATCTTGAAATCCCAACACTTTTTGGGTTTTTGATTGACCTTCGGCGTTGAAAAAGAAACAGGATCTTCATATTCGAAATTTGTCGAAAAAGAGTTTGTTTTGACTTTGGGAGTTTTTTGCTGTGTGAAGGTTTTCCGAACATCGAAAAGAGATGATTCTGTAAATTTCATTTTTTGAGGAGTGAATATCTTTGTATTTTCCATATTGGTATTTTCGATAACTAAATGGTCTGGAGTTGTATTTTTTTTCGTTATGTTGAAACTTTTTGTTATGTCATAGACAGGATGTTCCAAAAATGATACTTTTTTAGAAGATGAATTTTCTGGATTATTTGGAATTGTATTTTTTTGAGTTATGTTGAAGTTTTTTGGGATATTAAAGACAGGATATTCTGAAAAGAATATTTTTTTTGATGGATTATCCAATATATTTTGTATTTTTTGATGTTTGAAGAAATTTTCCAAAGATAATTTAAATTCCATAATAAATCGTTCTACTGTTTTATCATCTGGAATGACATATGAAGTATATGACTCACTTGAATTTTTCAATAATTTTTGAAACTCAAACAGATTTTTATCGTAATCCTGAGTCAATATTTGTTTCATTAAGTCCATAGAAAGCATGTTCTGAATTTGATAAGATTTATCTTTCAAATCTATGTAAACTCGATTCATCTCATTTATCGATTCTTTAAGGCTAATATCTTCATTCCATTTACTCATCAAACTTTCTTTGAGATCATTAAAAAAAACATCAATTATTCGGTTAATTGAGTTCTTTATTTTAACTACTTTACAGGAAAAGTGATCCCATGCATTTGGATTTGCCACTATATTGCCAGATTCAAGGGCTTTCTTATATTGTTCAATATGCCCTCCAATTTTATGGATGCAGATTTCCCTCAGATCTTCAATCGTTTCAAATTCAGGAAACTTGTTTTCAATTTTATGAAATGTATTGTGAGATTTTATACATTTTCCACATAAAGGCAGAAAACAATCTTCCGAGATGCAAACGTGAGTAATTATAGAATTTAAGTGATTTTCACACCATAATTTTTCATTTTTCATTATTTTTAAATAAAAGAAAATTATTATTAATTTAATTCGTTGAAACTATACAGAGGAAGAAAAAAAGCTATGAAAAAATCATTATTGAAATGAGAATAAAGATATTCGATAATATTTATTTTCAATAAAATTTTTTAGAACATTTTTTTTTAAAAAAAAAAACCCTAATTTTCCAAAAATCCAAAATTTATTTATTTCCTAATTTTATAAAATATAGTTGTATAAGACATGCTTCAAAACTTGTTCTACCACATTAACGAAAATAGCAATTTTTATTTTATTTATGTTTTACACTAAAATTAGACAAAAATTTTTCTGTTTTCTATCCAAAAAAAATAAAGATATAATTTTATTTATTTATTGATAATCCGAATCATTCATCATCCAAACTATTTCCAAAAATCTTCTCAAAGGTTTCACCCAAAATTCTTGCTAAATTACTGAAAAATACTCTTTCATCATCATTGTTTAAATTTTCCTCAGCTCTAAATTTGAATTTCAAATTTATTCTATTTTCCATTTCTTGATATTCAACTTCAAAACTTATCAAACTTTGCTTAAGATTTATAATTCTTAGATGCCCCGCAATCCTCTCTTCTCCCACAATCACATTATATTCAAAGAAATTACACAAATCTTCAAAGTTACATATTTTTTTCGGATTGACATTTTTGATATTCTGTTCACCAATCTGTTCTCCTTTCTCGAAAATTTCAGCAAATTCATCTAGATCATTAATTTCTTCTAAAAGAACGAATCTATTCATCATGATCGGAAGTTTGAGATTCAATTTGACAAATTTCTTTTTGCCCAAAAAACAATTAATCATAGCTCCTGGTGGAGTTGTTACTGCTTTCAAAGCCACGAAATAAATTTCTAATATTTTTTCTTTCCCATTTTCTGAGGATTTTATTTGAGGATTAGGGCTGATCACCATCTCTAAATAAAATAAACAAATTATGGTAAATAAACAAATTTATCTGTCTTACCTTCATGTCTCTTCAAATCAAATTCAAATTGGGTGATTTCAGTTTCAGCAGTGAAATATAACATCAACTTCACAAAAATCAATGAGGTTAAATCTCCAACTAAACTATAACTAGCTTTAATTTTAAATAGATTCGTCTCTACGAAAACCTTATCATTATTGAGACAAACATCATAGAAATTTTCGTTTTCTTCCAAGAAAATATAGTTATAACCTATAGATTCAAATTGTGCATTTTCTCTATTATCTAAGTCCTTATAAAACTCAAAAACGGTTTCCATTTTCTCATTATTGTCAAATCGACCCTCATTTTTTTTAATTTCATCATAGATTTCTTGGCTTTTATTCATGGTCTTCTCATAATCATGGTTTTTTCGATTCCATTCGAAAATTTTGTTTAAATATTCTTTCTCAAACTTCTTAGAGATATTTTCGGAATGGCCTTTAATATTTATATATGTCCTATAGATTTTTTCCTGTGAAATTTGTTCATCTATTACAGTTAAGGGTCTCATTAAAGGTTGCGGGAAGAAGGAATGTGATTGTGTTTTCATTTTTTCATCAGTGGTAATAATGGTGTTTTTTGAGCTTTTGTCCGTATTATTCAAATTATTCGCTGATTCATCTCCAGAACCAACCATCATACTTCTGCTGTTTCTACAGCTTTCACTTTTATCCAAACTTTCTTCCTTACAAACTTTCAATTTAATTAAAGAAGTTTTGAATTCAGTCATTGAATTTGATTCGATTTTTATCGACTCTCCAACATATGTTTCTTCCTTTTCCCATAAAAATTTAATCACTACCTCGACAATTTTAAACAAAAACATTAAATTTGCTAATGCTCCAAGAATAATGAAAATATAATTATAATAAGAAGGAATCACTGTCCCTGCCACAACAGGCAAAGAATAATATATTCCTAAATAAAAGGTCACTGATAAGGAGATCAAAGATCCAAATTCTATTTTATTTAGATCATCGAATTGAGATTGATATGGCCGAAAATAAAGTTGTATCCCAGCAGCCACTAAATTCACTGCCATCATGGCAATCAAAGGGTACAAATCTTTATAATCAGTGGAAGAAAATGAGTATAATTGAATGAAAACCAATAGAGCCTTACGTAAAATTATGATAATCTCCCAAAATAAGTGTTTTTTATCGAAAGCATAGTAAAATAAACTAAATTTCAAAAGAGTCAAAGGAGAAAAAATGGTGCTTTTCTGATATTTAAAAAAGAGATATGCAAAAATTGAAACAGGGAACATAATTCCATAAAAGATCAACAAGGGAAGATCTAAGCGGAAAAACCAAAAACGATAGTTTGGACTATCAAAAACCACATTACCATCAGACACTAATCTATAATCATTATTATTTGAATCACCAATATCAATATATTCCACCATTTCAAGACATACCTTCATAACATCTGAATAACATAACAAAAGAACTGAAAAGAAAACTGTTGGGAACAAATGCAAATATGGTAATTTGGTAGTAGTATGGAAGAGAAGGAACCTTTTATCATGTTTCGCTGTTTTAATCATCGAAAGAAAAAGGACATAAATGAAGTTTATAAGCATTATGACAAAGGGGTAAATTGCAACCAAGAGCAATTTGAAATAAATGACATCCAGATTGGATTTTAATGAAGCTTTCAGACATTCTAGAGGCAAGGTGTCTCCAATTTTTGTTGATAACAAAAAGAGGTATTTAAGGAAATCTTTCAATATGTAGGACCAATTTATTGGGAAAAACAAAATTGCTCCCATGATTTCAACATGATCAATCCAAATTTTCAACACACTTGAAATCACCACATTTTTTTTCCTAAAAGTACTTAATTTACCCTCATTGTAAAGATCCAGGCCCATATTATAAATGAAATGAGTGCAAAGCAAAGAAAACGTTATTTTTGCTAAAGTGAAGAATAAAATTGCCCCAAAATAATTAAAATTCGCGCATAATTCACATAAATCATCCCCAACCTTACCATATCCATCTTCACATTCATTGCATAAAACCCCTGTATAGCCCTGAGAACACAGCCCTTGTGCATAAATCTCATTATATTGAACATTTTCATCATTCATATCCCTAGGATCTCCTAAACAATAGCTTTCTAGACATTCCATAAAATTTATTGTATCTGCATTTTTCCTCCAATAACCTGGTTTTGGTGTTAAAAGATTTCCTCCAAAGCAATTAAAAGGTGTTCCTGCACCACACAAATAACAATAAGGGGATGGCTGATCTGGGTTGTTCTCGAATAAATATTCTCCTCTAAGACATGCAATACATGAGAAATTATCTGCTAATCTTTCGCCTAATTCACAAGATCGATAGTTTAGTTGAAAATCCAAATGTGAATTCTGGTTATTATAAAAAATTTGGTAGTTTTTTGTTGCTTGGATAGGGAGAGAATCACGTGTAAAAGGACCAGAAAGACAGAGCAAATTGAATTCCATGGCGAAATTTAATGTCACTTCTAAATTTAAATCGGAGTCAATTATCGCTAATGAAGAGATCAAATTTTCATTATTCATAAATGTTAATTGAGAATAGGAATCTAATCCAGCAATATAACCGAGACATGGATCATATGTGAATCCACTGATGACATTAACAAATTGTTGGTTTTTGATTTTGTAAATCAGGAGATCCAATGATATATCACTGAGAAAATAAATGGTTTGAGTTTCCGTAGCGATGAAATTCCCATAAAATGTTGCGGAATTAAGCGTTGATAATGAAATATTCATAGGAAAGTCAACTTTTATTGGACCTTCTTGATATATCACGCCTCCAATATCAGCTTTATTATTGAGAAACTTGTTATTTATCAAAGAAACCAACGAATCTTCTGAAAATTCATTCGTTTTAAAATAAAACGCACCTCCTTTGGAAGAGTTATAGCTCAATGATACATTTGAAAAATCTGGGTTTTGTGGATTTACAGCTTGATTGTTGATAAAAGAACAATTTTGAATTGTTGTGTTCGGCCCATTATATAAATATAACACTCCTGCGTTCTGAGCAATGTTATTCTGGAATTTGTTATTTTGGAAGGAGAGAATGATGTTTAAATTGGATTGATTGAATGAAAGATATAAGCAGCCTGCACTTTGTTGAGCAGAATTGAAAAAGAAGTTTGAAAATGAAAATTTCACAGTACCCGCTTGATTTTCAGGGTATGTTATTGTGAAGACCCCTCCATTTTGGTTGAATGCTCTGTTAATTAAAAACAACGATTTTTTCACGGATAAAAATTGAATGGAAGTTGTTGAAATAGTTTTACTGATTTCATTCGTTTTGAAGCATAGAACAGTTGTTTTAAAGATCTTCAAACTACCCCCAGACATTTGAATTCCCGAAGCATTGACATTATTTTTCATTTTGATTTGTCCCTGATTAAACAACATAAAGCAAGAATCAAGATTAAATAAAGCTCTTCCATTAATAGTGTCTAGATAATATGAAGGCACATCTGTAAGCTGTAGAGTTATGTTTATGTAGGGATTTAAAGAATAATTCAGAAAATTGATGGTGGAATCCGAACCGATTAAGAAATTAAAATGAATTTGCAAATTGAAAACGGCTCGTTGAAAAGTCAAATTCGAAGAATAAACCTGGAAAGCTATCTTCGATGAAACCGTATCAATGAGATTCAAATTTACAAAGGAAAAAATACTTTCTTCACCGATATAAAATAGACAAAAGCACAGTCCTATGTTTAGATCAAAATCAACCAAAGTCATATTGTTAAGATTATAAGAAAATATGAAATTTGCGTTTTCATTGGAAAAATTTGCGCTATCAACAATGTTATTTTCCAGATAAATGGAATTGAGGTCAAAAGCATAAATAAACATTCCATAGAAACCAGTAGGAAAAAAACTGTCATTAAAGTTGCAATTTTCACTGCTGAAATTATTGCTTTCCAATGAATATAACATCCCTCCATACTCCAGATAAATTCCATAAATATCGATTGATACGTTGGTTAATGAAAGAAAGTTCAATGATTGTAAATTGAAGACCCCTCCTGTGGACAGAGCAGATACATTATAAATTACAGTGTTTTCTATAGAAATATTATTGCTGGAAAATGAATAAATCAACCCTCCTCCAGAATCTCCCGCGAAAATCTGCGAAATATTAGCGAAAGAAATATTGACCAAATTAAAAAGCTGAAGGTATAACATTCCACCTGAATCATCAGCAGTGCAATTTATTATCGTAATATATGCGAAATTTATGATGTTTGAAGACTTGGCCCACATTATACCTCCATATAATTGCAAAACCTCAATGTTTTGGATATTTGTGTTGAAAATAATAGCTGTGTTATTGTCGGAAAGAGAGAACACCCCACCTTCTTGAGAACTAGTGATATTAATGATTTCTGAATTGTTAATCTCTAGATAATTTTGAAGATTCATTACAAGGAGACCGGAATCTGAAAAACTGGTTATATTGCCGAAAGAGGAAAAATTGATAAAGAGTTGATTTCCTGAATAAAGAGAAAGAACCCCAGCTCCATTAAAAGACACCCCATTTTTAATTGAAATATTATATAAGGAAATTATGTTATTTTGATTTATGTTGATAAATCCAAAAGCTGATGAGGAGAAGTTCTCTAAAATGAAGTTATTAAATGAAACATTGTTACTATATTGAAGATCCATGAATCCAGAATCCTGCTTGATGAAGATGTTGCCTGAAAACACTTCATAAAATTGTATATTGTTTTGAATATCTACTTCAAAAACTCCACCGGAACTCAAAGAGGAAATATTGATGAATGTAGCATTTTGAATTTTCAGATTATTATTATTTCCTAAATAAAAAGAGCCTGCTGAATAAAGAGAAGATGAGTTAGTAAAGCTGCAATTAGTGATTTGAAGACTATTATTTTGAGATAAATAGATATCTCCTCCTAAATTGACAGCATAATTGTATTCAAATATACTATTAAAAAGGGAAACATTGCAATTTAAATTGCAATAAAGCACACCTCCGTTCAATCCAAAACCATATTTGAACATCAATGATTCAAAATAGATCAAATTATATGAATTTAGATAAAAAGCACCTCCCTGCGAACTGGAAGATAACAGAAAATTACATTGAGAAATGTTTAAAATATTATCAATATTCAAACTAAAAATGCCTCCTTGACTCACGGCGGAACTATTTAGAAAGAAACTCTGATAAAAAGTCACATTGTTTCCAGTATCCAAAGCTGCAACTCCTCCTTGATCAGATTGACTGATATTAAAAATGCAATTCAAAAACAACAAATTACTAGTGGATTTGATATGGATGCTTCCTGAAGGTTGAAAAGCCTTGACAGTTTGTGAATTTTCAATGACCAAATTCACGATCGTCGCTATGGAATTAGTTTCGAAATAAATGCTTCCCCCTGCACCTGATACAATGTACATATCTTTCATAAAAACATTTTCGAAAAGTGAGATATTCGCTTTAAAATAGAAGTATATCCCCCCTGCCCATTCTTTAGCCGTTGAGTTTTTGAAAATCGAGTTTTGTAAAACAAGGTCTGTGGCACAAAAAACAAAAATTCCCGCATAAGTCGAAGCCATGGTGTTTTTTGTCATGACTTCTTGAATTGTCACAATAGAATTATCATCTGCATAGAGAATTGTCCCAGCAGTGCCTGTGCAATTGTCGAAAAAAGAGTTCATAAGCGTTAAAGAAGAACTCGCTGGAAGATAAAACACACCACCATTGGAGTTTACTGTAGAGATGTTCACGAAATCACATGCATTAACAGTGAGAGTATGATATAAAGGAAAATAAAATATCGATCCTGTGCCAGTTCCCACTAATGAAGAAAAGGTGCAATTGAATAAAGTCAACTGATTATTTGTGGAGGAGGTATAAAATGCAGTCCCACCGCCATTTAATATAGAAAGCTCATTAATGGAGGAATTGTTAACTGTGATATTGTTGTTATTTACATAAAAACAAATGCATCCATAGGATGCTATAGACTGAATAGATACTATATTTGTTATGGTAAGATTGTTTATTAACAGGATGTTGAGGGAATAAAGATAAAATGCTCCTCCATTGCCTGAAAAATTTATTGATGAAATAAAGGAGTCTTGAATGGTAATCCGATTATTTGCATTAAAGGAAAAACAGAAGCTCTGAGTTGTGAGAAGTGCACTTACGTTGAAAATGGTGAAATTCTTGATTAAAATAACATTGTTCGAGATTCCTGTTGTAATATTATGATTGTTGAGAGTTGCATTGGAAAAAACGGAATCTGATATAGTGAAGTTGCTGTTCCTGCTGATATAAAAGAAGCATTTCTGCAAACTTGTGTAGGTTTTTAATGAATTGTTGATAAATTGAACATTTTCAATAAAGATAACTGATGAATTAGAGAAAATAATGATGCAATTATTGGTCAATGCAGGATTTTGATCATAAACTGTGCTAATGATGGAGTTGGAAATATTAAAGTCACCGTTGTAAATGCTGAAAATCCCCGTACAATCGCTTATTTGACAATTATTGACAATGAGTGTAGCATTTTTCAAATAAAACATGAAATTCATGGTTTGATTGGTCCCTTGAAACTCCACAACACTATAATTATTGTAATTCGTTAAAACGCTTGAAATAATCTCGAAATTCACATTAGTGCTCTTGATTAATCCATAAAGGAAATATGTGTTATTCAAAATAGTATTATTAAGAACTATTGAGACATTCACGGAATTATTTAGCGTATTCCAAAACAAAAAGCCATAAGATTTTGTTTTATTGATTGAGTAAAAATTATTGATTTCCGAATTATAAAGTCCAACAAAAGAATTATCATGAGCGATAAGAAATAATGAATAATTGAGGAAATTGGCACTCGTCCTATTCACAAGTTTGTTTCTCAGGTAGCATCTGGCATTCACTAACGAATTATTATTATAGGCTGACAGATTACAACATTCCGCTGAAAAATAGCAACTATCATCTATGGGGCTCGTGTAATTTAGTGGCAAATCCATCCCGCTGAGTATTATATTTATTAATGTCAAGGACCCGGAGACAAAGAACAAAGCCCGCTCAGTTTTGATGGAAATAGTTGTGGTTTCGCTACACGAAATTTCCATGTTTTGGTAACAAATCAAAGGAATTAAAGTGATTTGCAAGGAGGAACTGTTGCTAAAAAATAACGAATATCTTTGGGAATCATAAGAAACAAGAGAAGAATTTGAAGAGTTTATATCAATGTCCAGAAGAGTCAAAAAATCAGAAACCATGATGAAATAATAGGTCTCATTCGGGGATAAAACAGTATTTGAAAATGCTTCTATTAAGTTATTGTATGGATTATCAATAGTTCCATTTCCTGAAGGGAAGGTCCGGTTCCCGATGTAGATTTCGGAAATGGCAAGTAAAATGCCGAAGTTTTGGAAAAAGAAAATAAATGAAACAAATAATTTCATAATTTGTATGTTTTGGATAATATTGGACTTGCGTTTTCTTAGTAGTTTTAAACAAATAATTAATTTTGAAGTTAGAAATTTAATATGTTTCAGTAGCTTGAAATTATCAGACTATTCTTATTAAAAAAGTCATTAGACTTTTTTTTTCTTTCTATTTCCATATTTCTTGTATTTATTTATATTTATTTTGATAGTTTTTTTTTGAAAATTATACAATTTAATGAAAGCAAAAATTAAATAAAAATCTTTTGTTTCAGATTATTTTTTGAAAATTCTAGACGGATCCCATGATAAAATAATATATTTAACAACATGAATAATATTCGTTGTCGCAATAATTAAATCCACTTGCTTGCAAATT
>Ga0302186_10002781_pt1 | contig 13231 bp, 8 predicted proteins | sample II_Bog_E1_2_FD_198782 | JGI IMG/M metagenome (GOLD analysis project Ga0302186, IMG submission 198782) | Peat permafrost microbial communities from Stordalen Mire near Abisko, Sweden - II_Bog_E1_1 | ecosystem: Environmental > Terrestrial > Soil > Wetlands > Peat | place: Sweden: Abisko, Stordalen... | reverse complement strand
CCCCCTACTACGCCGTTGGAACGGGAAATGGTCAGGATTATTGCAAAAAACATACAAAGGGATGACATCTCTATGGACGACAATTTTTTTGATGAGTTGGGCGGTCATTCCTTACTGGCAGCTCTGGTAGTATCGGAGATGCGTGAAAACCACATATTCGAGAATATGTCGGTAGTGGATGTATACAAATTCCCTGTTTTATCCGATCTTGCACGGGAACTTGAAAAGAATCAACCTAAAAAAGAGTCGGAGCCAAAAAAAGAACGTGATATAAACCATCCTTCGCGGCTAAGTTACTCCATTTGTACTTTATTTCAGGGAATATCGATGTTTTTCCTGATCCTGCTTTTCGGGTTGGAATGGTTGGGGCCGTTTTTTGTGTATTCATATTACTATCAGGCGGAATTAGGAGTCGTTGACTCATTGGTGATGATGTTGCTTATGTATTTTGCCTTGCTTCCAGTCCTTACTTTGTTTGCCATTGGATTCAAATGGGTGGTTATAGGGCGGATAAAACCAGGAAAATACAAACTCTGGGGCAGCTACTATTTCAGGTTCTGGATTGTTGACAAGGTCATCAATATTTGCCCCATCACTTATTTTACAGGGACCAATCTGATGAACATATTTCTGAGGTTGACAGGGGCAAAAGTTGGTAAAAACGCCTACATCAACACCTCCGCCATTTCGGCTTTCGATTTATTGACAATCGGCGAAAATGTAAGTATTTGTACTGATTCGCATTTGCGGGGTTATACGATTGCCGATGGATATATCACTATCGGCACCATTGAGATAGAAGATGATTCGTTTGTCGGAACACGTTGTTGTCTTTCACAGAATAGTCTGATGGGGAGAAATTCTTCCATTGAAGACCTGACTCTGGTACCTGAATGGAGCGTTATCCCACAGAATGAAAACTGGGGCGGCTCTCCTGCTGTAAGAATCAGTATGAATAAGATGATTCAGGAACGGCGCAACCTTTGGTCGGTACGAAACACAGTATTATTCTTTATGAGCATTTTTTTGATTCCGCTTATAACAATGTTAGCTTATTTCCCGGGAATGATGCTCATCGCTCATCTTGATTATTCGAACGAAAGTTATCATTTTCTCTGGCTGACCATCGGCGTTGGAGTATCGTTCGTGGTGTTGCTGGCTATAATTATCACTGCATTGAAATGGCTCTTGCTCGGAAATATAAAAGAAGGAGAATATCCCATTGACAGTGTTTTCTATTACAAGAAATGGTTCTTCGACCAGCTTATGAAACTGAGTCTTCAGGTAATAGGCACTCTTTATACGACCCTTTACCTGCAAATATGGTTCAGGATGCTGGGTGTAAAGATGGGAAAACGTGTTGAGATATCGACTGTTGAGTTTATATCGCCCGATTTACTGGTTACCGGTGATGAATGTTTTCTGGCCGATTCGGTATCGATAGGTGCAAGCCATGTACGCAACGGACTCATTTACATTGCGAAAACACATATCGGCAACCGTACTTTTATTGGAAACAGTGCTGTGATAAGTCCAGATACCCGTTTGGGGAATGATGTACTTGTAGGTGTGCTTTCGAAAATGAGGACAGAAGATCTGCCTGCAAAAGATGGCACATCCTGGTTTGGTTCACCGGCTGTATACCTGCCAAAACGGGATGTAAACCATGATTTTTCTGCCGAACGGACTTATAAACCGACACGGAAATTAATTATTCTTCGTTATTGTATCGAGTTTTTCAGGGTTATACTACCGACAACATTCTTTATACTGCTGGCAGCGCTTATTTCCAATGCCGTTTCGTATTTACAGGTAGAGAGAAATTTATGGGAGATTTTCCTGGTTTTTCCTTTTCTGTACGGTGCGGCATCAGTGATTGGGTTATTGATTACAGCTATATTCAAATGGGTGATTATCGGCAAATACAAACCTTCGAAAAAACCACTCTGGAGTAATTATGTATGGCGAAGTGAGCTGATAACCGGTATTTATGAAAACTTTTTAGTGCTTTTCTTTTTGAATATCCTTACAGGTACTGCATTTATAAAATATCCGCTGAGGTTACTGGGGTGCAAAATCGGGAAAGAAGTATGCCTGTATACTACTCAGATCACGGAGTTTGATCTGATAAAAATTGATGACTACTCTTCATTAAACGATAATTGTACACTTCAGACCCATCTGTTTGAAGACCGGGTTATGAAGATGTCGTATGTCAATATCGGGAAACGATGCAGCGTTGGCGGAATGGCAGTTGTACTGTATGACTCGAAAATGGAAGACAGTTCTTCACTGGAACCACTATCTGTCCTTATGAAAAGCGAAACACTTCCTGCAAACACACGCTTTGTAGGGGCACCGGCAAAGAAGGTTTAAACGTTCCGCGTTCCGCGTTCCGTGTTCCGTGTTCTGCGTTCCGTGTTCCGTGTTCCGTGTTCCGTGTTCCGTGTTCTGCGTTCCGCGTTCCGTGTTCTGCGTTCCGTGTTCCGCGTTCCGTGTTCTGCGTTCCGCGTTCCGTGTTCCGTGTTCTGCGTTCCGCGTTCCGCATTTCGCATTCCGTGTTTCGAGTTCCGTGTTCTGTGTTCCGCGTTCCGCGTTCAAGAAAACGATCGAAATACTACGTACGCTTTGAGGTTTGTACGTACCTTTGAGGTTTACTACATACTATCTACTACCTACTACCTACTACCTACTACCTACTACCTACTACCTACTACCTACTACATACTACATACTACCTACTACATACTTCCTACTATAAACTATAAACTATAAACTAAGATCTATTCCTCCAGCGTCGACACATCCCCCTCATCCTGTCCCAATGCACGGGCTTTAAGGACACGGCGCATGATTTTGCCGCTACGGGTTTTGGGCAGGGATTCGGTAAAAATTATTTCTTCGGGCCGGGCAATGGGTCCCATCTCTTTAGAGACGTGATTCTTTATCTCAGTTTCAAGTTCACGGGATGGAGAAGCTCCGTTTTTCAAAATGACAAAAGCATGAATAGCATTCCCTTTCAAACTGTGGGGTAAGGGTATTACAGCTGCTTCAACGACTAAAGGGTGACTTACCAGCGCACTTTCAATTTCAGCTGTTCCCAGTCTGTAACCACTTACTTTAATCACATCGTCGCTCCGGCCAATCACCCAGATATATCCGTCTGCATCAATCTTTGCAGAATCACCCGGAAGATACCACCCCTCTTTTGCATACTTCGTCCAATAGGTATCAATGAATTTCTGAGGGTCTTTATAGATTCCGGCAGCCAATCCCGGCCAGATGCTCTTTATTACCAAGGCTCCTTCTTCACCCGGTTTTACATCCACATGATGTTCATCCACTACTCCTGCTTCGATTCCAAAAAACGGTTTTGACGCTGAACCTGCTTTTAAAGGCATTATCGGTAAAGGAGTAATCATAAATCCACCTGTCTCTGTCTGCCACCAGGTATCCATAATCGGGCATTTCTCATTTCCCACTACTTTGTAATACCAACGCCATGCTTCAGGATTGATCGGTTCACCAACAGAGCCTAACAACCTCAGTGAACTCAGGTCATGTCTTGCAACCCATGAATCGCCGAAGCGCATTAACCCTCGGATTGCAGTTGGAGATGTATACAGGATATTAATGCCGTATTTCTCGATCATTCGCCACCATCGGTTTGGGTAGGGATGGTTAGGCGCTCCCTCGTACATAAAAATGGTTGCCCCATTTATCAGCGGCGCATAAACCATATAACTGTGCCCTGTTATCCAGCCAGGATCGGCTGCACACCAGAAACGGTCTTCGGGCTTAATATCGAAAACCATGCGGTGAGTAGTGGAAGTATAGACACTATACCCTCCATGTGTATGTATCATTCCTTTAGGTTTCCCTGTTGAACCCGAAGTATATAACAGAAACAACATATCATTGGCATCAGTTTCTTCCGTTTCACATTTCGGACTCGCAATAGGGAGTGATTCCAGGTCGTGATACCAGTAATCCCTGTCACTTTCCATATACACTTCCTGTTGGGTTCGCTTTACAGTGATCACAACTTCGACTGTCGGGCACAATTCCACAGCATCGTTGACAATACTTTTCAGATCATTTATTTTTCCTCTCCGAAAGCCCCCATCGGCTGTGACTATCACACGGCTTTCGGCATCCCTGATTCTTTCTGAGAGTGCTTCGTGGCTGAAACCTCCATACACAACACTATGGACGGCACCTATTTTAGCACAGGCAAGCATGGCGAATAACTGTTCGGGAATTTGCGGCATATAAATTGTAACGATATGCCCTTTTTTTACTCCCATGCTTTTCAGAATATTGGCAAATTTTGAAACCTCACGGTTTAGAGCATGATAGGAGAATGTACGAACATCTCCGTTCTCACCTTCCCATATAATGGCTAACTTATTGCGTGTAGCTGTTTTTAAATGACGGTCAATGGCATTATGTACGATATTTATTTTACCACCCTGAAACCAGTTGTAAAAAGGTTTATTGGTATCGTCCAACACTTTATCCCATTTCTTATACCATTCGAGATGTTCGGCCTGTTCTGCCCAAAACTGTTCATTATTTTCAATTGAATACCTGTAAAGGTTTTCGTATTCTTTTACATTTGCCTGGTTTATAATATCTTCCGAAGGAAAATACATGTCCTTTTTCTCGTCAAAAGTCATAATCTGGGTCTTTAATGAGTGAATAATAAAAATAAAACTACAATTGTATTGTAACAAACCGGAATCGTTTTAGTTGATTGAGTGTTCAATGTTCCGCGTTTCGTGTTCCGTGTTGCGCGTTTCGTGTTCCGTTTTGCGCGTTTCGGGTTGAGGATTCTGTTGAAGGGTGGGTGATTTCACGTTCCGCGTTCCGTGTTTGGGGTTGATGATTCTGTTTTGGTGGATGCGGGGGTTATAAAATGGATAACGATTTTGTAAATAGACCAATTGTAAATCGTAAATTGTAAATTGAAGCTGTCTTCAATTTTTATCAGCAGTTACGGATGCCGGTTTTGCTTCAATATCAATTCTGGATTTGCTTCTGGTAACAATATAGACTCCCGCAAAAACAAGGACTCCTGAAATGGCTTTTTCGATTCCAAAAGTGTCGATGCCGATAACAACAGCCAGAAAGGAAGCAGCAACCGGTTGCAGGTAGTTATACATACTCAGGGTTGTTGGTCGAAGAATTTTTTGACCTATTGGAATCAGCAGATAGCCTAAAAATGTTGCGAAAATGACCATATAGCCTATTCTCCAATAGGTTCCAGAAGTTAGCAGGGTAAAATTGGTTTGCATAACTGGTTTGTAACAAAACGGAAAACAACTGACAGTTCCAAACAGGAACATCCATTTCATTACTGTAACAGGAGAATAACGTGAAATCAGATTTTTAAAAACAGTCAGATAAATAGCAAAAGATACAGTGGCTCCAAAGACAATAATATTTCCCCAGAAATTGCTCTTCCCCACATGAAGCGTATGACTGCTAAATACCAGGATTAATGCTCCTGATGCTCCTACCAAAACGCCTGTAGCTTTCAAAAGTGTAATTGGTTCCCTGATGATAATGGCAGCCAGAATCATGGTAACTATGGGCAACATAGTAACAACAATGGATGCATCGATAGGAGAAGTCATGGATAATCCAATGAAAAAGGGCAATTGATTCAATGTCAGGGCAAAAAAAGAGGCAAAAAACAACATTAAAATATCTTTCAGAGGTACATGTTCTCGTTTACAAAAGATTGAAACAATCCAAAAAAGCAGCATGCCTCCACTCATGCGAAAAAAGGTAAGAGTATACGGACTTAGCATTTCGGGCATTAACGTTCTGGAGATCGGATTGTTTAATCCGAAAATTAAATTCGCCGAAAAAATGGCTATATGCCCGTTAAGTTTATTCTTTTCCATATCCGGCACAAAGGTACGAAAAGTTTTAAAGCAACAGAACGCGTAACACGGAACGCGGAACACGGAACACGGAACGCGGAACACGGAACTCGGAACACGGAACTCGGAACACGGAACACGGAACACGGAACGCGGAATCCATAACTCTTTCAAACATTTTATGCCCTGTAATTTGCTAGTTTCGAGAATAGTGTTTAGTTTTGTAGTCAACATCAAATTCTTACTTTTATGAAACATCATCCCAAAGAACAACGCACTCTTTTTCCCGAAGAATGCCTGTTACGTGAAATAGCCAAACAACCCCGGTTGTCGATTGGCATTCCCAAAGAAAATACATTAGTTGAGACCCGCCTGCCCCTTACTCCCGAAGGAGTTGCAATTGTTACCGAGGAAGGTCACAGCGTTTATATTCAACGTGGTGCCGGCATACCCATGCAGTATTCCGACTTACAATACAGCGAAGCCGGTGCTTTTATGGTGGAAGATGCATCGGAGGTTTTCAGTGCCGATCTGGTGATGAAAATAGCCCCTCCGACTCTGGCTGAATTAAATATGATGCATGACCGATCGGCTATCATGTCGATGTTGCAGCTTACCAATTTGTCGGCTGATTGCCTGAAATTGATGATGTCCAAAAAATTAAATGCAATAGCATACGAATTAATTAAGGATGAGCAAAAACAATTTCCGGTTGTCAGTTCCATATCTGAAATTGAAGGAAATACTGCCATTGCTGTTGCGGCAGAACTAATGAGTAATGAACGTGGTGGTAAAGGAATACTGTTAGGAGGGGTTGCAGGAATTACACCTACCGAAGTACTGATTTTAGGTGCAGGCATTACCGGTTCTGTGGCAGCACGAACTGCACTGGCATTAGGGGCTTCCGTTAAGATTTTCGATCATGATATTAATAAACTCCGTAAGATTCAACATTACCTGGGACAGCAGGTGTTCACATCTGTAATTCATCCGACCGTTCTGTTTAAAGCACTTTCAACTGCTGATGCAGTAATTGGGAATCTTCGGTATATAAATGGTTCCGAACGATTTATGGTTTCAGAAGAACTGGTAAAAACTATGAAGCCCGGAGCCATTATTATTGATATGAGTGTCGATCAGGGTGGTTGCTTTGAAACTTCCGAATGCAGGACATTACAGAATCCGGTATTTGAAAAACACGGTGTTATTCATTATTGTGTTCCAAATATCTCCGCACGTGTAGCCCGCACATCGTCGGTAGCATTAAGTAATATCTTTGCTCCCATTTTGTTGAAAATAGGAAACTCAGGCAGTGTGGATTCAGCAATAATCGAAAGTTCCGGTTTCAGACACGGGGCATATATTTATGGTGGCGTACTCGTAAACAGGCTTATAGGGACTTATTACGGTATTGCTTCCAATGATATCGGGTTGTTGCTGGCGGGATATTAATTGACTCGTTCCTTGTTCCGCGTTCCGTGTTACGTGTTTCGTGTTCCGTGTTTCGTGTTTCGTGTTAATGATTTGGTTGATTGGTTGATAGGTTGATTGGTTAATTGGTTATTGGTTAACTGGTGATTGGTTATTGGTTAACTGGTGATTGGTTAGCTGGTGATTGGTTGATTGGGGATTAGTCAGTTATCTTTGCTCTTGTATCTTTGTTCTTTGTTCTTTGTTCTTTGTTCTTTGTTCTTTGTTCTTTGTTCTTGGTTCTTTGTTCTTTGTTCTTTGTTCTTTGCTCTTTGTTCTTTGTTCTTGGTTCTTTGTTCTTTGTTCTTTGTTCTTTGTTCTTTGTTCTTTGTTCTTTGTTCTTTGTTCTTTGTTCTTTGTTCTTAGCTCAATGCTCAATGCTCAAAGCTCGATGCTCTTTGCGAACTAAATTGATTTTTTATATCTTTGCAAAACTATTCAATAGTTATCTTTTCTGTATTAATTGAAAAAGTATCCCGGAACTGTTGATTGATAATTGATAACTAATAATGTATGCTGCCTACACTACTTGAAACTTTAACCGAAGATGATCTGATTCAGAAAGAATTTGAGGCATTGCTTGATGATTATAGTAAAACGAATCACCGGCAGAAGATTGAAATTATCACAAAAGCTTTCACTTTCGCCAGATCAGCTCATAAAGGCATTAAACGACGGTCGGGCGAACCCTATATTATGCATCCCCTGGCAGTGGCTCGTATTGTGGTTCATGAAATAGGCCTGGGATCTACTTCAATTTGTGCGGCATTGCTGCATGATGTTGTGGAGGATACTGATTATACGGTTGAAGATATTGACAATCTGTTTGGGCCTAAAATTGCTCAGATAGTTGACGGCCTTACAAAAATATCGGGTGGCGTATTTGGCGAAAAGGCCTCGCAACAAGCCGAAAACTTCAGGAAACTGCTGATCACTATGTCGGATGATATTCGGGTTATCCTCATTAAAATATCCGACAGGCTGCACAATATGCGGACCCTGGGTTCAATGCCCCTTGCCAAACAGTATAAAATAGCAGGCGAAACACAATATATCTATGCTCCCCTGGCACATCGCTTAGGACTTTTCAAAATAAAAACCGAACTTGAAGATCTAAGCTTCAAATTCGAACATCCCGATACCTATATAGAAATTGAGACCAAACTGGAAGGTGATAAAGAAGCCCGTAACCGTTTCTATAAAGAGTTCTCTGATCCGATTTATAAAAAACTGACCGAATTGGGCTATGATTTCAGACTCATCGCCCGGATCAAATCGGTTTATTCTATCTGGCATAAAATGTCAACCCGTAATATCCCTTTTGAAGAAGTATACGACATTCTGGCTGAACGTATTATTTTCAAACCCCGCGAAGGAATGAATGAAAAAGAACAGTGTTGGATGCTTTATTCAGCAATTACGGCTCTTTACAAACCTCATCCCGAGAGAATACGTGACTGGGTGAGCACACCGAAAGCCAATGGATACGAAGCACTGCATGTCACCGTGATGGGTCCCAGGGGACGATGGGTGGAAGTACAGATCCGAAGCGAGCGAATGAATGATATTGCCGAACAGGGGCTGGCAGCTCACTGGAAATATAAATCAGGAGAAGCAGATGAATCGGAACTGGATAAATGGCTCAAAACGATTAAAGATTTACTGGAACATCCCGAACCGAATGCAATCGATTTTATGGATACGTTCAAATTGAACCTCTTTGCTTCTGAGATTTTTGTCTTTACTCCGAAAGGAGAAATTAAAACCATTGCACAGGGAGCCACAGCACTCGATTTTGCTTATTCCGTTCACTCCGATCTGGGAAACCATTGTATCGGTGCAAAAGTAAATCACAAACTGGTGCCGCTTAGTTACAAACTCAACAGTGGTGATCAGATAGAAATCCTTACTGCAAAAAAACAAGTTCCACAGCCCGAGTGGCTCGACTATGTCACTACCGCCAAAGCCAAAACAAAACTCAGGACCCTGTTTAAAAAAGAAGAAAAGGCATTTGTTACCGAAGGTCAAAAGTTGATTGAAAAAGCCTTAGCTTCTGTCAATTTAACACCTGATAATGAAAACATAGTTCGCATTATGAACCACTACAACCTGACTCAACGCAACGATCTCTTTTTCGAGGCAGGCAAAGGTTTGTTGAATCTGGAAGAAATTGGTAAGATTGTCTTTAAACCTAAGAGTCGGAATGTCTTTGTAAAATACCTTAAAATGCCTTTCGGCGGATCTTCCGAAAACAAGCAACAACAACCGGCCAGTACCGACATCAAGATTGACCGCAAAAAATCGATAAAACTTACAGAAGAAAACGCCGGGAAAACTTATACGTTGGCTGAATGTTGCCATCCTATTCCTGGAGATGATGTATTGGGTTATGTGGATGAAAAGGAAATGGTAATTATCCATAAACGCCAGTGTCCGGTGGCTGCCAAGTTAAAAAGCAGTTTTGGCGAACGTATAGTTTCTGTTGATTGGGCCACCCATAAAGTTCAGTCGTTCGTGGAAGTGCTCGAAATTAAAGGGATCGACCGAAAAGGAGTTTTGATTCAAATACTGAAAGTGATTTCAGAAGGGTATGGAGTTAATATAAATAAGATGAACATTGAAACAACTGACGGAATCTTCATTGGCCGGTTTTATATTTATGTTCACGACACCGAAGATATCAATAATCTTTGTAAGAATATTATTAAGATTAAAGAAATAAATTCGGTGCAAAGGATACAGGAATAAACAGTATAAATTATAAAATTATTATCTTTATTAATAATAATATACTAGAGTTTATATGCATTAATTTATTATACGGTTGTTTTTCAACAATATTCTCGAAATTTATGAGTTCTACAATTATAAATTTAAATTATAATTGTATGCAATACGACAAGATCAAAAAACGACCAGTTCAATTTCAAAGTATAACAAGTCTGAGTGTTGAAGATTTCAATTTTTTATTACCTTATTTTAAAGCAGAATGGGACGAATACAACTATTGTTTTACTCTGAAAGGTAAACTTCGTGAACGTTTAAGCTATACAAGAGTAGATACAATTGTTCCTAAAATAGCAGATAAACTTATGTTTTTATTAATCTATCTGAAAACAAATCCGTTACAAGAGCACCATGCAGCAAGTTTTGGCATTACACAACCACAAGCTAACAACTTGATACACTTATTGTCCGGTCTATTAAAAAAGTCATTAAACCGATTAGGAGAACTTCCAGAACGGAATGAATATAAAATTAAGCATATCGTAGCCTCATTTACAAATGTGCTGCTTGACGGAGTTGAACGTCCAATCCAACGACCACAAGCTAGCGACCTACAGAAATCTTGTTATAGTGGAAAAAAAACTCATAACATAAAGAATAACGTGCTAACTACACTGGGAATGCGAATCCTTTGGCTTAGTAAAACTTTTAATGGGAGTGTCCATGATAAAAAGATATGTGATAGTCAGCCTTTGCATTTACCTATTGGTATAACTTTATGGCAAGATACCGGCTTTCAAGGACATGACCCTGAAGGAGTAAATATAAAAATGCCAACAAAGAAACCAAAAGGAAAAGAACTTTCAGAAGAACAAAAAGAAACAAATCGATCTATATCATCTGTTCGTGTAAAAGTTGAACACGCTATTGGAGGTGCTAAAATATGTCGTATTGTCAAAGATCGCTTTAGATGCCACAAGTTTGGTTTTGACGATTTGGTCATGGAACTTGCTTGTGGATTACACAATTTAAGAATAACATTGAATGGTAACGCTATAGCAATTTAATCTATATAAACTCTACTGCTTAAAAAGAAAAACAAAAAATAATACACTATCAATCTGTTTTTTAGCAATAGAAGCGAAATAACAAAAAAAAAGGAAAATAGAATTTTCAATCATTCGTATCTGTCATTTAACCTCACACAAATCTTATTGTTAAATCATAAAATCACCTCAATTTTCTGTTCGTTTATGTCATTATTCAACAAAATACTTCAAAATCAATCTAATTATATATTTTTTGCGTTTCAACTGTGCCCATGCTCGTAAATATTCTGTAAATTTGCACGCAATAATTTTCATAGCGTAATCCTGTTAAGATACGACATCTGAAAATAGTAACGATAAAAACAAAAGACTATGTCATTTATTGCTGAAAGAGTTCAAATAGAAGGTTTGACGTTTGATGACGTCCTTCTGGTTCCTGCCTATTCTGACGTTTTACCACGTAACGTTATTTTAACCACAAATTTTTCACGACGCATTGAATTGAAGATTCCCATTGCAACAGCTGCCATGGATACGGTAACCGATTCTAAAATGGCGATCGCAATTGCCCGTGAAGGTGGTATCGGAGTAATTCATAAAAACATGACGATAGCCGAACAGGCGAAGCAGGTTGAAATTGTGAAACGTGCCGAAAACGGAATGATTTCCAATCCTGTTACCATTCGAAAAGGTGCCACCGTGGGTGATGCACTGGCTTTGATGGCAGAATATAAAATTGGTGGAATACCCGTAGTTGATGCCGATGGTTTTCTGGTTGGCATTGTAACAAATCGTGATTTGCGCTTTCAACGGGATATGGAAAAACCGATTGACGAAGTGATGACCAAAGACAAGTTGATCACTACCTCCCGCACAACCGATTTAGAGGCCGCAGCCGACATATTGCAACAATATAAGATTGAAAAGCTTCCGGTTGTAGACAAAGACAATAGGCTGGTAGGTTTACTCACGTACAAAGACATTACCAAAGCCAAAGACAAACCAATGGCCTGCAAAGATGCCCAGGGACGTTTACGGGTAGCTGCAGGGGTTGGCGTTACGGCAGATGTATTCGACAGGATAGATGCACTTGTAAATGCAGGAGTCGATGCCATTGTAATTGATACAGCCCACGGTCATTCTCAAGGTGTTATCAACACATTAAAAGAAGCAAAAAAAAGATATAAAGACATTGATATCATAGTTGGAAATATTGCTACCAGCGAAGCAGCATTAGCTTTAGCCAAAGCAGGTGCAGATGCGGTGAAAGTGGGTATTGGCCCGGGTTCCATATGCACAACCCGAATTATTGCAGGTGTTGGTGTACCTCAATTATCAGCGATATTCGAAGTGTCAAAAGCCTTAAGAGGAACCGGAATACCGGTAATTGCCGATGGAGGTATCCGATATTCAGGTGACATTGTAAAAGCATTGGCAGCAGGTGCGAACACTATTATGGCAGGATCACTTTTTGCAGGAGTGGAAGAATCGCCGGGGGAAACCATTATTTTCAATGGTCGTAAATTTAAATCGTATCGGGGAATGGGATCACTCGAAGCAATGGAAAAGGGCTCTAAGGATCGTTATTTCCAGGACATGGAAGATGATGTCAAGAAAATGGTTCCCGAAGGAATATCAGCCCGTGTTGCTTTTAAAGGCTCATTATACGAAGTCGTCTATCAAATGATTGGCGGGTTAAGAGCCGGAATGGGCTATTGCGGAGCACATACCATCAATGAACTTCACAATGCAAAATTCACCCGCATTACCAATGCAGGTGTTACAGAGAGTCATCCTCATGATGTAACCATTACGAGTGAAGCCCCAAATTACAGCAGGGAAAATAACTAACTGACAAAAAACAGATTTATTCTGATCCTTTAAATAAAGTTCAGCAACCATTCCCCATCCTTTCAAAAGAAGACGGGGAAGAGTTGCTATTTTAAGATGGAATTAAATGAGATCATCTGCTGTCAAAAGTAATTAATAATCTGATTTTTCAATAATTTTGGCTATCATCCGAAAAAACATCTCAAATACCTACTCCTTGTTTATTACAAAAACCAAAGGAATGTATAATTTTAAAATTTCCCC
>Ga0302186_10002780_pt1 | contig 13231 bp, 4 predicted proteins | sample II_Bog_E1_2_FD_198782 | JGI IMG/M metagenome (GOLD analysis project Ga0302186, IMG submission 198782) | Peat permafrost microbial communities from Stordalen Mire near Abisko, Sweden - II_Bog_E1_1 | ecosystem: Environmental > Terrestrial > Soil > Wetlands > Peat | place: Sweden: Abisko, Stordalen... | reverse complement strand
ATCATATCCCTAATTATTCGACAATAAAATCATTAAACACTTTTGAATTACTAATATTTTAAAACAGAAGAAAATTAGGTATAATGATAGATAATTGCTAGCCAATCAAGAAGAAATATTTTTATACTTGTGAAACAAAGGAAAAATTTCAAAAAAAATCCTTAAATTTTTAAAATATGTATTGGCTGGATCCCTGTTCAACAAAATTTTATATTGAAAAAAATGAGATAATTGAGAAAAATTGGGGGAATGAGAAAAAATAAGAATAAAAAAAAAATAAGAATAAAAACAAAATAAGAATAAAAAAAAATAAGAATAAAAAAAAAATAAGAATAAAAAAAATAAGAATAGAACTGAATGAATTTTCTGTTAGGTTTCTAAATAAATTCAATGAGATTGCTGATAGATTTTTAGGAAAATCACAAAAATTATTAATGGAGCTTAAGGGATACCCAAAGCGATATAAGTCTTTCCAGTCGTTTCTCATTGATTTAAAAATCAATTACAAATATTACAGAACAAAAATAGTAATGAAAGAAAAAATTATCGATTAATGTAAAACGTTTTTCAACAAATATATTTTGTTGTAAAATATATTAAAAAATCAAATTTCAAGTTTTTTTAAATAAAATTCATAAAATTTTATAATTCAATTCTAAATAAAAAACTCTTTGATTTGATTTGATGTAAAAATTGGATTTGAATTTGAACCTTTTTTTTTGAATTAAAATTTGGAGCTCTTTTTAAATACTCCTCATCCCCTAAACTTCTTATAAACAAATCAAAAATTCCAACATTTTCTAATAAAATGCAAGCCATTGGCGACATTTTCATTGAAATCCAAGAGAGTCAAAGCATCCCAAACAAGGCCATTTTTTCTTTGATTGAACAATATCAAAAGAAACAAACGACTTTCATAAACGCCTTAGAACAATGTTATCTGAAGATCATGAAAAGCATGATATCCTTGAAATCAGTGCTTAAACGTCAATATGAGATCTATGAGAAACTCACTGAGAAGTTCTTTTCCACGCTTCATGCCAATTATATCAAGAAGCCAATAGCAGAAAAAGGCCACCATAATATTGCCAAAGAGGAGATATTAAGTAATTTTTATAGAAATTTTATCTTAGAAATCATCATTTTTTAGGTCTTTTCCATCATTTCCTCAACTTCTTTGCTGAAGGACTTGAATGTCCACAGACATCAATAAAGATCTTCTGTGCCCGAAAAATAGGTTCTTTATATATATAATTTTCTCATATAATTTCTCATATAATTAATTTCTCATATAATTAATTTCTCATATATTTTCTCATATAATTAATTTCTCATATTTTCTAATAAAAATAGGAGTATTACTTCGGATCCTTTCCAGAAGCGAAATAGATCAGATCATAGATGGTGAAGTCGCTAAGAACCTGATTTCAGGCATAATGTCCTTGATGAAACAAAAAAGCAATATCAAGATCCTGGGAATTAAGATCGCATCTTTCCTTCAACATTTATCAGATTCTAAAATCCAAAGAGAACTTCAGGTTTTGAAGAAAGAAATGTTGAAATGCATGTGTTGTGAGGATAGTAAAGAGATTCGGAAAGTCGCTATAACCAATATCCAAATGACTGAGGAGACCTTTGATGAATTGATCAATAGAACCCGAGAAATCGATATCCATTTGAGAATGACCATCTATACGAAACTCATCAAAGAAAAGATTCCTTTACAAAATAAGGACTTATCTTCTATTTATAAGATAGCTTATGATGGGCTTTATAGTCGAGATGAGGCTATTAGAAAGGAATGTGTGAATTATCTCAGGCTAAATTATTATAACTTCAAAGAAACCAATATAGTTCCTATAGAAAATGAAGGACTTCCTGAAGAAGAAAGTCTTGAGAAAAAGAAAAAGCGCTTTTCTAGTCCAAAGAAACAAGAGCTTGTTCAAGAAACAAGAACTAGAATCATTGAATTCTTCAGTCTTTTCCATATCGAAAACATCCTCTTATATCCTAATCTATATCAAATGATGGAGCTTCTCACCAAGGAATTCCTTTATAGAATCGTGAAAACTGAGGAATTCGCTATGTATTTAAAGGATTTCCTTATTTATGATCTCCAATTCAAATCTAAATCCTCCTTAGAATCTCATATCACCAATGAAGAAATCTTCCTTTTGAGATATTTGGCTTCTCTTTATCAAGAAGGTCTTGAAAAACATAAAGAACTCGAAGAATTCTTCATGATAATAGATGAATGTTTTCCTAATGCCTGTCTTTTCGTCAAAGTCCTGAGCCATTTCCATGAGAAAAAAGACCTTTTCGGGTTCCATCAAGCCTTGCTTTTGGCTGAAATGTTGATAAATTGTGATGAAACTGGAAGAAATGAACTTTTAACGATCTTAAAGCAAATTTCATTGGATTTGAGGAATTTCTCTATAAAAATCCCTGAATTCGGCCCTAATTCAAGATCTAATGACCTCTTTTATCCTTTGAATGAAGAAGATTTGAATAATTCAGTGTTTTCTCAATCTCATTTCGAAAACGCTATTATCAGAGATTTCGAAGATGTGATGCCTTTAATAATCCAGATCTTCAGAAGATTGATTGGAGATCAAAATAACATGTTTTCGATACAGATGATAGAAATTATCTCAGAAATCAAAGAACCTCTTCATAATTATGCAGAAATCCATGAAAATGAAGATAATATGCAAAATAAGCTTCTGAGAAATCAGAAGGAAATGCTTTCAATCGATTCTAAATTAGAGGAAATCGACTTGAAATTGAAGGATATGAAGAAAAATCGATTGAAGAAATTAGAACAGGAATTCGAGGATTTAGCTCATAAAAGGGATTATTTGAATAAGCAAAGACTTGATTTATTGAATAATAGCGGAGATATAGAAAAGTCTATAGAAAGAATGAATATTCGATGTCTTCAAATCTGTCTCGGCTTATTACAAAGATGTCGATTGACTTTAAAAGACCCAGGACTTTCGAATCTATTGACTTCTTTCATCGGGCCTTTATTCAAAGAAGGCAATCAAATCATAAGAGATAAAGCTCTTAATTGTCTAGCTTTATGGGTATTTCATGATAAAAGCCAATGTATTGAATATTTCCCTGTGTTTACTAATATCTTCGATTCTGAAGTTATTAATACGAATCCTTATACGATCCTCAGTTTGAAATTCATCTTCGATTTCCTTATGATTTATGATTATCCGAAAATCAATGGACCTGAAAACCTGAATTTGACTTATGATCTCGAGGATTTAATGAGTTTATTGAGTAAATTCATGTTCAAAGGAGATGTTTTGATTCAGAAGCTTTGTATTGAAGGCTTTTGTCGATTGCTTTTTACTCATAGAATAGAAGAAACTGAGAAAATCCTAGCTAATCTCATGTTAATTTGGCATAATACTCTCTTATTGAAGAAAGGTGGCTTTGAGGCAGTTCAAATCCTTTCGACTTTCTTCAGGAATTATCAAGCGAGATCCTTGAAAAATCTAGAAAATGTGGAAAAAGCCTTAGAAACTGTGATAAATCTGAATATTTCGATGCTTTTGAAACAATTCGAATTCAATAATGAGTTTCTTTATTATGATTTCATTGAATTATCGACTTTACATAATATCATGAAAGTGGGTATTGATTTAATGAATTATGCTTATAATCGTGAAAATCAGAATCTCAAGGATTTCAAAGAATCTGAGGAAAAGCTCTTTTTCCCACAAGAGAAATTCTTCATTTTTGCCTGCAAAGTCTTGAATTCACGACAAAACTCCAAAATCATCGTTTTATTAGAAAAAGTCTTCAATTATTTCGATTTCTTCAATAACTTGAAATCGAAAACCCAGGCTTTGATTTTGAAGACTTATATAGAACAAGTCTTTGAAAAGAACCCCGAATTAGAGAATCAGAAGTTTCTGATGAAAGTGATGAAGAAATTAGAGGCTTTCGAAGGCCTTAATAATGAGGAAAATCAGGAAAAAGAGCTAGAAAATGAACAAATCAAGGTTATAATCACAGAAATCGAGGCTGGATTTAAAGATGGTAAGGCTTTGATTAATAAATATTGCAGGAATTTGATGGATTATGGTCTGGTGATAAAAAGAAGAGAAAATCCTAATGAAAATGAAGAGGAAAATGAAGAGGAAAAGGAAAATGCTAATGTTTTGATGGGTTTAGAAGATTTGGACTTAGGGAAAACTGAGCCTGAGGAAGAAGGAGAGGAAATCGAAAATAATAATAATAATAATAAAAATAATAAGAAAGAAGATGAAAAGAAGAAGAAAGGAAATAATAGAAAATCGAATAAGAGAAAAGCTGAAGATATGGAAAAGGATAACAAAGAAACAGAAAAAGAAGAAAAAGAAGAAAAAGAAAAAAAAAAAGAGGAGGAAAATGTCATGGTGAATAAAAGAAGCACCAGGAATAAAAGGAAATAATTAATGGAAGTAATGAGTTTTTTTTTAAAGAAATTAAAGAAATTTATTAGAGATTTATTTTAAAGAAATCAATTAAAAAAAAAACCTTAAATTAAGAAAAAAACAGGTCGTTTTATGTTTTAGAAGAAAAAAAACAAACAACAGTAAGTCTTTTTATTTTTTAGAAGAAAAAAAAAACAAAAATCAAGTTTTTTTTTTTCAGAAAAAAACAAACAAGTCTTTTTATTTTTTCATAGAAAAAACAAACAAGTCTTTTTTCTTTTTAGAAGAAAAAAGAAACAAGTCTTTTTATTTTTTCGAAGAAAAAAAAACAGACAGCAAGTCTTTTTATTAAAAAAAAAAATCCAAATCTTTTTATTAAGAGAAAAAAAAACAGCCTGCATATAAAATACTTAAGAAAAAAAACATAATAAGGCTTTTTTATCTGAATTTGTTCTATTTAATTTCTTCTATAATTTAACTTAACTTAAAAACTCAAAAGACTTCTTGAATTTATTTATATTCATGAGTAGTGGTTTCATGTTGTTCATGTTCTCTTTCCTGTAATTCATCATATTTCTTCTTTTTTCTATCTGCGATATTGATGATGGGTTGTTCGAAAAAGATGGTTTCGAATTCCGCATAATGATATGTATAGAAGATCACCATGGCAAAAATGATCATTTCACAATCAATCAAAAGATTCTAAAAACCAAAGTATTAGGATTTTCTTTAATTTTACTTTCAAATAGAGTTCTGTTTGAAAAACCAAAGAAATCGAAACTACATTATAATATCCATCTCTGAAGGAATATTGGCTGATTAAACTGATTAGAAGATCTTGTCTTTTTTTAATATAAATTCGATATAAATTTCAAAGAAAAATTATACGTAAAAACAAAAATAAAGAGGATTTCTATGACTATGAGTTTTTGGAAGATTTTCCTATTGAATTTCTCTTCAAAAGCCAGATAAAATTTATTGATTTGATAGAAGGAAACGAATAAGGAATTGACAATGAACCATTCAGTCAAAGCGAAGAAATAATCCTAATAAAACAAGCTTTTTAGCATAAGAGAAATAAAAAGACTGGCATTTGAGCGAAAAAAAAAATAATATTTAATGCAGATAAAAGAGGTAATATCATTTTGAATTGAAAGATTGAATGTTTCATTGTGGAGAGGCATTTTCTTGCTATTTCCTCACTAAATTAATCCATTTTATTTAGAAAATTAAGGGTATTTATTCATTTACTTGGTCATGGTTTGGTTTTGGCAACAAAAATTAAAAGGAAAAGCGGCTTTCAAGACCTTTTTATTCAATAAATATTGCACTAAAGTCCCTTCATTGACATAATCCTATATAAATTAACTAATTCTCTAATAATAGGTCTTTTTATATACACTTCCTGAGGTCAAATATGTGATCAAGAGTCCATGGACTAAATGGAAACAGGTAGCTAAAAATAGGCTTCTTATCAACATAAACAGGAAATAACAGTTCTAATATATTAGTTTTATTTCTCTTTAATAATTTCTTTAAACCGGAACTAAAGACCCTAATAAACTCAAACCAGCTATCACGAAACACGATAAAGAAATAACTATTAAAAGGCGTTTTAATGAAAAATTATGGAATTTATTAAGATTACCTATGATTTTTTCCTGATGGTTTGGACTCTTATAATTGGTATAATGCTTATAAACAGCATAGGCGGCCATTGTAAAACAGAAATAGAGAATAGGACCTGAACCCACATAAACAATTTTCTTCAGCTTTTCAACACAAGCTTCTTCACAAATCATTTTGATAATTTTTTGATAATTTAAGGAAAAAACGAATATTTTGAAATTAAAATCTTTAATTTTTTTCGAGAAAAACTAATGAAAAAACATATAAAATCAAAATTTATGAAAAGGTGCTTTTAATTTAAAAAAGGGAAATTAAAAAGAATAAAAAGAATAACAAATTTATTAAGAAAAACTGTTATATCAAGTCATGAAAGAAGATTTTAATCAATCAAAATTTCGATGAAAATCCCAAAATTCAAATTTCTTTCTTTTATTTAATTATTTGAAAAAAAAAAACTCGATCAAAAATGACTGCTGAAGAGTCCAAATATTCTAAATTCCTTGAGGAATTGCCTGATCCAGATTCGACCTTCCGTTCCAAATCCATAGAGATTTTGCGTCCCACTTTGGCTTCATCCAAATTGCTAAATAACGATGAACATATAATAGATGAATTGCAATTATCTGAGACTTTTAATAAATTCATGAAATCGCATTCCTTTGATAAATTCAATGCCTTCATAAATTGGGTCGAATCGAAGAAGAATCTCAAGCCACAGACAATTTATCAAAATGCTGAGAACTTCAAATTTATCTCGAATGGAGATGGCGAAATCAAGGTTAAGACTGAATTTGAGGTGAATTTCCTTTCAATTTCTCCAAATAGGCATTTCTTAGCTGTGGGTAATGAAACCTTAGGAGTTCATTTATGGGATTTCGATTCTATGAAGAAGATCCTTGAATTCCAAGATGAAGATAATCCTAAGGATACCTGTATGGTTCTCGGGAATCAATATTTATATACAGGTGGTTGGGATAAAAATGTGAAACAATGGAACAATAGCACAGGTAGGATCATACGGCATTATGGTGGTCATATGGCCCCGATTCTATCAATAGCAATGGGTTATAATGAGGATGTTTTGGCATCAGGAGCTGAGGAAAATCATCTGATGACATGGGATTTGAACACAAAGATCTTAACACCTGTGATAAACGCGCATTCATCACCAATCGGCGCTTTGATAGTTACGAAGGATTCCAAACGAATAATATCAGGCAGTTGGGATAAAACAATAAAAATATGGAAATATCCAGAATTGACTGAAGAATTCCAATTAGAAGGACATAAGGATATGATCAGAGTCTTAGGATTATCATTTGAACAGAAATTTTTGGCTTCAGGAGGAGATGATAAAATCGTGAAAATATGGGATTTAGAGTCGAAAAAAGAGATCCATTCGTTCTATGGACATCGTTCTTGTGTGACAGGGGTGCAATTTTCAAAGGATGGAGGTCTTTTGGCTTCTTCGAGCAATGATCGGACGATAAAGATCTGGAATTTGAAGAAAAATGAGATCAAAAAGACTATTGAAGCTCATAAGGAATCGATCACGAGCATGATATTATCCGCTGATGGCAAGAAATTGATTTCAGGAGCATTGGATAAAATGATCAGAATCGCAAATTTTGAAAAAGATTATGAACGACATTTATTTGAAGGGAATAAAGCTGAGGTTTTGGCTCTGGCGATATATTCTAATAACAAATTAGCAGTGACTGGAGGAAAGGATTTGATTTTGAGAATCTGGGAAATTAATCAAGCGATTTTAAAGCATGAATTATCAGGGCATTTGGATCCAATAACAGCTATATCTGTTGATAAGGAAGGGGAAAAGATGGTTTCAGGTGATGAATCTGGAAAGATCATGATTTGGGATGGCCAGACTTTCGCTTTAAAAAGCACTTTAAGTTTCCATAAGAAGGCAATAATGTATCTCAGATGCATTGAGACCTCATCAGTTCTTTCCTGTGGAGCTGATAATATTATCAATTTCTTCAATTGTAAGAACTTCTCTGTGTATAATTCCTTCAATAAAATATCCAATCCTGTCACAGCTTTTGAGCTTTTTCCTAATGGCTCATTATTATTCCTGGCTCTCGCAGGAAATCCAGAGATCAGAAGCATAGAAACTCAAGCTTTTGATAAGATAATCACTTATAAAGGTCATAAAGCACAGGTTTCCAGTATGAGACTCTCAGAAAATGTTCAATTCCTCATTAGTGGTAGTATTGATGGGATTCTAATCTTTTGGGATGTGTCCACACAGGAAATCCTTCAAATTATCAATACTGAATTGGAGATTTTTTGTGTGGAGATGATGAATGATAGTTCTACAATGATAAGTTCTCATATTGATAAGACTATAAGATTATGGAATCGTGAAAATGGCCAACAAACAGGTATCACAGATCCTCATCCATTCATTGTGAAGATCATGGCTTTAACTCCAGATGGATCCACATTGATTTCCACAGGTGAGATGAATCATAAGTTGAGAAGGATCATTTTGAATAAGATTAAGACGAAATATGTGATAAATTATCATAAAAATAAGGTGAATGTGGTGATTTTATCAAGGGATCAACGGATTTTGGCTGTGGGTAGTAATGATAAGACTATTTCTTTATGGGATACGAGGACTATGAAATTTATAGGTTCTTTGGAAGGTCATAATAAAAATGTACAATGTCTTGCAATGACCATTGATTCGAAAAAGCTATTCTCTGGAGCTGAGGATAACACCTTAAGATGTTGGGATCTTGAATTAATGAAGGAAATCAAGATTTCGAAGCATTTTGTGGGCAATGTGACTTCCGTGAATCTATATAATATAGAAAGCATAGATAATTCAGATTCTGGCTTGAGGATTTTATCTTCTTCAACTGATAAATCAATTGGGATCTTTGATGAGAACTTGAGATTAATCAAAAGCCAAAGACTTAATATAGGCCAGATAAATTGTTCAATTCCCACATATAACAACAGAATCTGTTATTCAGGAGGTCAAGAAGATGATATTAGGGTTCATAATTTATTAGAAGATTCATTAGAATCTTTACATAATTTCGAAGCCCATAAAGGTGGTATTTTATCTATAACGATATCAGAAAATGATGAGAAGCTTTATTCCTCAGGATTCGATTCTAAAATCAAGATTTGGTCTATTCTTGATAATGAGAAGACTATTTTGATATATTCTATGAGTTCTGTGCATAATATCAATAAATTAGTCTTGAATTGGAAGGGAAACACTTTATTCACAGTTTCTGAGAAGAAGATTTCCATGTGGAATCTCGAAAATTATAAGAAGATCGCAGAATACGAAAACAGTGAAAAAGCTAAGATCTCTTCGATATGTCTCACAATGGATGAAACGACGCTTTATTCAGGAAGTTCTGATAAAAAGGTCCGAGCATGGAATCTCATAGATTGTAAAGAATTTCCTTTCATAGAGGGACATACATCTCCAATAAACGCATTGGCTATGACTTCTGATGGGAAATATTTAGCGAGTGGCGATTCAAAGGGTTTGTTAATAATCATAGATCTTATTAAAGGGAAGGAGAAATATACCATTGAAATCAATCAGAAGATAATGGATCTATTGTTCACTCATGATAACACGAAAATCATCACGATTCATAGTTCGAACATTGAATCGATTCGTATTTGGGCTACAGAAACTGGCCAAATGATAGATAGATTTGCGATGAAGGAATTAGTCCCGAAATCAATGCTCTTATCTTCTAATGATAAGTTGTTGATTCTTGGTTTCAATGATTCTAGTATAGCTTTATGGGATTTCGAGAAGAAAAAGGTTGAGAAAAGTCTTTTGGGTCATTGTGGTGGAGTTCATTCTTTGATTATGTTAAGAGATGAAAATACTTTGATTTCGGCTGGAAGTGATACTTTTATCATGTTTTGGGATCTCAGAAAAGCTCATCATTTCCATACATTCAAAGGTCATGAAGAGACGATTCGTTCTTTGGTTGTGAATTCAGATGAAAGTCTCTTGTTTTCAGGAGGTGATGAAAGGAAGGTGTTTATTTGGGATATGAAAAGTCATAGTTTATTGAAGGTGATGTTCGAGGGTCATGAGAAGAAAATCAAAAAGCTTGTTATGAGTCCAATGAATGATAAGCTTTTTGTGGCATGTTCTGAGAAAATTGGTGAAAGCAACCAGAAATTCAAAAGTTTATATGTCTGGAAATTAGCCACTTATGAACTAACTAAAGATTTAGATGAGCATTTCAAAGGTTTTTCAACAATGGTCCTGTTCAAAGATACTAAAAGTCTTATCACTGCAGGAAATGATAAAACCATCAGAATCTTCGATTATGAAAGGTCTTTCAAAATGAAATCTTCATTTAGCGGTCATTCGAGTGAGATCACGACCATAGGTATAGCTAAAGCTCGTCATATCATAGCAATTGGTGATATTGATAGTATAATAAGTGTATGGGATTTGAAAACCAACACTCTTCTGACTAGATTAGAGGGTCATCAAGACCAAATCAACGCTTTGATCATAACAACGAAAGGAATGGTGATTTCAGGTAGTTCTGATCGTAAAATCGGTTTTTGGAGTATCAAGGATCGTAAATTGATTTCTTTTCTCCAAGGCCATAATGCTGAGGTTTTGAGTATGGCTATAACCGAAGATGAGACACGGCTTTTGACAGCTGGAAATGATGTGACTGTTCGATTATGGGATCTAAACGATCGGATCCAAGTGAAGAAATTTCAATCAGGTCTAGATCGAATAATGGGTTTATGTTTTTTCCCTGATCAAAAGTCGTTTCTCGCAGGCGGAACTCAACGTCATTTGAAGCTTTGGCATCTCGATGATGAGGATTCTGAGTCTGAAACTTTAGCGATATTAAATGCTGGGATAATCTCTATAACTATATCACCTAATGGAATGTTATATGTTATATTATTAAATTCGAAGAAATTGCAGGTTTGGGATGCGAAGAATTATACGCTTATGAGCGAATTTGATGAATGTCCGAATTTAATCAATGCCCCAGTGTTTCTAACTAAACATTTCAATAGATTGATTCTATTTTTCGATAAATTGATTGATTGTTTCACCGGAGAAGTGGTTTTTAGATTCCAACCACCTTATACAATTTTGGCATATTTCTATGATGTTGAAAATCAGCTGTTTTTCTTTTTATCTGAAAATTATAAGTTCTTCAAATTTGATAACGATTATTTCATCAATTATCTGCTCAATTATATAAATAACGATTCTTTATTGACTCTCAGTAAAAATGCTGATGTGATTTGTAATAGAAACCTGAGTTCTTTCCCTTATATTTTCTCTTTTCTGCATTTGATCTCGATATATGAAAAGAACGAGTTTTTTTCCTTGGAAAAACTTCAGGAAATCTATTCACCTTATACTTCGAATTTCTTCTCTAAATTCTATAATGTTGATATATTTTCAAACACCCCCCTCGATATTTTGATTCAGAAGAAAAATATGAATCTGATAGTGAAATATTTCAACATGATCTTGGAATATTTGAGGTCAACGCCTTGCGATTTTTATCAGAAGATCCGATTCTTCATTTATAATTTCCGTAATGAATATACGATAGCTAATCTTCTTTGTGATTTGATCCCGATGATGGGCCATGATCTTAGTATAATATCAGAACTCTTCGATCTAGCATTTTTGCCATTCGATAATGCGATTTATGATAATTCATTATTGAGTTCAGAATTAGAGGAGCCTATTCTAATTGAAACTGAATCGATTTATGTTGATAAAAGTCTAATCGAGTTAAAAATCCAAGAATTTTTCAAGACAAAACAAGAAGAAACCAATGAAAAAGCCGAGCCACAGGAAAATTGCTCCACAGTTAAAGCTAAACTTATTTGTTTGCCAGGTCTTTGTAATATCAAGCTTCAAAAAACCTTCGATTTCATTTCAATGATCGCAGATCTGAATACCAATAATCCAGTGTTCAAAAATAAGCCACTTGTGCTTCTAGTGAATTTCATCTGGGAAAAACAGACGGTTTTCCTCTTTAAAATCGAGATGTTCGTGTTTATCTTTTATTTCTTTTTGTTTAATTTGAATTTCGCATTTCTGAGAGATATTCGAGATCAGGAAAATAATGCAGATATTCCATTGTTTGCTACTTGTGGGGTTATCGATGTGATTCTCTTCTTATATGCGTTGTTTTGCATGGCCAATGAATTCCGGCAATTTTTCGGATCTGATAATTATTTCAAATCTGTTTGGAATTATTTCGATTTAACCTTGATTCCCTTAGTATTGTTATCATCAGGATTTGATTTCATTTTGATGTTTTGGAATTTCACTGATAATCTTCAATATATAGAATTAACGTATTCTATTTGTGCCTTTTGTTTTTGGTTTAGATTTCTCTCATTTTTCAGAGCGTTTAAGGAAACTTCCTCAATGATCGGTTTGATTCTAAGCGTTATTAGTGGAGTGAAGTATTTTATGTTTTTTATGATCTTGTTCATTTTCACTCTCACCACGACTTTCTATATTCTTCAAAGTGAAGCCACTGGAGATTTTGATGATTATTGGACTACCTTTCTTTATTTTTATCATTCGGCCACTGGAGACACTTCAGGCATCACTTCCACGGATTTGGTATTCACTGATTTGAACCAATATTTCGGGATCATTTCAACTTTTTTGTTTTATATAATTTCGTTAAATCTATTGGTGTCGATTATTGGAGATAAAAGATCGGAATGTAAGGCCATTGATGATGAGATCAGAATTTATGAATTGGCCAATATTATAGTGGATACACATTGTTCATTATTGACTCATATGGTTAATTGGTTTAGAAAAGAAAGGAAAACAGGTATCTATTTGATTCAATTATATAATGAGAGACATGAGTTGAAGGAAGAAGATAAATTAGGCAATTTAGAAGGACAGATCATAGAGTTGAAAAACTATGTGGAAGAAACAATTGAGAAAAAGTTTGGCAGTTTTAAGAAAGAAAATGAGAAACTTTTGGAAAAATATATGAAAGAAATGAAGGAGTTGATCAAAGCAAATAATAAAGATTAAAATAATTTTTCAAAAAATAGAAAAAAAATTTTCAGGAATTTTTAAGAATTTTTCAAGGAAATCATTAATAGTTAGGTTGTTTTAAAGAATTAGTTTA
>Ga0302186_10002779_pt1 | contig 13232 bp, 14 predicted proteins | sample II_Bog_E1_2_FD_198782 | JGI IMG/M metagenome (GOLD analysis project Ga0302186, IMG submission 198782) | Peat permafrost microbial communities from Stordalen Mire near Abisko, Sweden - II_Bog_E1_1 | ecosystem: Environmental > Terrestrial > Soil > Wetlands > Peat | place: Sweden: Abisko... | reverse complement strand
AAAGAAGAGCATTTGCTTTCTCAAAACAGAATGAATTCGGGATGAGTTCTTCTGGGTCGTTGCAACCTTGAAAATTTACTAAACTATCCAAAGAAAACATCATTAAATGAGACAAAAGTAAAATCATAAACACAACATGAGCGAAAAAAATCAAGGCTAAAACATAAGTCGATATTTTAGCAAAATTTGGAGTTTGATAATAAAGACTGAAAAAGAAGATAAATGAGATTAAGGCTATATCAGAACCAATAAATTCGATTAATTTGGCAATTCGACCATTGTTTTGGGACTCATCAACAGGGATAAATTTATCATCAATGAGAGACACTGAATATAACTTCGTGAAATTGCCCCAAAGTACGAGAATGAATGCGCTTAAGAAAAGAACGTTTGATCTCATGATTTATAAATAAATTAATGATGAATTTTGAATTTATATCCAAAGGATAATCTGATTTACACATATTTTAAAAAATGGATTTGTTAATTTAAAAAAAAAATTAAATTCCAAATTTGAAGTCTTAGACTTCAAATTTGAAGTCTAAAAATCCAAATTTGGTAACGGATATATTAAAAATGAAGTTCAATTTTCATACAGCCAATGAATTAAAAAAATATTTAATGTGTTTTTTATGTTTTTAAAAATCGATTTTGAAAGTGCATTTATTGTATAAAAAATTCATAAAACAAAAACAAAACTATTTTTTTAAATAATTCTTCCCAGCATTTTTTCAATGTTTTGGTTAAAGTTTTGATATTAATTAAAAGTGGATAATTTTTGATTAAATAAAGCATTTTTATTATTAAGAAATAGCTTAATTTTTACCATAAATCAAAAGAAAAGATTCCGTATTTCTTTCATTAATCATTGAAAAAATTCACCTGTTGTTTTTCCTTCTTATAAATCAAATATCCAGGTATAGGTTCAGGAATCACTTTGCATTCCACATCCTTCAATTTCTCGAACCTAAATTGCGAATTTTCATCCTTTTCCAATAAATTCTTGGTCACTTCGCTGACCATAATATGTCCTTCAAGTCCATTGGATTCCATTTTATTCGCAATCAACACATCTCTTCCATAAATATCATATCTCACAATATCAGTGCCTATGATTCCTCCAATGATTTCTCCAGTATGAACCCCTATTCTCATATCTAAGCTCGGAAAATTGATGCTTTTTCTGACATCCCTAATGATTTCTATCATAGAAAGACCCATTTTTACCACATTTTTGGCTTCTTCTAAAGGGTTTCTATGATTTGCATTAAGGAAACCCATCACCACGTAACAATCACCAATTGTATAAACTTTATAAACCTTATGATGAAGACACATTTTATCGAATTCTGTGAACAAAGATCTCAACATTATGACCACATCTTCTGGCTTAACGGAACTTGAATATTTGGTGAAACCAGCTATATCAGCAAAAAGCAAAGTAACCTCATGGAAGAGATCAGTCAATTCGATTTTATTGTTCACACTAATGTTTTTAAGCTTTTCGAAAGCATGAAAAGGCAACAATTGACTCACAAGATTGTTTTGTTCTTGTTTTTTCGATTCGTTGTTGAGCAAATTGTTGAAACTATCGATATGATGTCTCATTTGGAAATTGACTTTCAAAAGGTTGAAAATCAACATGGTTAACATGAATAAAAGATTCTGGCCCGAAATCATTCTGAAAATTCCATATGAAATTATCCAAATGGAAAAAGTTATTATTGTTAAAAGGACCACCTCAACGAAATTGAGGAAATCCGTATTTCCATGAATCAGATATATCAAAATAAGTTCCAAAAGCGCCTCTTCTTGGATTTCCACGATCAAACTATGTTGGATTTGGATTAATAACACACAAATTCCATAGAAATATACTATCAAAATAACTATTTTGATGATCTTTTGATTTAATAGATAACTAACTGAAATGATGCTTATCAAAATCGATATACTATAGCTGGCCCTTAAACCTGTAATATATTGATAATCGATCATTTCGGATTGAACTGAAATTATCAATAAAGTCTGGAACAAAAACACTGCGAATAAACAAGCCAAATGAACCTTAGCTTCTTCCTTGCAAATTATCTGCATAGAACTCCTGAATTGTTGCACTATCCTTGAATTCTCAGAATTGAAAGTCAAGAAAATCTCATTCGAAGGCTTCAAAATCTCTTCCTCCAACATTAAGGATGTTTCCTGATATTCTGAATTCTCATTATTTCCCTCATTTTCCTTCTTCTCCTTATTAGTGCCTACAGAGTTATTATAATTGATACTACCTCTATCTTCGAAAGTCTCATATTTATTCTGCAAATACCAATTTGTCATCAAATTCATAGCCTTATGGATATTTTTCGGCTTTTCATTAAGATTCTCATTCTCAAGAACCCCCAATTGATATAATTTCTTGATTTCTCCCATATGTTTCATCACTCTTTTCTTAAATTGGCTTTCTTTATTGAATTTTTTCCTCCTTTGCTTCAAAACCTGATATGTTATGAGATCGCCTTTTCCTTTGGCTGGCACGACTCTTCTTAGGAATTCGAGGTTCGAATTCTTGATTTTTTGAAAAGCGGCATCTGAAATAGTTATAGTGCCTTCAGACCCTGTGGAACAGACCCGACTTGTTGTATTCACTGTATCTCCTATTAAAGAAAATTGAGGCTTATGATGACCTATGACTCCTGCTATCACAGTCCCAATATGAATGCCGATCTTTAATTTAATAGTTTCGCCTTTGCCTATAGTGACTTTTTCCATGAATTTCATCATTTCGAAGGCCATACTCACGAGTCTTCTGGTTTTTTCGGTTTTCAGTATATTTTCTGAGAAATTCATCTCACATGCCTTGAGACCAGCACATGCCATATAAGTTTTACCCACAGTCTCGATTTTCTGGATCCCATGTTTCAAACAAAGAATGTCGAAATTCCGGAAAATCTCATCAAGGATTTGAACAATTTTCAGATTTTCAGTTGTTATTATATGGTCGAAATCGCACATATCACAAAACAAAATGCCTATATCATCTTGAGATTCCTGCATAGAAAACGCCCCTTGGGAAATCTGATCCTTAACGAATTTCGGCACCAAAATAGCTAAGATATCCTCTATATTATTAGCTTCTTGTTCCATTCTGCATTTTGCTAAGAATTCGCTTCTTCTCAATTTCTCGAATTTATAATTAGAATAAAGACTTATCATTGTTATAGTCGTTATCAAGACTATTAAAGACCAAACTCCATAGAATTGTTGTAAATTATCAAGATTATCAGGCATTTTGACTTCTGCACTGAGAATAAAGGGATAGGCACCATAATAAATGCATATAAGACTGATGAAATATGAGATATAATAGACGACATTTATCAGGAAAGTGAATGAAAAGCCCAAACTCAAATTCAAAGTGCTTACATGAGCCACCATTGCCGCACCAAGTCCAGTGTTTTGTCCATCTGAAATCCAATCCAAGACGATTTTCATTGAGATTATCAACATCATGAGGAATTTCGAATAGAAATAGAAGTTCTTCTGCAGATTTTTGTTAAAGAAACATCCACTAAGAAGAACTAATAGGATAAAAGCGCCTAAACATACGAAACCGAGAGTTTTATTTGAATAAGATACGAGGGAATAGATCACGAAGATGAAGAAAAGGACAATACTCGTATAATAGATCATGAGAGTCTTTTTGATGGTATCTCGGATATAAGAAAAATTGAACTTCTGTTCTAAAGAAGGATCCTTTATTATTAGACTATATCTGCTGAGTTCTATTTCATTGACATTGATATCAGCTGGAGTGAACACTTTATATTCAATTTAAGGACTTATTTAGAGTTTTAGTTAGAAAAGCTACTTTCTTGAATAGATGGATCTAAGGATTCTGCTCGTGCGAAGATCCTTTTGACTAAAGTTCCTATATCCCTATGAAAATTTATTTAATCAATTATAAGAAAGAAGAGATCCTAACATGGGCAATTCCAAATCCTTAAGGATTTGTTCATTTGTGAGCTTTTTGAGGTAATTGAAATCAGCCAATTTTTCTTTGGCTGAGGAATATAACACCTTTTTCAATATATATCTCTCATAAACGAAAGATATTAATTGGCAGATCCATATATTGAAAAGCAAGATTGAAATTCCATTGAAATTATCTAATAAATTCAACATACAATAACCCCAATCTCCTTGGCCTAAATCGCTATGACTTGCTAGGAAAATAAAGGCTGCATATATAATGATCGTCAATATAAAGCCTAAAATCATCAGCTTCAAGTTATGTCCCAAACAAATGAACAAGATCTTCACATTTGGCACAAATATCAGACATGTTGATAGGGCGAAGGACATCATAGTGAAATCCGTGACCATGCCTTCATCAATTAAAATCTCAGAAAGAGCCAAAGAAGTGCTATAGAAAATAACCATGGAATGGGCTATGCCTTCTATTAATGATTTTATCACTATTCTCAAAATAGGATTCCTTTTCTTTAATAAGGCCTCTTTATATAAGGCTGGGAAATGTCTTAAGGTGCCCTCAGAAATCGGCTTATCGAATAAGACATAAATTGGTAGAGTAAAAGCCGAAAAGAAGAAACTATAGAGGAAAACGATCATAGAATTGAAAATACTAGTTCCTGTGAATGAACAGAACCAATTATAGAGAAAAGAAGTCCATCCTATTAAAAAGCTCTTATAGAACAAAATATAGACAAAATTCTCTAATAAAGTCAATCTTCTAATACCTTCAACCAACATCAATTCCTTTAATACTGCGAGACTGGATATTTGCAAATCGCCAGCATTGAGCTTTCCCTTCTTAAGGAAAGTAGTTAAATTAGTAGTATTCTTCAATAATTCCACACCTATATGGGCTGTTTGGAGCATTAAACTGTCATTGGCTCCATCTCCTATAGCCATAACACTTGGATTATCAATGAAAAGACTCTGGACTATATCAGTTAATAGATATTTATGTCTTGGAGTTAAGTTATATGCTATAACTTTCTTAAACATTGATAAAAGAAACACGAAATGAGGTTTTAAATAAGGATCCCTAAACATCAAATCCAATGATTTACCATTAAGCATAAGATAAGATTTCGATAATCTATTCTTCAAATCAAGGAATTTGGCCTGGGTTTCTCTATTGCTCGTCTGCCAATTTTCGATTTTTTTCAAGAAGAAATCCTCTATGCTTTTAGTGAAACTCTTCCTAAGGCTTTTCTTCGAATATTCCAGACTTTTCCTTGATCCATCCATAATCTCAAAGAAATTCAACATATAAATGTTCTTTATTTCAGCTAAAAGACTTCTTAATTGTAAAGTCAATGATTCCTGATCTTCAGAGGTCAATTCCTTGCGTTTATCGATTTTCGCATCGAATAAACCAATGGCTGAAGCCGTGGATAATGAATTTTCCTTGGAATCTCCAGTCACCATCCAGACATTTATATCAGCATCATGAGAAAAAGTCATCAATTCTTCAATACCTTCATTTAATTCATCCTTTAAGCCTATAACACATAATAAATTCATATCTTTTTCTACTTCCAATGCCAAATTAGTCAATTCCTCAGTTTGATTTATTAGAGAAGTCTTGAGATTACGTAATTTGTTTATATAGGTCCAAGCCTCATATTCAGGTAAAGATCTTTTAGCATATATCAAAGGCTTTAATCCATTATTATGCATATCTTTTAATACAGCTTCGAGCATTTCCTCCTCATGTTTCTCTAATAAGAGACGTTCTCTCATATAATCCTCCTGACCTTTACAAAGGAGAAAGACCTCAGAATCTCGAATCGGACTTTTCAGGATTATTGAGAAACTCTTCTTTTTCTCAGAGGAAAAATCATTGATCCCATAAACGTTATAAACTAATTTATGACCCTTCATTTTCATGAAATATTGAGAAGGATTTTCTAAAGGCTCAGGCTTTTCAAAGGAAAACCCACAAGAACGAGAAAAATCCAATATCACCTGTTCCTCCTTATTACGATATTCAAGGCCTTTAAATTCATTGATACTATTCGAAAAGCCACTTCGATTTTCACTGGAATTCCTTAGAAAAGTCCTTTCTTTTTCCAAGACTTTATCGTTATTATTGTTAAAAGGATACTTTTCTTTATCAATAAGTCCTTTTAATAAAAATTTTAATAGGTTTTTGAGATTTATTTAAGAAAAAACCTAATGTTTTCGAGGCTTGGCATAAAGTCAAAGCTTCAAATAGAGAATCTAGATTAAAGTCTGTGTTTCCTCTATATAAGTCTTTGATGAAATGGCTTTCATGATAGAAGAAATCATGGGTTTTCTGATTGTTATTATTCGGAGTGAAGGTATTAAATGGATTTTCATCGTATTTCTTCTTGTTTTCTGATTGGGATCGAGGACTTTGTATATTAATATTACTGAGGTTAACTTGAGAAGCATTAGCATTAGGATTTAAAGCCAAAAGTGAAGAATCTGGATGTATCAATAATAATTCATTAGGCTCATTCCTTGCGGATATCAGATTGATATTAGGATTTTCTTTATAAAGACCTAATTCTATTTGATTCAAAGGAGTTCGATCTGAAGATTGAGGTTGAAAAGGCTTGAATTCGTTATAAGAATTCAAATCATCGAGGATTTTATGCGAAATCGTAAGACCTTGGGTTGAGTGAGACTCGATAAGCTGGTTTATATCGATTTTTGGCTTGAATTGAGGCTTTTTAATATCAATAATGAAGGATTTGTTCAATTGGCCTTTGAATTCGGAATGTGGAGTGATTTTTATCGAGTTTATAGGCGATTTTTCAATAATTTCAAAGTCCTCATCGATATTCGCAGCCTCTAAATCTAGCTTTTTCTTGAGAATTGGAGATAAATTCTGGGAAAAAGTGAAGTTTTCTTCGTTTTTCCTAATAAAATTGAATAGTTTTTCTCTATAAAAATTAAAGATTATAAGGTTTTTTCTTTACTTTGAATATTCATCTTCTTTTTCGTTGATTTTTATCAATGGCTTTTGTGTTGGGGAATTAATCAGACATGATTTCCTGGATTTATCGAATAAAGTGCTTGTGATGTTTTGAGATGGATAAAGGACTTCTCCATTAGTGGAAACCCCTTGAAATGGGTTCTTGAAAAGCTTATTTCTTTCGATTTGTGGCATGATTTTCAATTTCTTATTGAGTTTTTCTTGATCTAGACGATAAAGTCTATTATTGAAGAAGATTTCTGAGACTTTATATTGAGTTTTTGTGATAGTCCCGGTTTTATCAAGGAAAATATATTGGATTTGGGCTATATTAGTGAAATTACAAGGATCAGAAAGGTTGATGAAATGCTTGGAATTATCAAAGACTTTTCTTTCGATGAAGAATTTCTGACATATCATGACTAGATCGATATTACTAAAGATGACTAATGGCATTAAAGGACTATATAATATCAAATGGGTGAAGAAATTCATGGTGGAATCAGCTTCTGGGTTTATTAGACTAAGATATTTCAATTCCTTGACTCTGGCTATCATAATAATGATGGAAATCTTAGAAAATATCGGAAATATAAGAAAGATTCAAAGAAATAATGTTGCTTACTATAGAAATTATGAAAACGATGATTCCGAAAAATAAGAGATAATAATTAACTGAGGTTTCTAAAACTGAGACTTTATGTCTTCCATAATTGGAATTTAACATGATTTTAGTGTCATAACCTACAAAAACCACCATTCCAAAGACCCTAATTATTATTTTTATTGAGAAATAGGACTTTTAGTCATTTAAAGTCTTTACCAATCAGAATATTTCAATGTGGCGCCTCGAGGAATGAAATTTTCTATAGTCAATTGTTCGACTTTCGGGTCTTTTTTCAATCTTAGAAAACCGAGGAAGTCGCTAGGCTCAGGATTAGGACCTTCATATTCGATTTTCCCTGAGATCAATTTGCGATATTCTTTGAAATTATTCTTCGCAGGAAGTCTATTGACGACTATTTCATAGTATATATTAGTGTTTTTTTTCTTATTTAAAATAAAGACTTTGGGCTAGACAAGAGGCCTTTTTCTTTGTATAGGTGATATTACCATCAAGATCTGAGGAATCTATATAACAAAAGACTTCTCTTCCTGAGATTTCGCTAGTATCTAATAAGATGATATCAGCAGGACAGATTTCTTCTTTCTTGATATAGATGATATCTCCTATCTATTTATAAAACATAAAGAAAAAGACCTGATTTTTCTTATATACTTGCAAATCCTTCCATTTGACATTAGGTTTCAAAGGAATTTGATTTTCTGCTTTCTAAAGAAAAAAAGAGCTTAAATTCCTTATAAAAAAACATTTAATATTATACAGTGGCCATTTGTTCATTTATCAATAAATCGTTCATTTGGCGACGACTATCTAAATATAATTCCACTGTCACATTCACAGAAATCGTCAAAGCTAAAAGACTGATAAAAATCCAATTGGCAAAAGGACTTAAATCTGGTCTAATCAACATCACGACCGATATTATGAAGAAATAAAGATTCACAGGTCTTCTTATTAACAGAAATAAGGTCTTCGGGAGGAAGTTCATAGCCTTTAAAAAGAATATTTCAATGGGTTTTTTTAAGAATTTAAGAGATTTACTGAATATTTCGAGGTTGAAACCTCATTTCGACGGATTTGACGACATATAGTGGCTTTTCCGCCTTTAAATTCGAACTATTGGAAAGAGTTTTTAGAGGGAAATTGATTGAAAAAGTGATTTTACCCCCCATTTCTCAGAATCTATGGCTTTATTCAAATGGCATTTGCATTTGCAGGTTTCGTATTTGAGGAACTTCCTTTGGAAAAAAGGCTCGTTTTTAGGCATTTGATTGTTTTAAAATTCTTTAAAAAAATTATTGATTAACAAAGTTTTTATGAAAAAGTCGCTTTTCAATGAGATCTATTTTTCCCAATCTTCTCATAGACCTCAAAAGTCTCAAAAGTCTCAAAAGTCTCAAAAGTCTCAAAAGTCTCAAAAGTCTCAAAACTCTCAAAGATCACCAAGACCTTTGATTAAGAACTTTGATATAGAGAAAGAAAGCATGAAGCTTTATTCATTCAGATTTAAAACCCGGAGGATTTCAGAAGTTTCATCAAGCCAATTATCTTTGAAAATCGAAGAAAAATCAATGAAGGCCTATTTCGATGAGAAAAAGATCAATGTCTATAAAGATCAAAGCAGTCCTTTATTAAGTCCTTTGATTTCTAGAGGTTATTTAGAAAGCGAAACTTCGAAAAAGATTGAAAGGAAGGCTTTTTCTAGGAAATTAAGCTTCAATCGTGAAAAACCCATAAGACCGGCTTCTAATAGTTTAAGTCTTCCAAAGGAAAGGACTATTTTCACGAGTTCTAGTAATTATCGCTTCACAGAAAACCTCAAAACTATTAATAAACTCGAAGGCCTTTTATCTGAACCTCAATTAGATTTACATGAGCTTTCATTGAAGGTTTCTCAGAAAGCTAAGAAACCCGAGTTTGAAGATTTCGGGTTCATTACTCAAAGAATCGATGATAATAAAGAAGACCCTTCAGAACCTATTTTCATTAGGCCTGAAACCGAAAATCGCTGTTTTTTCAGGAAATATAGCTTCATTTATTTCCATGTGGCCATCAAAGATAAGGAAAGTCCTTTAAAAGCCAGTTTTTATATAGAAGAAGGCGAAAAAAACAGTAAATTCAAGATCTATGCATCGACAAAAAACCGAAGTCCTAATAAATTCAATGCAGATTTCGAAATAGAAGTCTCTATTTTTAAAGATCTCAACTTTATATATATATATGGTTATATTTTCTCATATCTAGGGCAGAAGCTTCCTTTATTCGGACCCTGAGAAAAAAAGCTTTTTCACTGAAAATCTCTTGTTTTTCGCAGCTTTTTCAACTGAAGATCTCACAGTTATTATGAAAATCAGCTTCGGAATCGGAAGATCTCGAATCCAACAAATTACAAGAATGATGGGGAAAAACAAGGATAAAAAGAAAGAATCTTCTTTTAGTTTCTCAGATATTCCTAAGGAAATCCTCAAAGCTCAAATTGGTTTCTATTATTTCTTTTAAAAAGTTTATCAACTTTTTAGCTGAAATCCTCTTGAAAAGGAAATCCAAAAGACTCCAATTATCTAAAGGAAGTGATAAAATCCTTGAAAATAAGAGGATTCCTTTGCCTGATGAATTAAAAGATCAACAGCTTTTCAAAAAACAGAAGATTTCTGAAAAATTCCAACAAGTCCAAGCACGTCAAATCTCTCATTTTCTCTCCAATCTCCAGAAAAAGTCTTTTGATCTTCAAAAACATGAACGATTGCAATATATGAAAACTTTCGATAGTTATTTGAAGAAAAACCTTGATTTTTTCTTGAGAATTCGCGATTTCTGGAAAATAACAGTATTTTTCTTTAAATTGGTGACTTTTCTTCGAGAAAACATCAAAAAAACTCGTAGAAAACGGTTTCTTAATGCTTATATGAGGCAATTACGCAATGCTACGATCTTGACAGGTTTAAAAACCATAAGGAAAAAAGGAGAAAATCCTATGATGAGGGCTTTATTTGAATCTAAGCTGTTTATTATATATAAGATGGGCTTTAAAAGGAAGGAAATCAAGAGGAAATCCATGAAAATATGCTCAGAAGTGTTATATCAAGCTGGTATTTAATAAAAAGCATATAAAATATTGAATTATTTGAATAAATAGCCTTTATGTTGAATTTGAATAAGAAATTCGAATGTTATGAGAAAAATGTCCGGAAAATCCAAAAAAAATGGAAGCTTTTAAAGACCAGGAAGTTGATTTATAAGGCAACTATACGGAATATCTGGAATAAAAATATCAGCAATTTCATGTATATTCTAAAGAAGGAAAAACAATCAACTATCATAGAAAATTCCACAGGAATTAATGAGAATCTCCTATTGAATAACATGCTTTTAGGCAATATCAGAAGCCGAAGAAATGAGCCTATGAATTTCGTTATGGACACGTAAATTTTCTCTCATATAGAAGTTTTTTTCTTATATATTATTATCACTTCTAGAGAACTTCAAAACCAGATTATTGATAAATTCATGATAGAAAACCTCCAGAGATATAGAGAAAAAATGGATAAATATAGGGCTAGTTTGAATAATTTGCAATCAGATCTTCGGGTTTTTTAAACTTCTAAAGAGAAAAGTCCTATTTTATGATATAGAAAAAGAAACAGATGAATATAGTGATGAGATTTCTAATGAAAGAGGAAAAACATAAGAAAAAATATAGAGGATTGGATGATAATTTCGAAGAGGAGTTCTCTGTGAATTCAGAAGATGAAGAAGCTATGTTTATCAAAACACCAATTCTATATATAAGACCAAAAACTGAAGATATTAAGGAAATGTTTAAAACCTATTTGGAAATCAAGAAAATCTTCTAATATATGAAATTCCCATTGAAATCACTAGTAAATAAGACTTCTTAACTCTATTAAAACTATATATATTTTCTCTAGCTTTTAAGAGGAAATGTTGGAATTCTCTATGATTTTCTCAATAAAATCAATTTTTTTTCAAAGCTTAATAAATTTTTCCTCAATTAATTTTTCCTATTTCTTTCAAAAAATCCTTATTTTTCTATTTTAAGACATAAATTTCTCATATCTTTGGAAATTCCTCTTCAAAATCTCTTCCAAAGGCCCCAATAATCTCTTAAAGCTTTGTCTATTCAACCCCACGACTGATAAATCCGTCTAAAAAATCCCCAAAATTCTTAATTCTTTTTAACATAATATCGATTTATACCACAGCTATGATATTCGCAGCTCTAGGTGTATCTCTTAATAAAGCCAATTCCCCGAAATAGTCCCCAGGTTTATATTGATATACGATTTCAGGAGGACTTCCAATCTTCAGGACTTTTGAGGCTATAGCTTCTCCTTCTTCCACAAAGAAGAAAGTATCGCCTTTTTCCCCCTTTAAATATTATTAAGCTTATATATATATATGAGAAAAAAGCTCTTATTCACCTCCTTAACTACAAAATCTCCCTTTTTGAATTTCATTGGCTTGAGGGCATCAGCGATTTTAGATCTTTCATAAGGATCCATTTGATCTAATAATTCGACTTTAGAGAGGAATTTCTCATAGGCTTCCCTTTTCTTAGTGGCAGCGTCTTTTACTATATGATTGAAACATTCTCGATCTAAAGCAAAAGCCACAATATCTGTTTTGGCTATGATAGTTGCAGCTCTAGGGGCATTATATAATAAGGCCAATTCACCAAAAGCGTCGCCTGGAGCATATAATCGAAGTAAAGTGTCTTCTTTAGTCTTTTGACTATATCTATAACATTCCAATTCTCCATTATCTATGATATAGAGATTATCACCATCATCTCCTTGTTTTATCACTGTTTGTCCTTTTCTAATAAGAAATCAAGGTCTTTTTTCATTAGTTTTATTAGAAACTTGAAGGTCTTTTCTTCAAAGGCAGAGATCAGAATATCGACTTCTTTGTTTTCTAATGAGGAAAACATGAAAACCTGTGAAATCCTAGCCTTTATTCTCTCGATTTGAGATTCATTCTTTGGGATGATTCGAGGCTTATATTCATCGTTTTTCTTGTTAAATTGTCCATAAACCTCAGCTGATACTGAGGTTCTTGAGGGTTTTCCAGGGATATTAGTCTGAGGTTTCTCATGAAGAGGCACTAAATCAAGAGGAACTTCATCATCAGGCTCTTCTTCTGATTCCTCACCATAGGCATTCTTTTTAATGATAAAAGCTAATTATTAGGACTCTTATTAGAAAAAAACCTTCGGTTTCACTGTTGTCTTATGGGACTTGGTCATTTCCTGATAGATTTTCACTAGAAAACAGTTAATAATATGAAGAAATAAAGAGAAAATGATGAATGCCTCCTTTATCCGCTAGCCATTTTGTCATGAAATCCAGCTTTTTATAGTTATAAAGGAGTTTTAGGGGAAAGAAAAACAAGAATACGGAATCTTCTGGCTTATAAATCAAAAGGTCGATCACGAGCTTTTCAAGAATTGGATTAACTTTCTCGTTTATATATTGAGAATTTATTTGATCCTTAGAAGCCATTTAAGTTAGTTTGATATTTAGTTAGAATAAAAAGTTTTAAATTTAAGGAAATTCGGAAATTTAAAGAAATTTTTTTGACTGTTAAGAATGGCTTTTAATATTTTTTTCAGAGATTTAT
>Ga0302186_10002766_pt1 | contig 13288 bp, 20 predicted proteins | sample II_Bog_E1_2_FD_198782 | JGI IMG/M metagenome (GOLD analysis project Ga0302186, IMG submission 198782) | Peat permafrost microbial communities from Stordalen Mire near Abisko, Sweden - II_Bog_E1_1 | ecosystem: Environmental > Terrestrial > Soil > Wetlands > Peat | place: Sweden: Abisko... | reverse complement strand
GTACCCTTCCTGTAGCACCAGTGCCTCCAATCACTAAAGCTTTGTATTTGGCTAATGGTTCCATTTTTAGTTTTGTTTTATAGAGCCGAATTTAATTTTTCTTATTTTTCTCAAAAAATAATTATAACATTCTTTAATTAATATTGAAATGTATACTATAAATTTAAAACAAAAACTGTTTTTGCAAATTCTGTTTGTTGTATTTTAGAAATGGCAAATTTTAACGAACTTGCCAAAATCTTTGCATTCAATTGGCAAAAACTGGCGTTAATGGAATCCTTGGCGGAGGTTTATTGTGAAGGAGATGATGGTAAAATAGTGAATAGCAATATAGATGAATAAGATAAAAACCTCGAAAAGAGCGTTAAAATTGTTGTCTGGAATTTTGAGCAGAACATTCGATCAATCCCTTACAAAAACCCAAAAAATTTCACCAACTCTGTGCAAGGTCAATATAATGGGTTTTCAGCCTCAATTTTAGATAATCTCTTGGCACCTATAAGTATAAGTGTTGGTTAATGATTGTAGTCAACATGCTACATCTAATCTTAATATAAATGTCAGAAAACTTACATGGGAAGGAATATTTTCTTATTGCGGAATTTGAGAAAAAATTTATATTAAGAGCCAGAAGGAAGCAATAAAAAGTAAAGAGATCAAGAAGTGAAGATGAAAAAATGAATATATATTCATAATTTTTTTTAATGTGCAAATTTTGTAATTTTTTTTTCCATATTTTTCATTTTTTTTTTCTGTTAATTTTTTCTCTCTCTTTTTTTCTGTTAATTTTTTTGAATTTTTTTGTAAAAATGATTAAATTATATAGGGAAAACCATCATTTAGAAAAAAACAATGTTAGTTCATAAAAAAAAAATGTTTTTCAAATTTTAATTTCCTATGACACGAAGGGACATAAGATATTTTTAAAAACTCAAAAGGTTTTTATCGGATGACTTGACCAGAGACAACGTATGAATTCAATCATCCCTTTCACTAATCTCCGTTAAAAATTCAAAAAAAAATCTATAAAAAAATCGATAAAAAATAGTTTCAGTCCTATTCTTGTGTAATTTAGAAAAAGAACCATGGTTCTCATTGTCTTAAAGGGCTCTAAGAAATTCATCATGTATGAAAAAAAAATAGAAAAATTAAAAAAATTTGGTTTTTTTAGACATTTTTCAAAAAAGTTATCCTGAAATTATAAAATGTATCCTAATTTTTTGGCTTAAGAAATAAAATTTTTAAATTAGAAGAAATTTCAGAGTTTTTTCTTGCTTAACAACACTCGTAGTAAAATATTTAATTGTTTAACACTTTTCTTCCTCTTTATCAGCTTCCTTTATGATTGGTTTCCAAATTTCAAACATCTTTTTTTTTTACAAAAATTGTACCAAAACAAAATAAAATTTACTTCATTTGCTGTTTTTATTTGCATTTCCTTGTATATTTTCAATAAATTATTGATGTCATTGTTGATCTCTATTTTGAAGTTTTTTATATCTTCTGTCAGATTTTTTGTCATTGATTCGAACCGTTTTTTATCTGACATTAATTTTCTTTCCAAATTCACTTCTTCTTCCTAATACCAAATTTAACTCATTAAAAATTTATTTTATTTTTTAAAACCTTTGAGCCCTTAGATCTCATATCATGCAAGCCATTTTCCATATTGAAAATATCATCTTCTAAAGTCTTTCTTTCATCGATGATTTCAATACAAGAGCCCAAATATCTCGAATTTTCCTATAAATCATCGTATAAAAAAACAAAAATCAATAACTTTTAAAGGGATTTCTATAATTTCAATGAATTCTTTGGTTTTTTTTTCTTGCAATTTCGCGATCATTTCTGTTTTTTCTTTCAAGCCTTGCAAAATCGATTGCGCAGACTCCAATTTTTCATTTTCTTCTAGAAATATAATCTAAAGAACTTTAAATTTTGTAAAATAAACCCAGATTTGCAAAAATGCTCGACATTTCACCATAGGTTTTTTTTTCTTCCTTTTTGTTGACAAAGAGATTATGCAACGACTTTACGATTTCATTTAATTTCTGTTGTTGGATCTCCAAAAATTTTTTCTCCTTCTCCAAAATAGTATCTTCCTTGGTGATTTCTCTCACTTTTTTGCTTTGCCAAAACGATGAGACATAAGAGAAAAACGAGTTAATGATCGTTTTGTTCGAAGGGTTTAGGATTTGTTCTGAGTTTTCTTTCGTGATTTCAAATTTCTAAACAGAATTTATTACTTTTTTTAAATAAATTTATGTACATGACTCGTTTCTTCAATGAACTTTCGTAGTTCCGGTGAATGTTTGAGCTCTGGATGCTTGAGGATCTTTTGCAAAAACAAAACCAATGATCGTTTCCTTAATTCCAGAAATTCATTGTTCGTTTCATTCAAGTTTATCTTCGCCAGCGGGTTTTTATCAGGCAACGGTGGCATAATGACCCCTGGGTATTTCAGCTTTAATTCTAAAGAAAGCCATTCGAAGTCACTGAATCTACAAATAACATTTTTACACATTTTCTTTGAGAAAGATTGTTTCAAATTACCTTCTTTCGACCTCTGTCACTTCCAATAGTTCATTCCCTTCATTTTTCCTTTTAAATGTTCTCAATAAATAAACTCTTTGCTCCAAAATCAGCCTTTGTTTAAAAATAGAAATTTTCTTTATTAAATTTTGTGTTTAATTACCATTCGGTCGTAGTTTTGACTTCCTTGATTTCAACGTCTCTTTTCTCCATGAAAGGATCACGTGGAACTTGGAGCTTTGTATAAAGGGATTCTTTATTTCTGGGCAGCTCTCGTTTCAAAGTGGAATGAGTGTCTCTTTTCTCATTTTCATCGTCCAAACAAATCTCGTCGTTGATTATCTCGGTGCTGCTTTGAAGAGCAGGATCAAATTTGCCTTTTTGAAGGGGAAACATCTCGGCTTTTTCATTTAAATCAGGGTATTTCATTTTTTCTAATTTTTAAATGACTAATGCTATTCAATTCTTAAGGTTTTTTCGATATTTTGATTGGAGCTTATAGAATTTAAAAAAAAGTCCAGGTTTTTTTTTTTTTTTTTTTGAAATTTCTTTTTTTTTTCGGTTAACAAAAAATTAATTTTTTATTTTTTCTCATTCTCATCCTTCTTTTGCTCCTCTTTCGATTTCTGCAACATCTCAACTGCTTTCTGTTGAAAATAAAATTTTGACGAAAAAAAAAAACCCATGCAGAAAAATCACAAACCTTTATTTCCTCATTGTTCTGATCTACCTCTGGAATCATGCCGAGCAATTCCTTCACGAAATTTTCATCTTGGAATACTTGTTCTTCTTTTTCTTTTCAAGGCAAAATTAAAAAAAAAAAATTAAAACAATTTTACTTGGTTGTGGCTTTTCTTTTTCTTGCTCCTGGAGAATATTTGTCGGGTCCTGCAAGGAAAGTTCTTTAGCTCTTTTCAACAACTCTTCCTCATCCATGTCCTCCTCATTTTTCAAAGGCACTTCCTCTTCAATTTGCATTTTGACGATGGACTCTTGAACAGGTGCCACATTATTCTTTGGTTCTTCTTGCACATTTACATTTTTTTGTTCCTCAGATTTTTGTTTCTTTAATTCGCTTATTTTTCAAATAAAATTCTTATTTTTTTTTAACATACCTCTTCATCATCCTTGATTTTTCTTTGCCTTTCCTTTTCTTCTTCCAATGAAATTCTCATAGCCATTGCCAATTCTGGGTCAAGATTGGGGTCTACTTGATTAGATCCCCCTTGATTTATGACCCCACCAGCAGCTTCAGAACCCCCAAAAATTGGAGTCCCATATAATGAGTCAGATAGAAGGTTGATGCCAGGGTTGATATTAATCAAATGGCTTTTTGGAAATTTTTTAATGCAGAAGAAATTTTTTTACCTGTTGTCAGAACTGTTTACATTTTCAATAAATTGAGTCAGTTTCTCAGTATGTTGGTTGTCCATTTCCCCGATGTTTATAATATCGACAGCAATCATGTTCTTCTTTAGTTTCTTTGCCAAAGCAACCAGATTTTGTAGACTCTCAGCGAGCGGGCTTAATATCATATATTAATATGTCTTATGTAGGAAAAAAGTTTGGATACCTTGCAATAAAAGCAATAATTCTTTGCTTCTGGTTAACGTTTAATCTATGTTTCAAGGCCAGGTGCGCGATTTGTAACGCATTGGAAAAATAAATGCTTCCTGATTGTTTAATTCCATGTAAACATGACAAAATCTTCCCACTGTCATTGATTGGTGTTGCCAAAATTTCCACTCTTTTTTTAATTTATCACATTTTTTTCTAATTTATGGTAATTCATTTTTTAGTTACTGTTTGCCTGCCATTGTCATCAAACCAACGGAACTTTCTGCATGGGCTTGGAATTTAGCGTTCGCAATTAAAGCAACTGCATCTTGTTGGGCTTCCCAACGAGTTGGGAGGTAATCTCCATTTCGTGACCAATCAGAATTGTCTACTCTAAGGTCAATGAAGGTTATGATATAAAAAATGATCAAAGAGTATACATTATCATTGTTGCCTCCATAGACATTTTTTAATGAGTTAGGAATTTTTTTAATTTTGGGGTTTTCTCGATTTGAAATGAATTAAAAAATTTCTAGATTAAATAATTCTGGGTTTTTCGGAAAATGACTCATAATTTCTTATAAGAAAACCGAAAAATTATTTAATAAAAATTTGAATTTTTCTTTAATTATTTTTTTTTTCTTTTGAGTTTTGAAAATTAATACTCTTACAAAAAAAGGATCAAAAAATCCCATTATCACTTTCTTTTATTTTGTAAAAGTTTTTTTATCTTCTCTTGTTAAGCCAAAACACCAGTGACCTTTTTAGTTTCCCCAGCCAGCAAATCGGCTTCTTTTTGACTCGCAGCCGCTTTATCAGATGCCAAACCATGCCTATTCAAAATTTTTATTAAAAAACAAAATACCTCCATCTTTTTTACTTTAATTCAAATTCCAACAACTCCTTTTCTTTCTGTTTCAGACTCTCCGAATAATTCACAATGGTTTTTTCCAACTTTTTTTAGATCTTTAGATATAAACAAATTTTTTTTTGATACCATATCTATATTTGCTTTTATCGCTGGCAAAACCTCCCCGATATTTCTTTCAATCAACACTCCTCCTACTAATCTCCAACATCTCCTAGTGCTTTCTAAATCCTTTATGGTTTCCAAAACCAAGCTAAATTTAATTATAAGGAAATAAAAGACTGAGATACAATTTTAGTACGTATGTTCTCTTTTTTCATCTTCCAATTCGATGAAAATCTTAAAGATTTGTGCGTATTCTTGCTTCATTTTATTATAAAGTTGGATGTTCTCCTGACTGAGTTGGGCCTGAGCGCCACCTGGGGCCATTTGTTGATTCATATTTTTTAAAACAAATTAGATTTTTTTTTTTAAGTTTTCAGATTTTTAATAAAAAAAAAAAATATTTCTGATATTTTCATCAAAATAACAAATTTTCCCTATTCTTTAATTTTTCTTTAACATCCCATATCGAATCAACTCAATATAAGCCTTTCTCGCTCCAATTAAAGCCGATAACACACATTCGCAATCAGTGGAATATTTAAATCCATATTCTTGATAGTCAAATTCCTTAATGATGCGAACTATTTCACTTTTTTCCAGCTTATTAATTTGTTGTTGTTTTTCTCTGATTTTACGTTCCAAGCCTTCGGATTCTTTAAAAAAATTATCTTTTGTCTTATATTCATTGATGATTTTATTGTTTTCTATATAAACGATGGTGTAATCTGCTGGGGTTGTTTTCTCTATTTTTGAGGGCAAAGGTTGGATTTTGATTTCTTTTTTTGGAATTTCTTCGAGTTTAACTGTTTTTTTTGGTGAAACTTCAAGTCTCAGCTTTTTTTTGGCCTTTAAATTATTTTAGTCTAATTTCATAAAAACTTAAAATATAGGACATCTGCATAAACTTGATCATTGATGGATTTCCTTGAATGAAAATATTCAGTTAAAGTGTTAGAATCTCTAATTAGAGAATCCGCACAATTTCTATCAATGATTGAAGGCTCTTGATAATAAGCTAAAATAAAGAAATAAAGCCATTTTAAAGCGAATTTTACCAACATTTATTAAAAAGACTTTCTTTCAAATTTTGCTCAGTAGTGTCTTCATTATTCGTCTCAATTAGTTTTTTAGAAAGGTCTCGATCAACGATTTCATCATTGGAAGGTTCTTTCTTAAAAATGCCTTGAACATTTTCAAGGAATGTTTGGAAAATAGTTGATATTTCGTTCAATTCTTGCTCCTTTTTTGCTTTCTTTTTTGATGAATTATTTTTAATTCTAAACAAGAAAAAAAATTTACAGTTAAGAGAAACTCTTTGCCTTTTTGATCGAGGAATTTAGGTAAATTCTGTAAATAAATGTTTTCGCCTAATTTCCACAACTCGATAATTATCCATACTAATCCATTATTTCTAATAAATAATTGATTTTAAAATTTCAAAATAACAAACTAAAAAAAAAAATAGAAATAAAATCACCAAAACATACTAGTAATTAGTAATTGCCATGACCCCATGCCCCCCCCCCCCCAAGAAAAAAAAAATTTATCAAAATAAAAATAAACCTGCAATCATTCCCTTCTATAAGTAATCGAAACAGAAAATTTCTAAGCATTTTTTCGGTTTCCTTCAGGTTTTTTCGTTCCACCTGATTTTCAATTTCCATTTTGCTCAAAATATCATTGTTATACTTTAATTTTTTCTCGAAATTGATTCTATTTTCATTCAATTGATTTATTTCTTCCTCCTTTAATTGTTCATCCATAGCTTTCTCCATAAAATTCTGAATCGTCGTTTTCTCTGCGCTCAACAAATTGGAATTTGCATCCGCAACATTTAATACTTTCCTTTTATCCTTTTTAGCAAGGCTCGATCTATTTGAAACTGTGTCAATTTGATTTTGTGAATTATTTGGAGTAGCAATGCTTTTGGCTTTTTTCTTATTCATTTTCTCCTTCAAGGAAATCATCAATTCTTTAATTGATTTCAATTTTTCCAAAATGCTCCCATTTTCTTTTCTAATCGTGATCATAGTTAAGCTTCTTGAACACAAAAAGGCTTCCGAATCTTTGATTTTCTTTACAATTTTCACCATAATGTTTGTCGTCATTTGCGTCTGTCCTTTGGCTCTTTCGATCAAAGCTCCTTCAATCTTCGTTACAAACATCAATTTTATTTGTTTGTTGAGATCAGAGACTGATAACCCAAGTTTCTCTTCATTTTTCTCTTGACTTTTCAAAGATTGTTTGTTCTGACGCAAACGGTTTTTTATCACCTCGGGAGAATCGTAAGCCTTCAAATAATTTATTAACGTCTTGCCAAGGGTTTCATCTTTGAATTGTTCATTTCTGGCGTATTTCAACATCCTTTCTTTGGCTTGGGGGTCTTCTGTGAGAATGGAATCAACTCTCCGTAAATTTGGTAAAGCTGGGAGACTATGAAAAATTACAAAATTTCATTATTTTTTAATTAATTGTAAATTTTTTTATCACAAAATTATTAATTTTACCTGTCGTGCTTAGATCTGACCCCTTTTTTTGCAACTCCAGCATTGGTTTTGCTTTCTTTCATATTTTTGTGTGTGGTTTCCTTCGTTTTGTGAGGTGCAGTTTTATGCCTTTCCCAATTTTCAAGCTCCTGAATAACCTTCTTATCAAATTCTTCATTTTCAAAGGTGTTGTTATATCTCCCTTCTGGAGGGGTTTCTGGTTTTTGGTACCCCTCAGTTTTGCAATTATCAAAATTTTCATAACTTTATTAATTTTCTTTCAAAAATGATTAAAAAAAAATGTCAAAAATTCACATTTCCCTGAGGAGAAACAATTTCTTATCAGAATCTTTCAAATCGTTTCTGATCCTTCTTTCGAAATCAGTGAATTTCTTCTTTTTGAAAAATTTGCTTGTAGTCAAAATGCCCCTTTTCTCATTAAAAGCCTGTAACTTATGTACAGATTTAAAGTCAGCAAAGCCCGTTTTATTGAGTTTTTCAGGGTCGATGCGTTCTCCAAAGGGGATGTTATAAAAATTGAAATCATTCATTTCATCATGGACGATTTTATTGGATGTTTCTGCCTTGACCAATGCTGTGATATCAAGATCTCTGGGGAGAGAAGATTTCACTATTTCATGGAGATCGGATGGGATGGTATAATGTTTGGACCGTTTTTGGGTATGATGCGCGATCTCGTAATTCATCATTTTTTTAAGTTAGATTTTTTTTATTTGCCATAAATTTTTCTAAATGTGAAAAAAAAATTATTTATTAAGGTCTAAGAGCGGTTTCAATGATAATAATATTAATCCTAAGTAAAAAAATTTAAATTTAAATAAATAGCATGGCTTTTTCCCTAGTTGATCTCAAGATGTTTAATGCAGATGTATGGTGGCTTTATAGTTTAATATCATTGTTCCCTCTTTTAGCTTTATCTTTCTACAAATTGGCATATCCAATACCACTCCATAATTATAATGATCGAAATCCTTTCCCCCACCTTTTGCAAGATAAAATCGCAAGAATTTTTCTTTGTTGGGGGCCAATTTATTACATTTTTGACATGATCTCTGCCATTTTAATTGGAAATTTCGATGCATGTGTTGTTTCTTATTTCGCTCACCATGTTGTCAGCATAATATTCCTTCCAACAGTGATCTTGCAAAATCATTATCCTTGGTTTTTGTGTTTGGTGCCCGGATTGCATGCAGTTTTGATGATGTTTCCACGTGTTTTTGGAGTCGATTATATCTATATGCTTGGTTGTGCACTCTATCAATATGGTCTGTATCAAGAACCCTTCGGAAAAATGAAAAGTTATAAGTTTTTGCAGATTGGAACTTGGATTTTGGAGGTAACTTTGGCGATGTTGTGGGGATTTGGTTGCAAAGAAAGTTGAGTATAAAGAGGAAACTTTTAAGATTTTCATTTTTTTTTTCCCTATAAGAAAAGTCTCGTTTGCCTTTCAAAAATAATATTATTTCATGGACAAAAATATTTTCTAAAAATGACTCGAAAATTAAAAAAAAGATTATTTTTTTTTAATTCAGAAAATCGAAATTTTATTTGAAAATGCAATCAAATAAAAAAATATATTTAAAAGGAATTTGAAATATTTAGATATATAATTATTTTCAAACAAAAATAAAAAAAGCGATGCGTTTTTACATATTTTTTTTTCTCCGTGTTGATTAAATACACCATTTATGAAATTTTTTCCTATGATGATAACCTTGGGAAGGGCCGTATGAATTTCTGATTTAAGAACTCATCATCACTTTACTGATTCATTATTTCATAAATATTTTTTTTACTCTTAATTAATGAAAAACATTCACGAATATACCTAATCTATTATCCATTTTTTCTTCTTAATGAACCAATAATTCTTAAATATGATAACCATTTTTTTGATATCTTCCTAAATATTGGTGTTTTTCCCAATTAATAAATTCATTTTTGGAATTTTAAAATAAAAAAATGAGGTTTTATAAACAAGTAGGAGGGATGAAATTGGAAAATCAGATGGATGCTAAAGAAGTTGAATTCAGGTAAAACTATTTAAACTGTAATAGAATTGAATTTGAAAAATGCTTTGTAAAAATCACAAAATTTACACTATATTGTGAATTATTTTTAATTTTTTTGGGATGAAATAAAGCATTGAAAATATTTTTTTTGGGAATCTTTGAACTCTTGCCCCATTAAATGACTGAAAAAACAATGGCAGTCTCTCTTGTCTATTACACGTTATAACGATCTTGTTGATAAGATGAGGAAGCATATACCCTTTAGAAATTCAAAGCTGTCTAGCATTTTAAGCGACTCCTTAAGTGGAAAAGCAAAATTTACTTCATGAAAATCGCGTTGATTTATTATTTATTTATGTACTTTAAAAATAAAAGTTTTTTTGACAAAACAAATTCGGGATAAAAAAAATATTTAAAACCAAACCATTATTTATAATACATTTTCATGATCTCACTTTTAAGAACCCAACTACGTTTTTTAATTGGGGACCGCTTAATTATTGAAAAAGCTTTGGCAATGGAATATTAAATAAAAAAGCTACGAAAATGAGAAAATATAGATTTTGAGAGTTTTTTAAACAATAGTATAAAATATAAATAGTTGAATAAATTTGGTAATTATTGTATTCTTCCTCATCAAGAAAGCTATTTTCAAGAATGTAATCCTTCCTCTCAATTCTCTTCATTCGCTGCATAAATTCCCTGGTGTGAGTCATTCGTAAGTTGTATTGCTTGCGAGTCTGCCATTTGTCATAGGCTGGATAACTGCCAGATTTGGTATATTTCTCCATGCCTTATAAGAATTATTTGGTTTTTTATGGAAAGGATAGGTGTTTATTATGTTTTTTTCTGAGATGGGGAGGGGTTTTATATTATCATTAATGGAATTCATTAGACTGAAGAAGTTTTTCTTAGAGAAAAATTGATTTTTTTTATAAAAGATTATTTTTAATTACATCTTCTTTATAAAACCAATTAATCAAATATTTCAAAATTTCTCTTCTTCTTTTAAAACTTAAATGAAAACAAACTCTCTTTTAAGCTAATTTAATCTTCTTCAAATTGCCTGAGATGAATTTTGCCTTCAAATCAGCAATCTCTGGCTCCTTTTCCTTCTTTTTCTTATCTTTTATCTTCTCCTTTTTCATCTCCCCCTCAAAACCCGGGGCTTCCAACGCCTTCCTTTTCAAATTCTTCTTCTCTTCCTTCTTTTCCTCCTGCTTCTTCAACCTCTCATCAAATTGCTTGTCTTCTTTCTGTTTATTTGTCATGAAATACTCTCCTGACTCCATCAATAAATCCTCCTTCCTGGGCAATTGTGCTGGTGGGAAGGGATCATATGGTTTTTTTTCTATTTTAGCAGCTTTCTTTTTTTTATTCGCCTTGATATTCTTAAACTTCGGTAGAAAACGATCCCAATTCTCATTTTTCAGCTTTTCATCCTTGCTCAGCTCCCTCTTTATCATCAATTCTTTAATATTATATATCGGATGGATATTAAACATGGTATCTTCTACGACTCTTCTCACAGTTTTCAGGTTTTTGAAGTCCCCAATGCTTGAAACAGTGTTTCCCTGGACTAATATATAGCAATTAGTTAGCAATTCCAAAGCTTTTAACGTGGCTCCATTCGGACCTATCAATCTTTGTCTCCTCTTTATGAATTTCTCTTTGTTATTAGTCAGGCCTCTGATCTTCGTGATATCACAAAACACCCCATCTTCCATTAGACGAAGAGCCTGTTCATAAGGCACACTTCTCGCCAATAGCTTTATCACATCTCGAGCCTTGATAATCGCATATGGGTCCCATGTTTTGCCTGATGTTTTCACAGTCATTGAACCTTCGATCAAATTCAATTCCGTTTTGACTCCATATATCGAAAGCGACTTTTTCACATTCCCCCAGACCTCTTTTATGTATTTTTCACGATATTGAGGGAAAAGAGTAGCAAAGGAACTCTCATCTAATAAAGAACCAGACATATCACCTGGATGGAAGGGGTCCAATTTCCATTTGTCAATGGTAGGGTCGGAATCCCAGGGCTTTGGCTTACGATATTTTGATTTCTTGGATACAGGAGGGTCTTGATCTGTATTTTGGAGTGGGTCCATATTGGATGATCTTTGGATTTCGCAGAAAAACTTAAGATTTTAAATAAAAATTATAATATTTTTGGTTTTGATTTGGAAAAAAAGAAAGTTCTTAATAAAAACGATGAAAAATAAATAGAAAATAATAAAGTTATAGGTGGAAGTTTAAGTCGATTTTTTCAAGTTCAAAGCTCCCGATCCTCTTTTGAGTGAATTGGAAATCTTCAATTCTTCTAGCGAGATCATAAAACTCATTCTTCTTTGCAAGATCACATGGCGTCCTTTGTGCCATATCCTTCCAAAAAACATCAATCCCGTTCTGCATTAAAACTTCAGCCATTGTTTTCATATTCCTCTTTGCTGCCCAATGCAAAGCATTTTGATTCATCTATAAAAATCCTTAATATATGCAAAATTTATGATCATTTTTACATAAACATCCACTGCATTAACAAGTTTCTTGTTTTTTAAGCATATTTTCTCTATTTTCTGCCTCTCTTCCAACAATTTCCTCACATTCTCCACCTCATTTTTCTTCACCATCTGCAAAAACACCCTTCTTTCCTCATCAAGTCCTTCCCCAGCTGGTCTCAACGTTTTCTTCAAATCATCCAGCTTTTTTTGTGATTCTTGTAGGTCATTTTGTCCCAGAATATAAAAATACTCCCATGAATTTTTAAACGCATTCTTTTTCTCAGGATTAGCAAGTCTCAAGCCCTCACCCAAATCCATTTTCGACTCTAAATTCTGATACTTTCGGAAATGCATTGGAGTATGTGATGAAGGATAGGCCGGTCTATCTTTTAATTTCCCTCTTATAACTGATTCTTTGAAATTGAATGCTTTGGTTTTACTGTTGGGAGAGGTGGGACTTTGTTTAAAAGAGTCAGTGTTTTGGCCAAAAATTGAGCCTCTTTTTTTCTGTCTTCTTATCTTCTCTTGAGGCGATGCGTCCTCATCATTATAAGTGACTACATTTTCACCCACATTTGATAATAAAGAAAAGGGCTGCACTACAAGATCCATTCTTGAAATGTCCTTATGGTTTTCATAGAGGAATTTCGTGAAGTAGGTATTATAAAGTGAGACCTTTTCTCTGAACCCTGCTAGGGCAGATTCTCCGATTGCTGAGTAATGCTTCACATCATCACGGATTTGATTTTCGATCATTTCAGCTATTTGTAATGATTTTTCCTCTGAAATTGAAGGGGGCATTAGGGAATGATGATTGTTTTTGGTGGAAGAAGCGGATTTGGAGGCAGTTTTGGGAAGTGGGATTTGGATCTGGGGGGTGGAGAAGACTGAGGAAGGACGAGGCTTCTTGGTGCTACTCATATGAAAAACACTGTAAGGATTTGTGGTCTTTTGGAGGTTTTTGAGAGAACGATAGATCTGGAAGTCATAGTAGAGCTGAGGCACTGCTGAATTGGAATGGGTGGTTTTTTTCCGCATTTGTTTATAAAAAAAATAGAAATGTATAAATGTATATATATAGGTTTTTTTATTTATTTTTTAGAAGTTTTAAATTTTTTTCTATTCTTTTTTATTAAAAAAAAAAGGGAAAATTTTCGAAGAATTTTTTAATTGTTTTTAAGAAATTTTATTTTATCATTT
>Ga0302186_10002765_pt1 | contig 13290 bp, 21 predicted proteins | sample II_Bog_E1_2_FD_198782 | JGI IMG/M metagenome (GOLD analysis project Ga0302186, IMG submission 198782) | Peat permafrost microbial communities from Stordalen Mire near Abisko, Sweden - II_Bog_E1_1 | ecosystem: Environmental > Terrestrial > Soil > Wetlands > Peat | place: Sweden: Abisko... | reverse complement strand
AAATAGAGAAATAAATGAATTTTTTTTTTTTTAAATAATTTTGTCTAATTTTTTAATAATGTTCATCTTTTTTATATCTCTAATATTGAAAAAAAAACTAGTTTCAAACTTCTGTTTTATACCATTCTTTAAAAATCTTAATGTCATTCCAGTTCTTAAAATCAAACATTTTGATTTTTTTGCAATAAAGTTCATGGTTCACACTATCCAGCAAAACATTTGTATTTATTCTTTCAATTCCTATCATCAAGATTTGAATTTTTTCCTGAAATCTACTAATGTTGTCTTGATTCACAATTTCCAAAAACTTCATATTCACAAGAATTGCATAGAGTCTCTCTAAAATGTGTTCCACTTTAATCAAAAGAAGCGGAGTGGTGATATACCTTTCACTGACGGTTATAATTCTCGAAAGAGACTTGACATCAACCCAATCATTTTCACTAATTTCATACTTTGAGCAGAAAACTCTAAAATTATTGCCTTGGTTATTTTGAAGAAATTGGCTATTTCCGTATTCCCATAAGGCATCGAGGATTCCAATGTTGTAAATTTGGTTCTTCAAATCAATTTCCGTAGCTATGATTTTCCTGGCTTTTTTGAAATTCTCGCTTTTTTTGTAAAAATGGCTTATCTTCTGGAAGGAAAAGAACATTTCAGCAAACAAGATCCTGAAAGGTCTGATCGAAGAGAATTGAAATAGGAATTGAAAAAAGATAAAAAATTAAAAAATAAATTAATTTTGAAGAACTTTGAAATTTTATCACTGATTAAATTTAAGTGCTCAAAGAACTTTTTGTTTTCAATTGCAGTGAATTGATTATTGATTATCCTGATGTTGTTTTGAATTTCCACATTGAGACCCTGATAATATTCTTGAAGTTTATTGGTTGAGCATGTTTGGAGAAAAAAAACAATTAGATTGTATCCTTTTTCATAACAATTTCTTGCTTTTTTAGGATCTTTCTTTTTGATTTCAAACATCTCTCCGCAAATAATCAAAATGAACCCTTTCAAAAAATGATAATTATAAATCTTTCCCTGATTTTCCTCTATCACTTTCAGAATTTCAAAAAGAGCTGGTAGATTAGAATCATCATAAAAATTCTCCTCAATATGAAAGATAACCTCATTTATGAGTTTCAAATGATAGAGCTCTATTCCGACCTCAATCACTATATTTTCAGGAACCAAACAATAATCCATAAATTCCATACAATTTAGAAACCACCAAGATTGCTTGAATATGTCATTGGTCTCGATAGCCAACGTTTCCTCGCAGTAAACCTATTTGATCAGGGAGGGCTGAACAAAATTGGGATCAAAATACTCTTTAAAGAAGGCATCTGCGCTATGGAAGCGACTCAAGTTATTTTTTATTAGTTTTTGTTTCTGAGATAAAATTCGATTCTTGATGTGGTCATAGGTTTTTTGGGGAACGAAGAGGAATTCCATGTATTTTTCAAGATCTGAAGGATTTATGATGTTTTGTGATAAAACTTTTTGAAACTTTTCCATTTTTTTTTCTTTTCGGTAGCTAATGAGTAAGAAAAAGCTAATTAGTCGGAAAACATCTTCCTTTCTTCCAAACTCAACTTCATACCAATTCAAAGCGGTTTCAAAATTCTCACTAGCCTGCGAAAATTTATTCTCCTTAAAAAAATCCTGTCCATCGGATATTAGTTGATTCAATTGAGAAATTATGTTTCTCTTATCTGTTGAAAGAAAGCCTATTTTATAGAATTGTTCGGTGGTTTCGTAATATTTGTGATCTGGAGCATCAGTGAGGTAGGTTTTTTTAACCTTGGTTTCGTAGAGAATCTCGAATGATTCTTCATTAGGAGGAGTTTTTTGGAGTTTATCAAGCTCATTAAGAATTTCTTTCATATCCTTCCTGTTATAAGGATCTAGACTCACCATTTGTTTAACGATAGGCAAAAGAAGAGGATATCTTTTTGTTTTTTTGTTCTCAAATTTTTTGGTGACTTTAATGATATTATCTGCTTTTTCAACACTCACTCCCATGAAATTGAGGAAAGTCATTCCCAACGAGTATACATCTGCCAAAAATGGATCACTAGAAATGTGCTTTTTGAATATTTCAGGAGCAGCGAAATATGAGCTAAATCCTGGAATGGCATCGTTTTGAATTTTGATATTATTTCCCATCATTCTGGATATGCCAAAATCACCGAATATCCCTGGTGGTTTTTGAATAGGAACAAATTGGAAGGTTTGATATCAAAATGGGCTATTCCGTTTTGATGGAGAAGAGAAAAAGCAGCGCAAACTTCAGAAAAAATGAAAGTGAGTTCCTCCTCAGCATAAAGCTTCTTCTCACTAAATCGTAATTGAAGAAAACACCCTCCTCCATGGTCAGTAGATACCCTTTAACAAATTCATTCTGAACTTTTTGGTAAGCTAGTGCTTGAGTAAAATATTTATTTTTTGGGTCTATGTTTTTGAGCAAAGACATAATCATATTTTCATAATCGCAAGAATTTCCTGCTTGTTTATTATAGTTAAGGGTAAATTTCATCATCAGGTGTTGCGTGTGCGTTCTCGAATCGGTGGCCCTAATAATCCAGTTCTTCTCTGAGTTGAAAACAATATCAAGAATTTTTTGTTCTCTGAGGTCTATTGAAGTATTTTTGAATTCCTCAACTTGATCTTTGAAAAAATCACCTTCAACACTTGTTGGTGGTTTTGGGAAGTATTGGCTTGAATTAAATGGAGTTGAAGGCGCATTCAGTTTATATATATTCAGATCAGGAAGAAGATTTCCTGGTTCTTTCTGTTTGGAGTGTGAGAGATCATGGTCCATTTTAAAAGGATTTTATGTATTTGATAAGGAAAGAATTGTTTTGGAATAATTTTAATGAATTAAATTTTTTTTTTGAAAATTTTTAGGTCAATGAAAAAAATTTGGCAAAAATTTAAAATAATTCATTTTTTATAAAATAATTTCTAAAAATTTGTAAAAAATTTATAAAAATTTATAAAGATTTGTAAAAAAAAGTTAGAAACTTCTCCTTGTCTAATCTCTCAAAAAATGTATGAAAATTTTATGTTTTTAATTTTTTTCCTAATTGAACAAAATCTCCTTTTTTCTTTGAAATCATTAATTTCTTATTAATTGGTAAAAAAACATTAAAACTCTGATTTTATTTTATTTTATTTATTAAAAAAAATTAAGAATATCCTCGCCACTTTAAAAGGCTCGGATCTTAGAAAACGTTGCATATCTGGCTCTTATTTTCGCTTTTCTCAGGGCTATTCAAAGCTCCTCGTTTCAAATTCTTCATCAAAGAATCCTCCTCTTCTAATTTCTCCTGTTTCTTCCTCAGGAATTCCATTCTTTTTTCCTTCCAATCGATATTCTTCTTATTCAATTTCACGATATCAGAATTTCTCCTGCTATTTTTGCTATTTTCCTTGAATTTTTCGAATCTTTCCTTTAATTTTTCAGTGACTTCGTTAGAAATCTTCGAATTGACACTTATATTCAATTCATGAGATTGAGCCTTATTTTTTCTCAATAAGATATTTTTCTGAGATCCTGTTTTCATTGTTAATTTAAAGACTTTCCTTTCTTCAGATGATAAATTTTGGCTATTTTCTTTTGATTTCGATTTGCTTGAATTATTTAAAGAAACCATGTCTTTTGAGGATTCCATGTTTTGTTTTGGTGAGCTTTCCTTCGAATTATGTGAATTGGAGCTTTTCCTAGGATCTTCTAAAGAAACTATAGATCCTCTTTTAATATCAGGGGTGGATTCCATCTTTATAGTAGTGGGTGGTTTTGAATGTCTTTTTGATATCATATTAGATTCAAAAAGCATTTTATCAGGTATTATTGAGAGGTTTTTCTCAGGGGTTCTTAATTTCTTCTGGATAATTGAGGTTTGAGAAAGCATGATATCCTGAAAATTTCTCAAGATTTCCTCAGGTCTTTTTTCCTCGAAATCATGGGTTTTTCGGGAATTCAAATCCTCATTATTTCTGATCAAAAAGGCACTAGGTCTTTTCGTGTTGTTTTTAGGAGTATCGATTGTATTAGTGAGGATATGAGAAGGCGATTTCTGCAATTTCGAAGTGATTATCGGAGTTTGGTTATTCGATTTCACAATTGGTGCTTGGATTATGAGTTCATTGTTGGCGCTTTGTTTCAATTTCGCTAAAAACTCTTGATTATTGCGGAATTTCTCTGTGCTTTTCATTATTGAATGATTCGAAATCATTTGCATGAAATCCTCACTAAAAACCCATGTTTTTTATTGATAAAAATTGATAAAAAAACCAAAAAAAATGACCTTTTCTGTGAATTCGCAAGATCGTCTCCTCCTTTATTGATATCCTTCATGCTATATGTGAATTTCATGAAATCAGTTGAATAAGATGGAGCTAATTTAACCTCAGATTTCTGTTTTTCAGAGTTTTTCCTAATATTATTCACAGATTCTGATTTATTAGAAATGATAACAGGTCCTCCATTCACGATTTTCAAGGTCAGGGATTTCGCGATTTCTATTTGAAAATCCTTGTTTTGGCAGATTTCATTGCCTAGGAAGTCGATTTCCTCAATGTTGATGAAATTCCTTAACGAAACCCCGAATTTTTCTAGATAATTCGCAGGAATTTGGTTATGAGAACAGAATAAACGTCTCAATTTCTTGAAAAGCCCTGTTTCTAGACAACCAAGATCTTGAATCTTGTTTTTCGAAACATCGAGAGATTCGAGGTTTATTAGAGTTTCGAGATTTTCGAGTTTTCTCAGGTTATTATGCGAAATATTAAGAATTCTGAGGTTAAAAAGCGTGAGAACCTCGATTTTCTCTATATAATTCATACTAAGATCCTTAAAAAGACCTTATAATCTCGATATTTTATAAGGAAAAAGGTTTTACCAATCGAATCAAGGCTTTAAGTCCTTCTAATCCTTTGAATTTGGTGATTCGATTTGTTGAGAGATTGAGACTTTCGAGTTTTTGGCAATTATCGAGATTCGCGATTTCCTTGATTTGATTGACAGAAACATTAAGAACAAATAAATTGCGCATTTGAAAGAAAAGATCTTCTAATTCATGGAGATTATTATAAGAAAGGATGAGTTCTGAGATATCGGAAAGCCTGATTTTATCGAAAATCGAGAATATACTAGAAAGATTGCCCATTTTCAAATCGAGAATATAGCCTGAAGCAGTGGGATGTTTAATCATCGATTTCATAGAGAAGTTGGAAAGCCTTGTTTATGGGCTTTTTTATAGTTAAAATGTTAAAAAAAGATTGATTATTTTGGAAAACTAACGATTTTTGCTTAAAACTAAACATCTAAAATTAAGAAGCCTTTTTCTCGATATTTTCACTGGCCTTTCCTTTCAAGTTAACACAAGTGCTTTTATCACAAAAAGGTGCGTTTTTCGAGAATTTACATCCACAAAGCTCTATTTTCTCACATTCCTCCTCTATCACGAATCTCACTGGCCGAAAAGCAGTATTTTCATGACTTCCATCACAAAATGGCTTGATTTTTCTAGAGAAATTCAAGAATTTTATTAGAAAATACCTGAGAAAGACTCATTCCACAGGCACACCATCTATATTTTTTCCCTATTTTCGGCTTCAAAACCTTCAAAATTCATTAGAAAACAGGACTTTTTAATATTATACAGGAATTGCTGATAAATAAGGAGAAACTGGCATTGGCTTTTGAGGTTCTTCGATTTTCGCAGGGGATTTCTTATCATTTTTCATTATTTTCGCTTCGAAATCAGGCTTTTTGACAATTTCTGGATCGTTATTGAGCAAATAAGCCTCGGGTTTCACGAATTTGAGGTGTTTTTTCGCGAATTTAAAGGAAAAAGTCCTGATTAAAGAACTCGATATCGAGGAAATAGAGGATATTCGCATTTATAGCCTATTTTTATTTGATTTATCGTTCGATTAAAAAGACTTTTTATCAAAGAAATTTGAATTTAAATAAAAATCAAAGAAAATGACGACTTTCTTCGTCGATTCGATCGAAACTGAGAAAAAACGCGATTTCGAGATAAATCAAGCGAAAATCGAAAGACTTAAATTGGTCAGACAACAGGAAATCGCGATTTCCAAGCGAAATCTTCAGGAAAAAGCCATAAAAGATGAGGAATTGAGAAAAAAACAGGAATTTAAAGGGAAATTCACAGAATATCGGCTGAAATTACAACAAATCGAGGAATTGAACAAGGTAAAGTCCCAAAACCTTAAGGAAATAGGTATTTTCATTAGAAAAAAAGACTAGAAATCGAGGTTTTTTCTCTTAATAAAAAAGGTTTGGCTCAAAAAGCCGCAGAAGCTTCAAAAGAAGAGAATTTGCGTTTATTGAAAGAAAAAGAAGAGTTTTTTCGAGATTTCAATGAAAAGGCTCGAAATCGTGAAAAACAGGCTTTGAGTTTTTTCTCTAAGGAATTTGAAGCCAAAAACAACGAAAAAGCCCTTCTTCTAAGAAATCGTCAATCAATAAAAGAACAGGAGTTTTTATTGTAAGGAAAATAATGCTTTTTTGAAGAATTTTATATGAAAATGAAAGGGCCCATCAAATGGCTAAAGATTATAGAGAAAATCATAAGGAAAATGAAGAATCTCGAGAAGAAGAAGCCTTTTTTGAGTTAAAAAGCATGAAAAATATCGGAAAAATGAAGAAAAGACTCGATTTTAAGAACTCTCATTTCCATAATCCATTGATTCAAAGACATTCGATAGAAGATCAAAAGGAAAACGGTCATTCCAATAAAAAAAGACTTTTTTTTCTAATATTTCCTATATAAAAAAAAGCCATGGAATTAGCTAATAAGGAATTCGAGAAAACGGCTGTTTCGATAAAGGAAAAAGCAAGAATTAGAGAAAAATCACTGGAAAAAGCCAAAATCAGAGGAAAACAGGCCTTTTTGAATCAGAAAAATAAAGAGAAAATGAAGGAATTCGAAAAAAGCCTGGAAAAGCTTGAAATCCAGGAAAATCAAAGGAAAATCCAAGAGGAAAGACGGATTTTAGCTCCAATGTAACTATTTTCTAATGAAAAATGGGCTTTTTCATAATAATTTGTTAATAAAAAAGAATAGAAAAGACTATGAAAACACTTAATCAGAAGAAAAATGATGAAAAAGAGCTGGAAAACGCATTTATTGAGAGATTCGTGGCTGGAGGAAGTATTTATTAGGGAAATTCGAAGTTTTATTGATTTTTTATTAGAGAAAACTACTAATAATAGGAAAAAAACATTGAAAAAAGCTAATTCTTCACATTTCGCTAAGAAAAATCAAGAGAAAAAAAGGAATAATAGCGTTTTCCTCAAGAAAAACCACGATTTCTCTTCCCCAAGACAAAGAAGCCATACTTTTCTTGATAAATCCTTTGAAAAAAGCCTAAAAATCGATAATTTCATTAGAGAAAGTGCGAATTTATCATCAGAAATCGCTAATACTAGTGAAAAAGCCTTGAATAAAGACTTTCTTAATGAAAATTCGGCTAATATTGAAAAATCCAATGAAAAAGCCTTCATTTATGAGAAATCCTATGATAAAGAAGCTAATATTATTGAGAAATCCTCTGAAAATAATGAGAAATCGTATCAAAAAGCCTTGATTAATGAGACTTCTCAGGAAGATTCCTCTGAAAAACCTGTTTTTATAGCCGAAAAGCCTAAAAATAGCGAAATTTCTCTAGAGAACTCCGATATTCAACGTTATATCCATGAACAAGAGGCTTATTTGGCTCAATTAGAAGCCGATAGATTGAAATTACAAAGAAAATTAGATAATCCCTCTAATAAACAAGAGAAAAACATAAGGAAATATGAGGAAATCACAGCTTTTATTCAAGAACTCCATGAGAAGGAAAACTCTTTTATAGAAAATGAATATTCACAACAAAAAGCCGATAATTTATTAGAAAAATTCCTGGGAAATCCAGAGAAAATAGGCAAAACTCCTGAAAAAACCAGGAAAATCAAGGAAAATAGTGTCGATTTCAATCTAAGCTATTCGATTTCGCAGGAACCAGTAATAAAATACTTAAAAAAAAGAGAAATAATAAGGTTTTTTCTATTTAGAGTCCTGAGAAAAGTCTGAAATTTAATGAAAATATAGAGAAAAACATGAGAAATCAAGAACAAGCATTAGAAAGTAATATGAAATATGAGAAAAGTCTGAGAAATATAGAGAAAATTGAAAAAAATCAAGAAATTGGTCTTTTTGAAGAAAAGACTAAAAATTGTCTGAGAAATATAGAGAAAATCGAAAAAAATCAAGAAATTGATGATTTATCTGAAGAAAACCCACAAAAGACTGAAGAATTATCTTTAGCAGAGCTTTTCAAGCGAAAAAAGGCCAAATTAGCTCAAAAACTTGATGCCAAAAAAGATGAAAAGCATGAAATCAAGGCTAATATCGAATATAAGGCCCGGACTAAAGAAGAACTATTGAAATTAAGGAAGGAAATGATGCGAAAACCCGATTTTCTGCAGAAAAAGCCTGAACAGCCTTCAGAGACTCTATTGGAAACAGTGGAAAACTCGAAAAAGCTGGAATTAATGCAAAGATTGGCTATGGGAATAAAGCCGAAAGTCGATAAAAGGGAAATGAAGGCTTTGAATAATAAGAATTATGAGAAATTGCCTGAAGTCTTGAAGAAAAAGAAACAGGATATAGAAAAAGAGGAATTCAGGAAAAGACAGGAGAATAAGAAGAAATTGGAAATGGTAATAAAAAACCCTTTTTTTATTTAATATTTTTACTTATATTTTCTAATGAATTTCATTAGAGATTGAGAGAAAGCCTTTTGAAGAAATAATCAAAGAAGGATTTTTATGTTATATTTTTTTTTTAATGATTTTTTAGCTGAAAAATTCTTAATTATTTCATTGAAAAAAAAGTGGGGTTTTCTTTAATTTAAAAATTCAAAAGCATAAAAATGAGTTTTTCTAAAGAAAAAACCGAGTTTTTCATTAAAATCCTCAAGGAAAGATATTATAAATATCCAATGAATGAGGCTTTAGAGATCATGACTTCGGATCTAGTAAAATATAAGTAATTTCATATGAATTTATTTAAATAATCAATGGAAGATCAAGGAAATTATTGATGAAAAAGGCAAGACTATAACTCGAATTACTATAGAAAAAGAGGCTTTGAAGTTGAATTTAGCAAACCTTTTATTAAAGAACCCTTAATTAAAATGTTTCTCTATATTTGTTTATAGTATTATAGAGAATATTAGAAAGAAAAACCCTCTTTTATTCGAAAAACCTTAATTTCATAAGAAAAAAGCCTCTTTTAATTATTTATTTGAAAAAACCCAACAATCTAATAATTTATAACTTATAAACCGGAATTTCATTTAGAAAATGTCGAAAAACCTGCCAAAATCCAATAATAAGCTCGAAAACCCTCCGAAATCCACCTCACAAGGAAAGGCTATTTCCGATTCCCGCAAAAACTCTCAGAATTCCTTTAAAAACATTTCAAATTCAAGAAAAAACTCACAATTCGCTAAAAATCAAGACAATTCCCTTATAAAATCATTTGAAAAACCTAGAAATACTATAGAAAACCCTATAAATCCATTAGAAAACGCTTTAAATCCATTAGAAAACGCTTTAAATCCATTAGAAAACGCTATAATTCCTTTAGAAAAACCGATAATTCCTCATGAAAATAAGAAGAAAATCCTTGATTTCTTCAAAGAAGCCCTAAATTCAATGAAAACCCAATCAAATTCTCATATTTCCGGCCTTCAAGCTAAAATCAAAGAGAAAATCAAGCCTTCTATTAGATTATTGGGTTTTTTCGCATCAATTCCTGAGCAAATCCAAGCGAAAACCTTTGCTGATATCGTAAAAATGCAAGGGAAATTCCATCAGACGAAATTCGAAGAAGATCAGAAGAAATTCGTGGCTGATTTGAAGAAAGAACAGGAAAAAGAGAAAAAAGCCTTGAAAGTCCCAAAAAAAGGCCAAACCAAGAAAATCGTTAAGAAATTGCCTGAGGATCGAAAAGATCAAAGGAAATTAGTCCTTGAGCTTGAAAAAGCTCAGGAAAAAGAAAGGAATTTGGCTTTAGTGAGACCAAATGGAAAGAATAAAGCTGACTCTATAAATAATTCATTAAGTCCTGAAATCCAAAGGCAATTGGATGAAATCGAAAAAGCTAAGGAAATTGAAAAAGAAGCCACAAGAAAAAGGTTAATTGATGCTGAAAAAAAGAAAATGTTGATAGAACAGAAAATCCGTGAAATCGATAAAGAAATCCATAGTATAGAAAATTCCGTATCTCAAAGGATCTTAGAAGAAACTGAAAGCCAAAACACTCAAATTATCAAGATTTTAGAAGAACAAAGCCTAAAAGAAGCCGCGAGTCTTTCCGCTGAACTCACAAAGAAAATGTACAAATTTAAACATGAACAAGAAGAAAGGAAATTGAAGAAAAGAGAGGAATTAGATAAAGATTTGATAAAAAGATTAGAGGATGAAAAGCAAAAAAGAGGAGAAAATGAAGAAAAATGGAAAGAAGAGAAAAGATTGAAGATTTTAGCCAAATTAGAAAGAATCAATAAGCGGAAAGAAGATCGGAAGACGATGCAGGAAACTGCGAATTCGATAATAAAAAAATCAAAAAGCCATTATCAACAGACTTTAACGACTATGGAGAAACAATATGAGAGAAATATCGATATTCCTCAATTAGAGAGGAAAAAGAAGGATTTAGAATCTAGAAGGAATCTATATAAGCCTATAGATGGAAATGAAATAAAGGAACATGAGAAGAAATATGAGGAAAATAAGAAATTGAAGGAACAAGATAATAGAATAAAGAATTTAAAGGATATCGAACAAAAGAAACTCACTACCAAGAAATACGATTATTCAAGATTTCTTCAGAAAGCCTTAGAAAATGACAACGAATCGAGATATCGAAATGAGAAATCAAAGGAAAAAAGGAAGGAATTGATGGAAAAACAACAGAAATATCAAAGCATTATCAAGGATTTGTTCAAGCCGAAGGTGGATATCGAGAAGAAGAAGGAATTGGAATTGAGGATTAGTTCCGAAAAGGAGAAATCTCTTAGTAAAATACATAAATATGAGATCGAGCCAATTGGAGAAATCTTAGAAAATTCAGGGGATTTCAAGACTTTGACTGGGATGAAGCCACAATCTGAGTTTTCAGGCCCGAAATCAAGGAAAAAGATGAAGATTAATTATGAATTACCCTGGAAAACCATAAAACAAAGCACAATTACTAATAGGACAGTAGAAGATTTGAATAAGGAATTCATAGTTACTGAGATGGAAGCTAATAAGAATTCGAAGAAATATGAAAATTACCTGAAAGTAAGAGATTTTTATCTAGAATTAATTCTCATAATTTTATTAATGAATTCCTTAGGAAGTGAGGAATCAAAGGGAGGATTTAGAGGCCAAAGGAATTATTAAGAGGAATAAAGGATGGGATAAGTTTTTAAAGGATGATAATTTGGATTCGAGAGAGAAATTCGTGTCAGTTATTACTACTGCGAATAATATTGAGAATAAAGCGAAAATGAAGGAGGAAATGGTGTTAAAGGGAAGGAAAAATGATTTGAATGTACAAGATGAAATCAATGATTTATATTTGGAGTCGATTAAGGCAAAATTGGCTCTTTTAAATATGGGGCCACAAAGCAAATAATTCAAAAGTTGCCCAATTCTAATAAATTTTAATGATAGTTTCATTTCCTCTGTTTTAAAAGAAATTATAGATAAATTAAATAAATATAAGCGTTTTTATCATATATGTTAAATACTAAAAAACGAATCATGAAAATTTCGAAAAAAATCATTACCTCAATGGAATTAATTCAAAAAACATTTTCTATCATTTGAAAAAATTAAAAATCTTCCTTTCTTATTTTTTTTTAATAAAATAAAATTTAAATAAAACAAAGAAAACATATATGATGATTTAATAAAAAAAGAAATTTTTATTAATTATGGGAAATTCGAACCCTTCAAATCAAATCAAAAAAGAACCTATTCAAGAAGAAGAAATTAAAAAAGAACCAGTTAAAGTCGAAGAAGACCCTAAAGAGCTAGCCCGAAAAGAAAGAATAGCTAAATGGGAAGCCAAAAAACAAAAAACGAAGGAAAATGAATGGGTATTAGAAAGGCAAGCCAAAAGAGCTTCACACAATTAGAACAAGAATTTTGAATGAATCCCTAAAATTTCCAAATGATGAGATTTTCTTACGGAAGTTAAAATTCCTTCTGGCTTCTTCTTATCATGAATATGACCTTCATTATGACATCTCTGATGAAGATTTCCATCGATTTGATTTCAAAGTTAATTTAAGTGCCGACAAAAAATGGGTGATTTGGGAAAGGAGGTTTGGAGAAATCGATTCGGACCATTTTGATTATGAGAGAGAGGAGATCGAATATTTTCTTTATAAGTTGGGAGAAAAAGAACTTTTATCATTTGGTCATTGTGTTTATAATTATTTGCTAGAAGGAAGTCATAATGAACATCGTGAGATTTCTGGATCACATTTGACATGGAAATCAGATGGAATTATAAGTTTTAACGAGCTTAATGAAGAATACAATCTAAATGAGTTGGAAGAATCGAAAATTCAAGAAATATTTGAGGAAAAAAACAAAGCCTTGAATATTAAAAAACCCATCAAAATCAATGAGAAGATTTATCGAAATATAGAACAAAGGAAATTAAAATGGCAAACTAGATCAATTTTCGCGGGGCTAGAAAAATCGATTTTTTTTCTGTCAGAAAAAGAATCTACACCCAAAGTGAAACATGTGCCTTGGGTTATTCCCAAGTCTATGATAATGAATTTTATTTGTTTAGAATAAATTCAGAAGATGACATTCAGGAAATAGCATATTTTTTCAATGTTCATGATATTGAAAACAAGAAGGAAATGCCAGTGAATGCTGAAATGTACCATCAATTTTACTTTTTGGAGAATAAAATAAATTTTCATTGGGAGTTCAACAAAGAGGGAAAGAGTTATCAAGTGATTTTGGATCTCAGTCAAATGACAGATGAAGTTATCAAAAAGAAAATTGATCAGATCATAAATAATTTCGAAGAATATGTTAAAGAAACAAATTTCGAAAAATAATTTATTCTCCAATCAAAAAATTTTAAAGAAAAACTTCTAATAAACATTCATAAAGACAAAATAAAAAAACTTCTAATAAAATGCTCTTTTTTTTCAAAATTTAAAAATTTTAATTTTTATCACTTTTTTCATTCA
>Ga0302186_10002762_pt1 | contig 13295 bp, 14 predicted proteins | sample II_Bog_E1_2_FD_198782 | JGI IMG/M metagenome (GOLD analysis project Ga0302186, IMG submission 198782) | Peat permafrost microbial communities from Stordalen Mire near Abisko, Sweden - II_Bog_E1_1 | ecosystem: Environmental > Terrestrial > Soil > Wetlands > Peat | place: Sweden: Abisko... | reverse complement strand
AATCAAGAAAGAATTAAGCTGTTGTTTTATATAAAAAATAATTATAAATGTTATATATTAAAGAGAAACCGAATAATTTTCCATATAATAAGGCAATGGCAACACGTGCAATGAATTCCTTGAATGGGAGATCTGCATAAATTTAGGCTCCATGCTATATTTTGAATGATTGATATCGCCTTCGTTTTGAATTTCTTCATCAAGGTTTTCAATATTTGAGTTTGCTATTGAATAGGCAATTTTTTTGGAATAGATAATTTCAGTTTTTGATTTGTTAATCAAACGTCCAAAGAAACTATTTTTAAATGAGGTGAAATTCTTCATCGAGCCTTGATTCGTATTGTTCAAAGTGCCATTCAAGTCAGTTGGTTCTTCCAACTTCGATTTGCTGTTAATTTGGAAAGATTGTTCTGTTTTTATTTTTTGATGTTTTTTTATCCATTTTTCATTACAGATATCTTGCAAATTGATCCTTTTTTCAGGGTCACGATGGAGCATTTTCCTCACCAATTTCTTTGCCTCTTTGCTATAATTGTTCCATTCACTTGATCGCATTGATATCTTTCCGACTTTGTTTCTTTCTAGAAGTTCTTTAATATCTTTTCCTTTGAAAACAGGCTTGCCAATAATTCTAAATTTCAAAAAAACATTTTACATTTTATGCGATTTAACATATATTTCTCTTATTTTTCATATTTGTGTAATAATAAAAATGCTCCCAGAAAATTATTCAAAAAATATCCCCCGAAAAAAGCCTATAATATAAATTAAATACTTACAACATATAAAGCACAACTCCGAGACTAAACACATCGATTTTCTGATCATAAGTCTCTCCAGTTAACATTTCGGGTGCCATAAAACCTGGTGTTCCGCATAAAGAATTGAATTTTGTATTCGGGAAAAATTCTTCAGCTAAGCTGAAATCCGCTATTTTCGCCTTCGAGTTCTTGCTACCATTAGAAAACAAAACGTTATCAGGCTTAATGTCTCTATGCATTATCCCATGGTAATGCAGAAAAAGCACACCTTTTAATATATCTGAGAAAATCTTATAAATTTGATGTTCTGTGGATCTTTGTAAGGTTTTGATTGTCTTGAAAAGATCCTTGCCTTCCATTAATTCGAGAATCAAAATCACCTCTTGAGAATCCTCGTAAACCTCAAAAAGCTTTATCACGAAAGGACAATCAGGTAAAAATCTCAGAATTTTGGCTTCTTTCGTTATGAAATTCTAAAGGAAATTTTAAATTTCTAGATTTTTGAGGTAAAACTTGGTTTTTAGCAATTTTTTCAGAACTTTTCTGAAAGATCTTCGCTGCAAAGAGTTGGTTATTATTCTTATTTTTCACAGAAAAGACCTCTGCGAAATGACCACTGCCAAGAAATTCCAGTATTTCATAATTGGCATTAAATTTCTGCAGAATGCAATATTTCTTCAGAATATTAATCAATTTAGCGAAGGTCTGTCCATCATTTAGAAAAAAAACCTTTTGCTTGTATGCTTTCTTGAATTTTATATAATAAACGAAGTCAGGATGTTTCTTTTCACGATCATCAAGGAAGCTTGATAGACTAAACATTTCCTTGAAATCCAGATATTTCTTCATTTGGCCTTTCTTCTCCTATAAAATATAAAGTATAGGAAAAATGATGATAATTCCAAAGAAAACAGTGAAAATGACGAATTTTTGGTCTAGAATCTTGAGGTAAAATTGGAAGAGAGAGTTGTTTTTTTTGAGCAAGTGAATAGGACATTCAAAGAGGATTTTTTTATGGAGAAAAGGTTCGTCATTCTTAGAAAATTTGTGGAAAAAATTGAATTTCTGAGAGTTGGTCATGATCAGGTCGGAATCAAATACTGACATCTTAGTATGAATTTTATTTTTTAATATTTGTAAAGAATGTAAATAATTTTGTTTTATAATTTTTTTAAAGGAAATATACTCATATGGAAAATGCTAAATTTTTGAATTTTATTTAAAGTTTTAAATAAATTAAAAATAAAATTTTCTTATATTCCTTCCGACATCCGTCTTTAGTAAAATTATCATTATTCATTGGCTCATTTCTTGCATCATTATCCTTAGAACCTTTAGGACTTGTTTCTTTGTTAGTTGAAGTGCTATTTTTTGAGAGTCCCTCATTTCCTCTAGTTTGATCTGTTTCAGAGAAATCTACAACCTTCGCATTATCCTCTTTAAAAATTGTTTGAATTGTTTCTTCATAACATAATTTCTCTTTTTCTGAAAAAACCTCAATCCTTGCAATTAAAATTGTATGGAATGTTTCTTCTTTATAGCAATTCCAATTTTCAGAGTTCTCTTCATTAGTTAAATTTTCATCCTCATCAAAGCATTTTTGAATTTCCATATCATCTTCATTGTCGAACAAATATTTCCCAAAAACACTCTTTAAACTGACGTTAGTATTTTTGTTGAAATTTTCATATATTCTATGGTAAAAATCATTGATTTTCTTTATTGAAGTTATTTTTCCATTGATCAATTCTTTCGCTTTTAATTCATTGCCGGAGTTCATATATAAGTGAAATAAATTGCGTAAAATTGAATTAAAAATGAAATCCTTCTCTTTAAATTCATGATTTTCGATGATTTCCAAAGATTTCAAAAACACTTCCTCTGCTTTTTTCATTTCATTATTTTTCTCATATAAATTTCCCAAATTGTTATAAGCAATGGCACTTGGCCAAGACATAGTTTTCAATCCATTTTTTTCCAAAGACTCTAGACTTTTCAAATAATATAATTCTGCTTTGGTTAAATTCCCTTTGACATAATATAAATTCGCCAAGTCACAAGCAATTGTAAAATAATCATTAGAATTTTTCCCATTGGGTAATTTTTTAATAATTTCAAGTGCTTTGAAAAAATATTTTTCGGACATAGATATATCTACACTTTTATAATAAATTCCTAATCTTTTATAGGAATCGGCCATTTCAAGACTATTTTCTCTTCCATTAATTTTAGAAATTTCTGAGCTTTTGAGGAAAAAATCTTTTGCTTTGTTGAAATTTCCTGAATCAAAATAAAATCTTCCCAAACTGTTTATACAAAATAAATAGAGATAATGATTTTCTTCTAGCATGTTCAAACTGTCCAAATAATATTTTTCGGCTTTTGCAGAGTTATTTTTCTTTTCATATAAAGACCCCAAATAACAGTTAATATCGGCAATTTGATCATTATTTTCAGTGGCATTTAGCTTTAAAATGTTCAAAGATTTTAGGTCAAACTTTTTCGCAGGGCAAAAATTGCCTTTATCATGTTGAATTCGGCCTAAATGACTGTAAATTATAGCTATGCTCCAGTCATTGTTATCAAATAATTTTGCTTTTATATTTAATGAATTTCTAAGATTTTTTTTTGCTTCTGAGAAATTACCAAGCTGATGATATATGACCCCTAAATCCATCAATATTTCAGCCATTTTGGAATATAAAATCATCAATGGATGTTTTTTTTTCATCAAGTAATCTTGATTTGTGATGAAATCTCTCATTTGATAATATAAATCTGCTGCATTATCATACCTTCGATATATTGTTTTCATATTTGTCAAAATTTCAATAGATCTTTTGAGGCAATTAACAGATTTCAAAAGCTCCCCTTTCTTTTTGTAAAAATTTCCTAATATTAAGAAAGAATGAGCAGTCTTAAAATGGTTAACCCCATGTAAATTTGAATTAATTATAAGAACATTCAAAAACAATTTTTGGGTTTTTTCAAAATCTCCCATCTTTACACATAAATTTGATAAATTTTGATTAAAAAGTGCATTGAAATCATGAATTTTCCCATAAATTTTCTCAGAGATTGTCAAAGCTTGTAAGTAATAATACTTAGCATCAAGAAGATTTTCATTTTTTTCAGATAAAACACCCAAATTATTATAAATGATTGCGTGTTATAAAAGAAAGTCTCTCCATATAAACCTACATTAATTTTAAAAGCCTTCCAATAAATTTGTTCAGCTTTTCTATTGTTTCTCATTTTTTCATAAAGATCTCCTAAATTTATTAAGGAAATCGAAACACTGAGATGATTTTCACCCAAGATATTCTTGAAAATTTCCAATGATTTTAAAAGACACATTTTACTTTTGTCAAAATCATTTGTTTTTTCATACAAACCTGCAAGATTTCCCAAGATATGTGCAGTTTCCATATGTTTTTCCCTGAATATAATTCCATTAATCTTCAATGCCTCGAGATAAATATTTTTAGCTATTTTAAATTCTCCTTTATTTTGCAAGAGAGTAGCAAAAAAATTCAATCTTTTGATCTTTAGTATATCATCAAGGCATTTATTATTATTATATATAATCTGTGATTTCTGAAAAAATCCTTGTTTTTGATATAGATTGGCAAGCAACAGATCTGTCATTTCCAATAAACTATCAGGTTGCTTTATTTTTTCATTTTTCAATTTCAAAGATAGACAATAAAATTCTTCAGCTTGAGAAAAATTCCTCAAGTTTTCATTTAACAGTCCTAAATTTTGAAAAGTTAATGCAAAGATCCTATATTTTTTTTCTAAATTAATGGCATAATCATCATTTTTCTGTAGAAATCTTTCATCATTTTCCTGTAGAAATCTTTTATAAAACCTCACATTTTCAAGAAAATATTTTTCTGCTTCGCAGAAATTCCCCATTTTTAAATAATATTTCCCAAAGGCATTGGAAACAAATATTTGTTCTAAATCTTCATCTTCTGATTCAGATGACTCTAATAAATGATTTATCTTTGAATTTTTATTTTTTATTTTATCCCTTATCCGCGACATATTTTGGAGATGATCATGAGCTGGCTTAATTTCATGTTCATCATAAAATTCATAAAGTGTTTTCTGTTTTTCAAATGTATCCTGAAGTTCTTTATTAGTCATTTTGTGACTCATTTTACGTTCTTGAATTTTTAATGCCAGTTTTACATATCTGGACATATTTGGAGGTTTGGTGACATATCCTTCTTCTTCAAATATACTTTTCAAATAAAGAAAATCTGGCCTTAGGAAAGGATTTTCTTCTAACATTCTTTTTAAAATTCCTGATAAAATTGTATAATCATTCATTTCCAAATCTTGGATTGTTCTTGATATCCATAAGGAGTCTTTTCTTACCTTATAACCCATAATTTCCAAAACCATAAGTCCCAATGAGTAAACATCAGCTAAAAAAGGATTATATTGTGCTTCAAACTCTGAAAACCGCATTAATTTATCATTTATAAAGGATTGAATTTCTGGAGCCGCATAACATTCAGTATATCCATAAACTGTATTTGAGCTGATATTATCAAGATATTTGCTTTCCAATTCTATTCCAATTCCAAAATCCAATATTTTATAAAAGTAATTGTCTTTTTTCCTAGGATCTTCAATGAGAATTATGTTACATGACTTCACATCTCGATGAGCAATTCGATTTTCCTGCAAAATCGCAAAGGCTGCTATCAATTCTTTCAAAATAAATAAAATTTCACTTTCATCTTTAAAACTATGAGCTGCTTTTATTATTTTCTCCAAAGTCACCACACCAAACTCCATCAAAAAAACATGCGACTTTTTTCCTTCTCCAGCCATTTTAGCTTTGTGTAAACCAAAATATTTGGGAAAGTATCGATATGCATCTGGGAAGTTACGGTCTTTTCTGATTGCTTCCACCTTTTTAAGTAAATCGTCCTCACGGTAGATTGCTTCCAATAAAATGGGACGTTTTTCATCATCTAACTTTTTGAGAGCAAAGATCTCTGCATTTTCATCGCAATAAGCACAATAAACTTGAGAGAATCCCCCACGACCCACTTTTTCAAGAATTAAAAAGTCGTTAAGATCAAAATCATTATTTTCCTTCTTCCTTATAAATTTCAAATTCACCTGTGGTAGTGATGATTGTGAAGGTGTTATGGCATGTGTGCAATTATTTTTTTTTTGGAGCCAATTTGTTGGGCTCAAATTATCACCTAAGCATAATTCTTTGTATTTGTACTATTTTTGTAAATCAAGAAAAAAAACTGAAATACTATTTTTGGAAGATTTTTCTATCATTAGTGTTAGTTCGTTGCTCAAATGGCTAAGTTGACCTAAATCATCTATCTTATTATTTCCTAGACTAAAAATTTAAGAATTAAAAAAATAAGAAAAAATTTTCCACCATTGCCATTGAGTTGGGTCGTATTTTTTTTAAGTTGTTTCGCTTCAACAAATTTATTTATCTAAATAAATAAACAATAGGTCTGAAATACCTTCCGGATTTGTAATTTCTTGCATCATATTAGCCTGCATTATTTTCATCATTTTTTTGAATTCGAGAGATTATCTATCTTGAGGTAAAGAATTTTTTTTTTAATGTGGAAATGATCTTTTGAATAGATCAAAATTGCTAATAAGAAATAAATGTATCAAAAAATCAAAAGTTTGGGCAAGAGTGAGCTTTGCCTTGTTTCGTCTGTTTTTAATGTTTATTTTTTTTTTTTTTTCGAAATTAATAAATGAAAGCAAAATTAATAAAACCATATTTTTATTTGATGTTTTTAGGATTTTAATTATATTCCTTAACCATGATATTCACGCAACATCTGATCTTTTTTTAAAATTAATAAATACATTTTTCTCTTTATTTAGTTAGTGAGTTTTTAAATGACATTAAAATTCGACTTAAATTTAAATATGGTTTCTATATAAACGAGTATATCATTACATTGAATTTTTTAACTCTCTCCCATTTTATCCGAATTAGCAAAATCAGTTTAATTTTGATGTATTGGAATCTAATTTGCAAATTTTTTCGAATAGGTTAAATAGTTAGAGCGATCTAAAATTATTCACTACAGGTGTTTTTTTTTTTAAACTTTCTCTTATAAAACTTTAAGAAATTCTTTAATTTTTCTAAATTTCTATCATTATTTCTTTGGTTTTTGAATTTAGCAGATAGAATATTTTTTAGAAAATATAAAACTTTAATAAAAAATTCCTTAGGGAAGAAAAATTTTATTAATTTTTTTTGTTAGAAAAACTTTTTAAAAATGTTTATTTTTGTCATCAAAAATGGTTTCAGTATGGATATTTTGATTTTTGAGACCAGCAAAATGGCACAAAGGCCCAGAGATCCTAATTGAAATCAAGGAACACGCAACAACAAGTGCAATATTTCCACTAACAAAATCATTTGGAATAGAGGTCCCCAGCAACCTCTCAAGAACCCTGTGAGGGGTGACAAATAAACGATCTGACCCTCACGAAAAAGAACTTGTGGGAAGAAATCAAAGAAGAATTTTCAGGGAATAATTATTGATCTTAGGCGCTCACCTCACAGCACATCTTTTGTCCAAGCACCAAAACAAATTGGTTTATCATATAAAGAATGGGGAAGGAGTTTTCAGTCACATATGAAGAAAAAGTCTTGTCAGTTCAAAAACAAAAATTAATTTGGAAGGAAATTTTTTGGACGAGGATAAAGAACAGTGAAAAATTGAAGTTAATGAACAGAATGAACAGGAGGCGAAGAAGAAGAGGAAGCTTGTTATCTGCAACCACCTTAGAGTCGGATAGTTTTTTTGGGGTGGTTGAATTTTTTGAGAGAAAAAACATTTTTTTAATTTTTAAATTCAATGATACAAATGTTATAAACGTAAATTTTGATTTGAATTTTTTGTAATTCAAACTATGAAATATAAAATACCATTATAGCTTTCTTTTCAAAAATACATAAAAAAAATCATTAAAAAGTAATAAAAATATGAAAACAAATAAATCAATCGCTTTTCATTTATAAAAACTTTTAAAATTTTGTTTCAACGAATTTTCCATTAAATTTTAAAGTATCAAATGGACTTATTTATTTCTTCTCTAGAGAAGCTCAAAGAATTTGATAAACTCCACTCTTCTCATCTCTCCTCATCTGGCACTATTTTCTCATCAGTTAGAATTCCCTCGCAAGTCCTCTCAAATTCCTCTCCGGTTTCCTTTCTTCTTCAAAAAATAAAGGAGAAAGACCGAAAATTCTTTGATATTTTCCAAACATTCCTAGCGAATTTCTCACTTATTGACTCTCAATATCTGAAAATCTATCAAAAATTCTTAGGTGCAGTATTCCGAAACGGGTCTTATCAGAATTGCATCAAGGAACTTATTAAAAATTATAATGATTTAGTTGGGGAATTTAATGCTCTGATCAATGAATTCGATATTTTGATCAGAGTTAAGACTTATCAAGATCTCGAAATGCTTCCGGATGATTATTTGACTTATTTTGAGAAAAAGCTTGATGCCTATCTCAAAAATATAAAGGATATCAAGTTACAGAGAAATAGCAAATACTTGAAATTAGTGAAAAAGACAGAATTTAACAAGAAACCAGTAATATTTCAGGAAAATCGTGAAACACGTCGAGATTTTTACGAAAAGAAACAGATATCATTGAAAAAAATCCTTCAAGAATTCCAAAAAATTTATGATGGAGACGATCAATTGAACGAATCGGTTGTTGAGGATATAATTTCGCAGAAACTGAAGAATGAAAGCTATGAAATCAAACGGACTTTCTTGAACAACATTGAAATGAACTATAAGGAAATTATCAAGGAAGATTTCAAGGAAATCGAAACTTTTTTAAAGAAAATTTCTTTTGAGTATGAAGAAAAACCAAGAATTGAGAAAGTTTTATATGGAGAAACAAGAGAAATTAACAAGAATCTTTATAGAGAGTTTTTCGAACAGGAAAAGGAAAAGATTTTGGATTTTCCTTTGCAAATGACAGGAAAAACGTTAGAGAATGGGAGAGCCAATAAGAGTGTTAGAAATAAAAGTAATTTTGATGATGATGATTTAAATTATTCAAAATCGATGAGCAAAAGCAATTTCATTAGAAAAACAGAGGACAATTTAAATCTTTCATTTCAGAACATCAGCATTAATAATGAAAACTCAAATGCAAGGGAGAATGCTCAGGATTTTATGAAAAAAAGAAGAAAAAGAAGCGAAAGATTAAAACAAAAAGAAAACTCTTAATAATTGTTTTTTTCATGTTATTTTATATTTGAAAAAATGAAAAAGTTATTAATTTTAATTTTTTTTGATTGTATTATTAATAGAATAAGTTTTTAAATGATTACAACAGCGAATAATATTGAGAATCAAGCAAAAATGAAGGAAATGGTGCTAAAAGTAAAAAAACTGATCTGAATGTTGGGGGGGATGAGATCATGATTTGTTTTATTTCAATTAAAGGGAGTTTGGCACTTTTGAATATTGGCCTTGTATCAAATATTGAATTATTATTAGCTGATTTTTAAGCAGATTACATTATAAAATTCAAATTTGAATGTATTTTGACATTAATTTGTAAAAGAACAATATTTATTTAACAAATTATTATTCTATTTAATCAATTAATGGTGTTTTCACATTATATTTATAATTTTTTTTCTTCAGAATCTTCAGAAGATATAGATAAATCATCAATGATTGACTTTTTTGATGTATAATCTTCCAAATTGACTTTTCCTGAATCTAAATTCATTACTTCTTTTATCTTGTTTTTGATTAACATTATTTTATAAAAATTTGTCTTTGCATGCAGACTAGTATATTTCATCCAAGTTTTGAAACATCTTTCTAAAAAGATCATCTCAATTAAAGGATTTGCAACATTTTTATTATTTTTAGCAGATTCTCTTTGAGCATGCGAACGCAGAGAATTTTGATTCTATGAAATTAAAAATAATAATAAGAGAGCATATTTAATTTAACTACCTTTCTTATTATTTTTAAATTTTTTTCTTCTTCGACATTTAAGATTTCTTCCTGAATTTCATCATGGCCATCTTTAAATAGATTAGCAAAGTACATTCTTCTTATTGCTTTAAACAACATTTCATTAAAAGCAACATAGCCATCATCGTAAACCGTTAAATCAAAATTCATTATTGAAATAGCAGCGATATATTTAATTTTCTTTTTCGTTGATTCAATTTTTTTGTTCAATCTCATCTGTCTCTCCAATCTGCTTTGTGTATTGAATATGTTTATTTTATTATATTGTTTATCGAACTCATCAAATTTTTTTTTTAGCTTTATCATTTTAGGTTCCAAACCTATGCTTAATATTAATTATTTTATTAAATAAAACTAGTACCAAATCCTAATGGTTCTTCAAGTTCTAGAAAAAAATTGACCAAATATTTTTTATGTAATTTTAGTTCAGATGTGTATTTCGCCCATAAATTTTTGAAAAGACTCACAGTATCTTGATAATAAGTCATTTGAATTGGATTGTCCAAATTTAAATAATTTATCCTAAATTCCTCCAAGACAATTAATTGGATCAAATTGAATAATGTGATATAGACAATAAATACATAAACAAAAAAAAAAATGACATAATATACTATTGAAAATTTTAAAGGAATCATAAAACATAATATTTACTATTATCCTTTGCAGTGCAAACATCCGACATCATTTGATACCAATTCTCTCCTGTAGATGCTCTAAATAAAGTAGTAAATGAGTTTCCAAAATTGTTAAAGTTCCAAAATTCATTTAAAATTATTCCTGTTGTTCTAAAATTATTTTATCTTACTTCAATATAAATTTATAATATTTATTACATTCCAGCGAATAATTGCGAGGCTAAAATGGAAGCAAAATAATAAACAAGAGCAAGTAAGGTTAGCACCAAAAAAACCGAAGGCAAAATGAATTCCACAGTTAAAGCAAGTTTTTTTAAAAAGGTAAAACTTTTCACAAGTTTAAATATTCTTATAATTCTTAAAATTCGGAAAATTCTAGTTATTTGTGAGCCTAATTGTAAAAAATTGAAGACAATTGTGAGATAGGAGTTCAAAATTAATTCTAATATTGAAGTAGCAACCAAAAAAAAATCAAATTTATTCCATCCAATGAAGAAATATCCTGAGGCACCAAGTGCAACTATTTTAACACAGAACTCAACTATAAAGCAAATTGTGAAACATAAATTCAAATCTTGAAGTATAAGTTCGTAAAAAGGAGGGTCGTCATCATAAGTCATCGCTAAAATTACCATATTGCCAAAAACACAGGAAATCATTGATATATCAAAAGTTCTTGATTTCACAACTCTTAATAGAAATTTTCTAAAATTGTTTTTCGGAATTCGATACAAGCCATACTCAAATTTTTCCCGAATTATAAACTTTTGAATTTTAACCCATCTTTCTTGATCTTCAGTTAAGATTGTCATCCTCGCATCAGTATACACTTTTTCATACTCAACCAAGAAATAGCCTACATATAAATTCAAACATAAAATACCTCCAACGAATAACCAAACTGCACAAAAATACCCCATATAAAAAGAATTATTATAATTTGGTCCCTATTTTATTCATAAAAATTTAATAAATAAATTTGTTACTATATTTCCTGAAGCTGCATCTTGGAACGTGAACATTATATCAGGCCATCCTTGAAATGTTGAGAGCTCTGAAATAGCTATAAATCCATAAAATACATTATCGAAATTAAGTCTATAGTGATTTATCCAAATCAAACTTTGATTAAGGCACTAAAAAAAATTATATATAATTTTTTGAAATCTATTTATAAAGTATACCTCCGTATAATTCATACCATATAATGTGGATGGACTAATTGGATCATTTGTGCAAAATCCCATTTTTCCTCTCAAAAAAAATACTCCAAAAATATCAAATAAAAAACAATTTTAAAAAATTAGATCAAATATGGCATTTAAAACTTACTAGATTAGAAAAAGAACCACCAATAAACTGCTTAATCGAGAAATTGTTTTAAAAATAGAAGTGACCAACACTTTTAATTTTTGGTAATGTGAAATAAACCTCAAAACTCTCAAAACTCTGAACAGTCTAACAACTTTAATATATGAAAAATTAACAGCTGTTAAGCTTTGATCTATCACAGAAAACAAAAAAATTGAAAAATCAAAGACTGACCAATAATCTCTGAGATAAGAGGTTTTTTTCATAAAAAAGCCATAAGAAATTATTTTAAAGATACACTCAAATCCAAATAAGAAAGTTAAAATAATATCTGCCCAATTTGAGAACAGTGCATATAACTCATCATCGACATCGTAATAAGTATCAATTATTAATTTTATTAAGGAGAGCATTATGATTATCATCATCACTATGTCAAATGATTTATCATTTATGATCTTGTAGGATAATTTTCGTAATTTCTTTAAAATGAAATAATCTGATAACTTTATATTCGCCGAATTTTCTGTTGTTGTGGTATGAAATTTTAATTCATATAATGATTCCATAAGTTTTTTTGTTTTTGTCAAATTTTGTTTTCCTTCGTTTTCTTTTATTATAAGACTCTCACTATCTTCAGATTCAATTTCATTATAAGACTCTACAAAAATTCCAAGGATGAGATTTAGGAAAATTATATTTGTCAAAAAACACCAACTCATTAAAAATATAGATGTGGTTGTGTAATCAACATATGATGAGTACATATCATCATATAAATTGTTCCAATTTTCAAACTCAGTTAATATCTATATAATTTTTATAAATAAAAAAATATGAAATAATGTTACTTGAAGAGTGCAGAGGAAAGAGCTAAAAAGACCATCATCATAATTATCTCTATAAGGTGGGTTTATGTAGTTTCCGTGATAAATTTGATATCCAAGTAAAGTATAAAAGTACATAAAAATAGCTAACAGCACCAAAATACTAAACATATTTTGCATTGATTTTTGAATAGTTCTTATTACTTTTTTCATATTTGGGAAATATCTGATAATTCTTCCTATTATAAACAATTTCAATGCTTGGATAGCTATTAAACCATTGCCATCTAACCACATTATATATTCCACTAAATAGATGATGGTCATAATAGCATCAAAAATATTCATTATATCTTGAACGTATTCTTGAATTCCAAATGAAATAAGTCGTAATCCCATATCAATGGTAAAAATAATCGCAAATGCATTATTAAATTTATTTACCAAATCAAGATCAGCAGGATCAAATAAATAACCATTTAGTGAAATAACAATAATATTTACAAACACACACAAAAAAATGGATCCATCATAGATTTGTGACATTACAACCTTGAAAAGACTTCTTCTGAGCAAATTTATGAGCAATAACAAATAATTACTCTCCCATATTAAATAATCTCTTTTGCTGTAATTTAATGAGACAAGAATTCTTTTTATTTGATTTATTAGTTTCTTAACACCAAGATATTTTGAACGCAATCCATAGAGTAAAACTT
>Ga0302186_10002761_pt1 | contig 13300 bp, 11 predicted proteins | sample II_Bog_E1_2_FD_198782 | JGI IMG/M metagenome (GOLD analysis project Ga0302186, IMG submission 198782) | Peat permafrost microbial communities from Stordalen Mire near Abisko, Sweden - II_Bog_E1_1 | ecosystem: Environmental > Terrestrial > Soil > Wetlands > Peat | place: Sweden: Abisko... | reverse complement strand
TTTATATTTCTGGAAGAATTAAAAGAGAAAGAAAGAAAATTTTATTATAAACTTTTTCTAATATTTTTAACAATAAAATTAATTAATTCATTTAAATTCAATAAAAATCTTGAATTTTTTTTTTTCTCTTTAATTTATAAAATTTTATAATTTCTTTGATTTCCCAAGATAACAAAATACAAATTACAGCTTTAAAAACAACTTTAGTGTAAATATTTTTGGTTTTGTAAATAGAAAATAAGGCAAATTAATTTTCAAATAAATGTAAATCAAATAACTAATTTTTAAAAATGAAATAATTTTCGAAAATTTTAATAATTTCAAAAAAATTTCTTAATTATATAATTTTCTTTTTAAAAAAACTTTATTTTATCCTAATCTCAATACATTTAACAACAAATTTATACTATTGACTTTGTTCAATAAGTCTCATTTTCTTTAAAGATTCCGTGATTGGCGCCGCATTATTTTGGCTTTTCTTGAAATTAAGCTTTTTAACTGAATTTAATCCTGTGTTTTTGCCTTTCGGTCTTTTTTTGGGTCTAGTTTTCGTCTCTTCACTTCTTTTGGTCTTTAATTTCGTGCCTTCCAGGCTGAAATGTTCATGATGAACTCTTGATGACCCGCCTTGCAAGTATCTTGATTCTTTTTCGGGATTATAATAAGTGTAATCCTCGCTATTTTCGTAAAGTAAATCTTTTTGTAAGCCAAAATGTTTCTGAATATCGATATAAGTCATGGTATTATCATGGATTATAGAGTCTTTGATCATATTCGGGTCTATATATTTAGAAAGATGTAGGAGATCCTGAGTTCCTAGGCCCAAAATCTTCTTATTTTCAGGTTTTAATTCATGAGTCTGGTTATTATTCGCGATCAATAACGATTTCGTGACTTTAAGGAACTCTTTATTTCTGAATTTTTCCTTTAAATCCGGCTTTATTCGATTAATTCCTTTGAAATTCTTGAAATTATGAGTGATTTCTCGGTCTTGTTCCAATAAAGATTGTCTAAAGAAGAAATTTTGTGAGTTTTCAGCCAAAGAATCTGAAATTCTTGAGTTTGTTGCGAAACTCTCTTTTGTTTTCAATGATTTCGTTGATAAAATCTCTTGATTTCTATTGAGATTCTTTGAAATATATAATGCATCAGATCCATTGGGAATCGTGATATTGCTGGCTATTGTGGGGAAATATTTTTCATACTGATTGATGAAATTCTCATGAAGAAAATGCGGCTTTATAGGATATTTCGGGGTTTTGCGAATTTGAGGGTTTTGGAGATTTAAAAAGGGGAGGCTCGATTTCGAGGGTTTTTGACGAGGCTTTTGAAAATTCCCCATATTAACAAAGTCAAAATCTTCATTCTTCAGCCTGAAAACTAAAGAAAATCAAACAAATTATCAAGAAATCAATGATTTCTAAGAGAAATCTATTAGAAATTACGGTCGATTTTAATGCCTAAAAGATGTTTCGGGATTGTCTGGTCTTTTAAAACATCAGAAATTTCGTTCTTTTTACCCATGGAAAGTGGAATAAAACAGTCATTTTTGATGTCTTTTTCAGCTGAGACGAGGTTATTTTGAGGTGTCAGGAAATCAACAAGATTTCCTTAGAAAACAGCTTCTTTTTATTAGAAAATAAGGAAAATTCTTTACTTTGTGTTTTCTTCATTTTTTATTGATAAAATAAATGTTTCTTAATGAAAAGTTTCAATTTTCTAGAAATAAATAAATTCGAGCATTCTTATCAAGTTCAAATTTGACTTTCGAGCGAAATCTTAAATTTCCTTTCAATAAATTTCGAAAAAATGTCCTCAAAAACCTCCTCCACTGAGCCCACGATCTTCATTCCTGAGACTTTTATCGACCCTGAAACCTATTATCAACGCATATCAAAGCTCCAAATCGAGGCTGATGTTCTTCTGAATAACAAAGCTTTGAACAATTTCAGGCTAAACAAGAACAAAATCCAATTGTTTGAGCTTCTCAAACGACATAATGAGAAATATAAGATCTCAACTGATGATCTACCCAGGACGTAAGCTAAAAAACCTAGATTTTTCTTATTATTTATGTTAAATTTGGAATAGACAATATAGATTAGCTCAATTAGGAGCCAAATGGAGCCAAATTGAACAGGGACTCGCTATGGAAAAATTCAAAATTGATAAGAAAAATGAGGAAACTATCATGGAAAGACCATCACTTTTCGCGGCCAGTTTGAAGAATGAAGGCGATTTTTCGGATTATCTCGAGAAAAATCAGAGTTATCAGATTTTCAATCAGGTCGATACTGTCACCAATAAGGTTTTATATAAAATTCTTTGATTTTAATGGAAAACAACAATCTTTATTTAATAGAGTAATAGACATATGGTTTCTCAGAATAGAGAGATGATGTTCAATAATTATATGGAGAAGACTGTGGAAAATAGGAAAAATATGCAAATCCAGAAGAAAAACTTCACGTTTTATAAGAAAAGCGAGCTTTTTCCTGAGTAATATGAAATACTTTAAAGGTTTATTCATTCGGCTTTTATTAGGGGATTTTCAACAAGTAGCAGAATGTCTTCAAAGGAACAGATGATTTTGAAACAAGGTTTCATTTTGAAATAAATATAGGAGAATTTTAATTTGGGAATTAGGGAATATGGTGATGGATCCAAAACAAAGGAGCTATTTCGAAGCGTTTCAGAAATACATTCAGAATAAATTCTTTTTTATGAATAAAATGCCTGAAATGAAACATGAATTCTCACTTTCAAGACTGATCAATGAGGTTTTTTAAAATTAAATAGTTTTTTTAATTTTTTTTTTTTTTTTTTTTTTATTTTTTTTTTTTTTTTTTTTTTTTTTTTTTTTTTTTTTTTCCTTTTTTTTCATTTTTATATTTTTTATTTTTTTTATTTTTCCAGTTTTTCGACATTACCACTTCCTATGATATCAAAGCAATCTGGCAGATCATTTCAAGTCAAATTGCTGCTTCCGAGGACTTCTTTTCTCTGAATCCTGAGCTTCACGAATTTTTCGAGGATTTCAAGCAAAATCCTCGTTATCAGAAATTCCCTCAATCCTCCGAAAAAAGCTTATTTTCCCTTTTTTTCTCTTCTCAACCAGCCTTCAAATCCTCTATTCTTCGCAAATCCACTCAATTATTAGAGGAAGAATTTAGTGAAACCTTGCCAAAAACCGAAGCTTCTAGCATAAGTCTCAATGGTTTTCGTAATTTGGATGCGAATACAGTGAAAATCCTCTTGCCTATTTTGGGTTATATAGAGAAAAACTACATAAATAACGATTTTCGAGAGAAAAAAGCCAATTTCATTGAATTCGATGAGTTCCAAAACCCAGTTTGGGCGATATTTTATGTGTTATTCAGAGCAGGGAAAATAAAGACTCTAATGAAGCTGTTGAATAGCTATACAGGAAATATAAGAATCCAGGAGTTTGGGGTGTTATTTCCTAAATATCAGGAAAAGGAGGCTCTTGAAAAGAAGGATAAGATTGAGGCTATGGAGCTTTTTTTGAATAATAACGAAAATATCGATGTTTTTCAATTTTCCTTATATGCGATTATGACTAGATATTGTGAAATTATCAGTGTGGATTTGATCAGCCAAATAGGAGATTATCTATGGTTTAATGTAAGAAATATAAGGTTTTTTTTCTGAATTAAGGCTTTTTTATGTGATTTTAGCTGAAATTATGTGAAGTTCAAGAGGAAAGACTTGGTGAATCAAAAAAAAGCATGACTTTAAATGAATTTCAAGAGAATTTCGTGAGTCATTTCGCTGGGGGTAGTCAAGGCAATAGAAATCCATTGGTTGATTTGAAGCCCATGTTTCTGGTGATGTGTTATGAAGATGCCTTGGTTCAAATGAAAGGTTTGGAGAGCTATTTCAATGATTTCGTGCATATTCTCATCATTATAAGAGAAAGCGGTTTGATGTTTGATATAACTGAAGAAAAAAATAAGCAGGTTTTTAATGTTTTTTGAAATAAAACGGTTGATTTTTTTGAGTTTTAGCTTGATTTGAAAGAAATCCTATATCAATATGTTCGGAATTTCGTAGGGTCGAGGCCTTTGGAGGCTTTTTATTATTTGAGAATTTTGCCGAAAAAGGATATGATTCCTTTGATTGCGAGTTGTATCACAAATAATGAGTTATTGTCTTTTTTCTTTGATTTATCCTCAGAAGCAAGGACCAATGTAAATTTCCTATGAATTTCTTTATAGTTTCATTAAAAACATTAGTGTAAAAAATTGCTTGACCTTTTGGGAGATGATAACTTTAAAGACCTTGTTTCTGAAATAATCAAGAATATTAAAGGACCTAACCTCGAAATGGCCCTTCGTCTCTTTGATCTAATCAATGTAAAAAACTCAAATTTTAACTTAAAATCACCTAAATTTTGTTAATTAATTAAAAGGATCATGAAAAAGTCCTTTCTTTAATTATCGATTATGAATCACAAAAAGTCCTTTCAATTCCCAAAAAAACCTCTGCTATATTATCTCGCGAAAAGACCATAAGTCTCCAAAACACCATTAATGCGCTTTTGAGTAGTTATCAGGCTTCCGGTAAGTTGGAATCCTGCAAAGAATCGAATCAAATCATCATGTTGTTGAATTATATGGTGAAAATTAGAGGGATTTTGGATGATAAAAACAATACTAGACGTTATGAAGATAGTCTAAACTTCTTCAAAGACAAAAAACTGATTCCTTGGAAGGAAGAAGAAAATGAAAAATATGTATTTTTCTATAATTTCTCTGATTTTTTCATAATTCCCTTCTTAGATGGATTTCTTCATAATGCTTCATCGCAGGAAATCAGGCAAAGTCTATCTAGAAGTTCATATTTTATCTATTTTTATCAGAGAAATTAATTAATAATTTCAAAGCTCATTATTCTCAGCATGGAAATTTTAAGAGAATTAGGCTCCCAGAAGTCCAAAGGCTCGAAATCATCATATTCCCTCAATGAACTACAAACCCTTTCCTCGAACCTTTATAAATTTTTCCATGGTTATCTGAAGAATATCGAGCTCGAAGAGCCTGAAGATAAGGAGGTTCTCCACAAACTCACGGAAGAAGCCCATAAACTCTCAATAATTTTTTAAATCAGAAAGAAGAATTTTATTTAATTTAAAGAAAACAGCTATTTTTTGCCTTTTTTCTTTTTTTTCCCATTCAGACCCCCAAAAAACATCGGATCCATCATATCCTCCAAAAAACCCATATCGCCCAATCCCATCTCTCCTAATAAGTCCATATCCATGCCTCCATTTTCTAAATCCTGGTTTTCTTCTATAAATTTCTCTAATTCAGACTTATGATCCTTTTCAAAATGTCTGAACATATCCTGTTCTTTTTTGAGGATTTCCCCATCGAATTTACACTTAAAACCCGCTTTTTTCTTCAATTCAACAGTATTTTCAACCAAGAACATCGGCATATAAAACATGTCGATTTCTTCTTTGGGGATCTTTTTCGATTTCTTCTTCTTATTAATGTTTTTTATAGGTTTTGCCTCTTCTTCTTCCTCATCGCTTATATCTTCGAAATCGTCCTCTTTGACCTCTTCTTCCTCTTCAGTTTCCCATTCCTTCTGTTCTTTATGTTCATGAGACTTTTCATCTTTCTTCATTTTTTCCTTTTTATGCTTAAAATCCTGCATATGTTTATCGAAATCAAAATGAAAATGCCGCATATTACGACCATGAGACCTTTTACCACCAAATATATGTTTCATTCCTTGAAACATCAAATCGAACATATCAGAAAAATCGAATTCTTTCATGAATTGATCGAAATCAAAGTCAAAATCCTCAACTGTGCCATATTTGTCATATTTACGACGTTTCTCGGGATCTGAAAGAATCGAATAGGCTTCCGAAATGCGTTGGAAAACCTGCTTGGATTCTTCACGGTTGTGAGGGTTTTTGTCTGGATGCCATTTCAGAGCCAATTTCTTGTAGGTGTCTTTGATTTCGGAAAGAGAGGCAGTTCGGGGAAGGTTTAGGGTCTTGTAATATTCTTTTTCGTGGGTATCCATTATTATTTATTTGATTTTTTCTTCTTTTTTTGAAATTTCTGAATTTATTTAAATTTTTGAATTTTTTCGATGAAAAAAAAAAATAATCATTTCAACTTGTATATTTAAGAAATCCTTCAGTTTCTTTCATTGCTTTAAAAAACGAGAATTTATCAAAAATATTTTTGAAAAAAGTTTTTTTTTTGGTGAAATCAACTTCGATTTGCGTCCCTATAATGAATGAGCTATTAGTTTCTCCATTAATATTTCTCTAATACATGTAAATAATTTATTTAAATTTTTATTAATATTTTATTAAAAAAAATCCCATTTTCGTTTTTGTTTTTAATTAATATAATATTAATTATCTTTATATAATGTTCTAGTGTTTTTAATATAACTCATTCATTTTTTTCATAAAATGGGTACTTTGTAATATATTTCCATGTTCCTTTTCCACCGGATCTTCCCACAACTCCCAATTTAGCGACTTCCCATAAGCTTTTCCAAACATTTCTCGAATCATAATTATATTTCACTCCAAGCACCGTTTTAATAGCTCCACTCGCTTCTCTCGCATTATAATGTGGAAGAGCACTAAACAAATGATGTAACACATGAGTTGATCCAATATCGAAATGAAGAGCATTGATATATTCCGGATAAGCTCTATCAATTGTACATAAAGCTCCTTTCAACCAATCCCAAGATTGTTCATCATAATGAGGAATTGTTTCATCGCTATGTTGAAGCCAGGTATATCCAACTAACCACATATTCATCACTAAATAAGGCCCAATATAAACAGCCATGACCTCCATAAATGAGGTTTTCTGAGCCCAAAGATATAAGAAAAACATTATAATCCCAATGCCTATGTTTGAAAGCATCACTTTGAGAAGTTTATCATTGGGAAACAGTTTATTAGGGACAATGAAATGGCTTGTGAAGCCTCTTTTCGGTCCTCCAGTGAACCCAAAGAGCAAATAAGTAGGCCATCCAACGGTAAACACTAGAAAGATGTCTTTCATTGCCCAAGCATCAGGTCCAATAAAATCCCTAATCTTCATTTTGTTCTTTCCACTCGCAGTTTCAATAGTATCTGGCACATGGCTTTCCCCCTCAGTCAAATGATTGGTTCTACTATGATGGACAAAATGACTATGTTGCCATGAGAAATAAGGCACCAAAAGACCAGTATGCAGCATAAAGCCTAGGAGATCGTTTTTCCATGAAATCGAAGAAAAGGCATAATGACCACATTCATGACCTAGAACCCAAAGACCTGTGGCAAAAGTCCCATTTATTACAGCATATAGGACCCATAAAGGAAAGAAATAAGGCGATAAAGGAAGAAATGAATAGGCTAAATATGCTGTCATCAAAGTCAAACTGAGAGAATAACTGACACTTATGAGGAAACGAAGCTCTGAACGGTTAAAGAGATGAGGTGGGATGGATTTCCGAAGGGTTTCTAAGGAAAGAGATTGGGATTCTTGAGAAAAAGAATCTTCTTGACCCATTTTTAAAGGATTTTGGAAAAGGATTTGAAGGAAATTTAAAAATATGAAGACGAAGAGGATTTATAAAATGCAATAATGCGCAATTATAATATTATGAAAGAAAAATTATTCAACTGGTTTTGAAAAATTGAAAAAAGGGATTTTCTTACTAAAAGAAACTTTTGCATTTTTAATTTTTATATAAAAATCATTGATTTTCAAAATTAATAAAGTTATAAAAAGAAAATTTTTTTTGGAAAAAAAAAGCATTTTTTAACATTTTATTAACAAAATTTAATAAAAAAAGTCTTCAAATAAAATTTCCTCAACATAAAATCAAATAAAAAAATTACAAAACATCTGAAATTTACTCCTCAAATCTCCAAATCGCATCTCTTATATGATCGAATTCTTCAGGAATCAACATTTCCTGGATTTTTTCTTGTCTATATTCATTTATCAGCATTTTATATCCCACGAACATCGTTCTCATCGCAATCCTCGAATTCATATCTAAACAAATCTCCACAATTTTCAACAATTTCCTATAATGTAAACGATTTCCAAACCGTTCATTCAATTCTTTCCTAATTTCCTTGAAATTGGCCTTGATTTCTTCGAAATCCTCACAACTTACCATTTCCTGCAATTTTTCAAGAGTGATTCCCATTTTCTCTATAAAAAAACTCTGGAAATTCATGAAATCCCAAATTTTCTCATTTTTCATCGCGTTTTTTATCTCGAAATTCGATTTCTCAGAGAAATTCCTCAATAAAACCTTGAGTTCTTCTTTATTGATGTTTTTTTCTCTCCTCCCAAAGACATTAAACACTATTTTAAATAAATCGGCATTGATTTCTTTATAAAATTCTATGAACATTTCAATCAGCCTATCGAATTCATCTCCTATAATCGCATCTTCTTGATTAAAAACTCCTATTTTCCTAGCAACTTCCTTGACAAAAGCTATAATCTGGCTTTTTCCAGCCTTTTCTTCGAATATCTCTTCACAAACCTCAATAACCTGCCTCCAATTAGTCACAAATCTCTCAATATTCACGAAAACCATAGAAGATCCAGCTATATTCTCATCAATTCTAAGTAAAAACCCTAGAAAGAACTCGAATTCTCTAGCAAAAGGAGGGTTTATTTCATCTAGGCCGAGAAATCGAAGGAAAAGCCGGATTTTCCTATTGTTTTCAAAAGGTCCTATTATCAAGGAATAGATGAAATGCAGGATTTTGGTTTCGGCTACTTTTCGCAAGCCGAATTTCTTAAGGAAAAAGTCACAAAGAAAAGCAGGCAATTCACAGAAATAATCCTCTTTTTTCCTGAAAAGCCTCAAGGCCTCTTGATAAATATTAGAAATCAACTTATAAATGCTTGAAATCGATATGTTGAATCTGGGTCTTTGTTTAATTAGCTCCGGAAGCCGTTTTCTGAGCAAAATCTCAGCCATTTCGTTATATTTTATCATGATTTGATGCGATTTCCCATTATTTCGGCGTTTTGAGTTATTGATGTTATTAATATGGAAAGAGACTTTTTCAGGAGAAGTGGCTTCCTTTTCACTGAACATGAAATCTTCGAAATCAATGGAAAAATGGGAATTCGCAGCTTTATTCTGATCAGTCCGATATCCTGCAGAAATGTCGATATCTTTGTTAGAAAAGGCGTTTTTCGGAGAGAAATCAGTCTTTTCTACTACTTTTGAAGGTTTTTCATTAGAGCATTGGAACTCGATAATTAGAGAATTTGTGAGTTTGAGGGCTTTTTTCAGGACTTTTGTTAGAATTTTATAAGGGGAAAAGAGTTGATTTTGTATCGAGATAGGCATATTTTGTTGATTGAGACTTTGGGTAAAGAGAAGAGATAGAGTTCTTGAGGTTTCAGTGAATGGGGAAAAAAGCTTAGGGAAAAGGTCCGGATCAGAATAGAGATTGAAGGATTTTAAGGAGAAATCATGAGTTTCTAAGGAATTTTCTATAGATTGTAGGGTTTTTTCATGATTTATTTGAATTTCTATGGGGTTTTCAGGAACTTTATCTGTTTTTTCGAGAGGAAATCCTGATTTTTGTTGATTTTTATTAGAATTCTCATGAAAACTCACGATTTTTATCTCAGAAACTGTTTTTCCAGGCACTTTATTAGGTAAATTCGAGAGTTTGTGGTCTGATGAAATGCTGCTTTCCATATCATCTTCTTCAGTCAAATAAGTTTTTTCTTTGTTTGTTTTCAAAGGAACTTTAAGCATAATTTTCTTGACTTTATTATCGAGATCATTAAGACTTTCGATGAAAACCTCAGAAGGTTTTTCTTTTTCAGTGTTTTTCAAGACTTCTTCTTCCTTAGATAATTTTCTGAAAATCACTTCAAAATTGAAAAAATTGGCATTTTTGTTGATTTTCTTTATAAAGCTTACTTTTTTTGATTTGTTACGATTTGGAGGACTTTCTAATTTGTTTTTGAGGTTTTCTTGGTTTAAAATTGAGTTTTCATTCATGATTTTTTCAGGAGGTTCATTTGAATTTTCACTGAAGGTCTTTTCTGTGATAAAAGGTGTATCGATATAATAAATTTCTGAGTTTATTGGGAGTTGTTCTTGTATTTGTTTTTCAAGGGAATTATTCATGTCGTTTTTATTTTGACTTATAATGTCTATATTTTGTTTCATATTTTGTTTCATAATGTCTATATTTTGTTTCGTATTTTGGTTCATAATGTCTATATTTTGGTTCATAATGTCTATATTTTGGTTCATAGGGTCTACATTTTGGCTCATAATATCTTTATTTTGGCTTAAAACGCTTTCTTTGCTATTGATCATGATAATGGGGATTGATTCAATTGAATTATTGATATTTATTGGAAATAAAGCTTTTTCTAATGAATTCCTTTTATTATCATTAGAAATTTCAATCATTTGATTTTCTCGAGCTTTTATTTGAGAATTCTTCAATGAATTTGAAGGTTTTTCAATATAATTTTCATTTATATCAATATTATTATTAAAAGGCTTTAGATCTTGTATTGGATCAAGAATTTTTTCTAATAAAGGACTTAGAATTATAGGGTTTTCTATTAGAATTGAGGCGTACTCTAATGTTTTTATTGATTTTATAGGGTTTTCTATTTGAATTGAGGAATTTTCTAATGTTTTTATTGATTTTCCAATATTATTATTGGAAATCTCTTCAGAAATTTCTTCATTTTTAATAGAAATTTCTTTATTTTCAATAGACTTTTCTTCTATATTCACTTCTTTTTCTAATTCGTTTTTTTCTTGATAATAATCAGGATTTTCATGTAAAAATACCTCATTATGGGATTTTTCCATTGAATTATCTAGAGAATTCTCTTTTTCTTCATTATTTGAGACATTTTCCTCAACAGTTTTTTGATTAACATGAAAAAGTCTTAATATTTCTTTATTTTCTTCATTTTTTTCTTCATTTGAGCTTTTAACTTCATTTTTCGTGGTTTTTTTCTCAGAGTAAAAAGGCTTGCTTTGTTTTTTTATCGAGGATCTTCTCTTTTCAATTTTTAACTCGTTTTTCGGCTTCAAATTTGGAGAAAATATTGATTTTTTCTTCGCTGGTTTATTATTAATACTGTTTTCTTCATCAAAAGTAGCAGTTTTCATGCTTTTAAAATTAGAAGCCCTTTTCTTAATATCCATTTCCTTCAAAGTCACATTTTTCACGCTTTTCCTAGCAATTTTGTCTTTATTTCCTTTAGGACTTAGATTTTCCAGGTCATTTTCCTTAAAATTCTCTTCAATTTCCTTAGTTTTTTCAGCAGTTAATTTTTCCCTGTTTAGTTTTTCCTTTAATTTCTCTTTGATGTCTTCTTTACGGGCTTCTTTTAGCTTATCTTTTAATATTTCCTTTATCATATTATTATTAATATTATCCTTCCCAATGATATTATCCTTTCCAATAATATTAGCTTTTAGATTATTAGCCTTCATAATATCATCCTTATAATTATTCCTTAGATTTTCATTCATTTTATCATCTTCCCTATCATTTTCCTTCAAAATCACTGTTTTCTTCTTACGAGAAACCGGACTTCTCTCTATTTCTGCTATTGTCTGAACCCACTTATCTTCACTCTCAACCTTCACCTGAACCCCAAAATTCCTATATTTCCATTTAGCTATTGCGAAATTCAAATTACATTGTAAACTCTCATCCATTTTCTTTACTTCTGGATCTATTAACAATTTACATAAAGTCCCAATTTCATTGGTTTCTGGCTCAACTTGAATTTTCTGTGATATCCTCTCAATAAGATCCTCTGTGTCTATTGCTTTTTCAGCCAAAAACAACTCATCGACTTCCGGAAGACTCAAAATAGCCTTGTTTTTATCATCAAATTCCTTCAAGAATTGCATGTTATTCTGTAAATAATTCAAAAGCTTCGTGCTTTCAATCTCAGTTTCCTTTTTTTGTTCAAAAACCTCTTTTTTCCATGTTTTTGTGTCAATTTCCTGAATAATTTCTTGAATCTTCTTCATTTTGCCCTTTTCCATCCCTTTATTCTCATCTTTTATCACTTCCAAACTGCTTCTGATCGTTTCTAAATATCTTTGATTCAATTCCAAAGCCGTTTGGGCATCTATTTCTTGATTATGCATAGCTAATTTCACATTATCTTTCACTAGATTCGCATTATCGTTCTGTAATTCTGATAGATGAGTTCTCAATGATTTGAAGTCTTTGGCATATTTTTTCTCCTTCTTCTTCAAATATCTCACATCTGTGATCAAAACCTTGTTTTTCTCATTGATTTTCTCATTAATATTTATCAATTCCAGGTTTTCCTTCTTAAATTTCTCCAATTTCTCTTGATATTTCGCATGAGTGGCTTCCATTAATTCCAATAGTCTTTTTTCGCTTTTTAATTGTTGTTCTGATTCGAAAAGAATCGCTTTTTCTATGAGATTCTGAAGATCTGCCCATAATTTCGCTAGGAATTCGCCTTGAGTCTTATTTTCTAGAGAAATTTGTTTCACTAGTTCATCAAGGCTTTTATTATAAATTTGAAGGCTTTTCGCTAGGACTCCTTTTGAATTATTAGTCCTAGTTTCATCAGAAAAAAGACTAGATATTTGATTTTCAGTCCAGGAACTCAATTCCATGACTTCTAGTCTTTTCCCTTGAATTTTCAGATGATTTTCGAGTTTTTTTCTAGAAGAAGTTTCGGTTTTTTTCTGAGGTTTTTCCATTGCGATTTTCTCGAGATTATTAAGAATATTCGAGTTTTGAAGTAATAAATGAGAATGTAACTTCGATTTCTCGAAACTGAGGTTTTCTAATGAATTAGAAGGAGTTTTCTCATGTTTTAGCAAAGAATTCTTCGAAAAATAATCCAGCTTTGAATTAAAAATCTGAGGAATTTCATTCCTAGGACTTTGCAATTGAGACATTTGAATGGATTTCCCCTTTTTCCTATTAAAAAGATAAGAGATATTTCTATTAAAAGTGGTCGGATTGGCTTTTTCACGGTTTTTAATCTGATCATTAAGGAAAATCTGAATATTGGCTTCGTTTTGTAAATGTAGATCTTGAAACGAGGCTTTTCTCTTCATAATCGAGATCAATTGATCTGAAGATTCGAGATTCGGGAGGGTTGGAAGGCCTTTTGGGGAAAGAATTGGGCTTTGAAGAATATTGAAAGGGTGCTTGAAGGATAGTGATTTAGGTGAAAGACGGGAACTCATTTGACGGCCATGAGGACTTGGGAGGTCCATGACA
>Ga0302186_10002757_pt1 | contig 13314 bp, 20 predicted proteins | sample II_Bog_E1_2_FD_198782 | JGI IMG/M metagenome (GOLD analysis project Ga0302186, IMG submission 198782) | Peat permafrost microbial communities from Stordalen Mire near Abisko, Sweden - II_Bog_E1_1 | ecosystem: Environmental > Terrestrial > Soil > Wetlands > Peat | place: Sweden: Abisko... | reverse complement strand
TAAATATTTTTTATATAAAAATACACTTAAATCATAAAAAAAATATTCTTTTTTTTTTTTAACTCTTTGTAATAAAGTTTAAATATTTTTCATTATGTTATTTTTTTGACAATTTTAATGGATTTGTTAAATTTTTATTGGTCTTCGCTTAATATTCTCAATTTTATTTATTTTATTTTTTTCACTTTATCCTATATTTCACCAGCATGAAAATCAGAATGATCAAGCTTTCAATCGCAATATAGATGTTCACCAAGTGCCCTTGACTGTAATTCAGAAATACCAGCTGTGCAATAATAAAGAAATTCATCATTATAAGAACATAGAGCTTTGATTTCTGAACATTAGAAAATAAGAACTAAAATTTTAAAATTTTCACATTTTTGATCATAATTAAAAAAAAATTACATAAATCAATTTTGAGTTAAAATCATCAGGTATTGCTGCATTATTCTTAGCAATTGAAATGTAGAATTTTTCCTTGTATTTAATGACAACATTTTTTCGATAAACTGAGTTATCATGTTCCCATTCAATGATTTCATCTCTGATTAAAAATTTAAATAAAAAATAAAATAATTTAGGAGAAACTTGTATTGAAGCAATTTGAATTCGTCAGGAGTTATACATTTCCAATAACCCAAAGCCTTCGCTTGCATGGACAATTCATCGTCCCTATAACAAAATTCAAAATAACACATATATAGAATCGAATTAATCCAGGTCATAAATCCTATATTTAGTGAAGCAAATTCTGGAAATATCAAGGAACTATCATAGCATTTGAAAGGAAGAAGCCATGTGAAGTATAATATTTCCATGCTTCTGAAAATTATCGCTAAATTTAATTAAAAAAAGTTTTTTTTTTTAATTTTTGCAAAATTTACATTTGTATAAATAAGTCAACTCGTTGGGCCCTGATAAATATCGATCCTTTTTATCAATCAGATAAATTATCACTAAATTTGTCAAATGACTTCTTAAGAAATAAATAGATAAAGAAAGGAAAAGCAAAGATTTAAAAAATTTACTAGTAAAAGAGGTACATCGAAGAACTCAACTCCATTTCCTGCAAAAGCTGCGTTATCAAATAAACCGTATTGATTATCAAGAGATAAAAGAATTTCTTCATTATGGTTGTCAACAAGGATAAGTTCAGAGGGTCCTTTACTTTTTGATTATCTATTAATTTCAAAATTATTCGTCTTGATAAAATGAGTAAAGAATAGATTAGCAATTTGAAATTATAATTGTAAAAATTCTAGAGAAGAAAGGATTTTATTGAAAAAATTAGGGGAGTTTGTTACCCATTTATAAATGTGGAAATATTGCACACATATAGAAATTAGGCAAATTAAAAAATACAACATTTCAAAATAGAGCCGGTCCTGAGTTTTAGGCTCGATTTTCTCGATGAATCGTTCAATAAAGGTCATGTCGAAAAGAACTTTATCTTTATGTTTCATTTGGTGGGAACGAATAGCCGAATGTTTCATGTTTTATTAAGAGATTGAGGAAATCTTTTGATATTTTATGTTTTTTTTTAAATGAATTTTGTTTAAAAGTTCAAAATAAAATAAATCCCTCAAATGACATTTTCAAAAAATTACAAATTATTAAAACAAAACACTTGGATGCTCGATCAAAGATCTTTATAAACTCTTTCAGCTTTGATATAAAAAAAAATTAATACAAATTTTTCAAAAAGAAATGTTTAATAAATTTATAAAATTTTGCTTCTTTCATAATTTGAGAAATTTTGTGCATTTAGAGGCTTTGGGCTAATTAATACTATTTTTTTTAAAATTGGAGAAAAAACAATTTTTTTAAATAAAAAAAAATTAGAATGATCTTGTTTGTCAATGAAATGCAATCAATGGCTTTGAACATTTTTCGGAATTATACCGATGTGCTCTTGTAAAACTTTCAAATATTTTTCAGCTTGTTTCGGATCTACAATATGAATTGTTTTCATTTTCTGCTTTTTTTTTTCTTGTTTTGTTTCCGGTGGAATAATAGCAAGATTCTTTGAAGAAATATTTAAAGAATTGTGCTGACTTTCTAAATTTTCCAAATGCAAAACATTTGTTTTCACATTTTCCTCTTTTTTTTCTTCACAAGGATTCTCATTTTGTTTTCCATCTTTTTGCATTTTATCATTTGCTTTATTCAGATCCTCATTAGTTTTTTGAGGGGTGCCATCATTTTTCTTGGTGGAAACGTTTTCTTCGTTTAATTTTCTTCTGATTTTTTTGCTCGTTTTGCTTAGATTTGATTTTTTTGAATTGTTAATTAAAAAGGAACTTCCGAAATTTTTAACATTTTCATCATCTTTGGAATTTAATTTTTCAGGTGAGGATTTTTTTGATATAGACTTCTTTTTCTGAATGTTTTTTTTAAGTTCATCCTTTGAATAAAATACTCCTTTGATTTGGTTAGTGGTGATTAATGACCAAATTCCATCAGCTGATGTGACTCGGTTTCTTTTTTCCATAATGATATTATCTGTATTAATATCCGTTTTCAATTTTCTCATCAAAAGGGGAAAAAGGGGAATGAACAAAAAAAATTTGTAATTAGGAGTATGATTTTTTTAAGGAAATCTTAAATTGGAGGTGAGAAAATTGCTCAGTTTGCAGTTTTTAAAATTTATTTTGAAAAAAAATTTGAAATTTAAAATTTAATTTGAGCATTTTTTTCATTTTTGCTTAAATTTTTATTGGATGTTCCATTTTTTTGAATTTTAGTTTCTTTCTATTTTCCAACAGCGTTTTTTACTGCCTTCTCTGCCCCATCGGCAATGCTGTTCGTTGTTTGAATTTTCAATTTTGGGTTCTTTTTGGTATATTCTTCCAGCTTCTTCAACCCGAGTTCCGAATTCGTTCCAACCAATCTCGCTACAATCGGAACTTTCAAATCCACCATTTCCGCAGCTTTGATGATACCATCGGCCAAAATGTCACACTTCAAAATCCCACCAAAAATGTTGATGAAAATTGATTTGACTTTTGGATGACCAGTTAAAATTTCAAAGGCTGTTTTGATTTGATCCACCTTGGCTCCACCTCCAACATCCAAGAAATTAGCAGGCTCACCTCCATGGAGTTTGATGATATCCATGGTGGCCATTGCCAATCCGGCACCATTCACCATACATCCAATGTTTCCATCCAAAGCCACATAGTTCAAACCAGCTGCCACGGCCTTTTCTTCATAGGGGTCGATTTGTTCGCTGGCCACTGATTCCTTCTTTAATTTCACTACAGGTCATTTAATTTAGAAGCAATATTTTTAAAAACAAATTTTAAGATTGTCTTAATCACTATATTTACCTAGTTCAGTTTGTCGGAACTTGGCATTGTCATCCACATTGATTTTGGCATCAATGCACCATAATAGCTTTTTGGGGTCCGTGGCCCATGGATTTATTTCCACCTGCGTGCTATCCAGTTCAATAAACATCTTGTAAATATTTTTCATTTGATCCACCGCTTGGGAAAGGAAGGGCTCTTGACCCAAATCAAGTTTTTCTGCCACTTTCTTCGCGTCTTCATCAGTCAATCCTTGCTCGATGTTAATTGGAAGGAAGATAATAGATTCTGGATGATTTTTGGCCACTTCTTCGATCTCCATTCCTCCGAATTTGCTGGCGATCAAGGCGGGTCCTTGGGTGTTTCGGTCTAAAATAAAAGCCAGATATATTTGTCGATCAATATCGACTCCTTCGTGAACCAAAACCGCATTAACTTTTAATCCTAAAAATATTTGTATTTTTAAAGTAAAATTTCATAAAACGATAAACTGACCTTCTTTCACTGTTTGATGGGTGATTAAGTTATAACCGATCATTTGCTTAGTGTAATTCCTGACTTCTTCTGGAGTTTTGCAAATTTTCACTCCTCCTTTCAACCCGCTTGTCAAATGACCTGAATAAAAAAAATTAATTTTTAATATTGGTTTGACTTCTATACCTTTTCCACGACCTCCGGCATGCACCTGAGCTTTGAGGATGAGGCCACCTGAGGGGTCTAATTTGGTTGCCACTTCATAAGCGGTTTCTGGATTTAAGGCAATAGATCCCTTCTGAACGCGGATCTTGAATTTTCTCATAAGATCCTTACTTTGGTATTCATGGAGATCGAAGAATTGCTTGAAAACTCGGGTGAGGGCACGGGGGGTTTTTTGTGTGAATTTGGAGAACATTTGAAAAGAGATTTTTTTATTTAGGTCTGTTTTTTTCAAATCTGATATAATTAGGCTTAAATCTTAGTTAAAAACAGGAAAAGATTCTTTTTTTTTTGACATTAAATATTTTTTTTGGAAAAAATAAATTATTTAAAAATATTAATGAGTAAAAAATGAGTTTCCGATTATTTCTTTAAAATGAATTCGATGGATTTTTCATTCTCCGTTATTTCGTTGAAAATCAAATCAGAAATTTTACTGAACTTAATTTGGCTGCCTGTCATAAGAGAGAGGCGTTGGGCGCTTTGCAACAGGGTTTTTTTTAAATTTGGGGATTCGAGTCTAATGTCAAAAGGCTTTTTCTGGTCTAAATTTGAAATGGCTTTATATTTGGAAGGTTTCATTGGGTCGAAAGCAATCATATTGATATTTAAATTGGATTCAGACATTTTGCTGATCACCTTCAAATTGAAACCTGCCATGTTCTTCTGAGTTGATTTCTCTTTGTTTGCAAGGTTTTGGCTGCCCCTGGGAAAAGTTATGATTAGAACAAAACTTCAAAATTAAAAAAAAAATACATATGCATCGTTTTTGATTGATTCATCACACTATTTTCAAGCATGTCTAAATCAAAATCCGCTTCTGATTTCTCATGCATTTCTGGATTGAAATAAAGATGCTCTAAACATTCCTTGACCGAAATTCGTTTTTTTGGAATTGGGTTCAACATTTGAAATAATAAGTTAGATGCTAAATTGATTTTATTATGAATTTCCTTCATAAAATTTACTAATAGGAGAAATTTTCATATATTTTTCCTCTTGATTATCTATTATGCCCAAACTGTTTTTTTCCAAAGTTTCATTCATATCTTTGCCTTGAAACGGAGATGAACCGAAGAGCCTTAAAAACAATGAATTTTATTAATTTTCTCATTTTACATAAGGTGGAATATCACTCCTAGACTAAAAACATCACATTTCTCATTATAATCAGCAGTTTCTGATGCTGCTAAAATCTCAGGGGCTATATATCCAGGAGTCCCGCATTTTACAAATAACTTATCAGGTTTCGAATTTTGACCAATATGAGAGGCCAGACCAAAATCAATGATTTTCACATTATCTACAGTTTCCTTTTCCAAATTTTCCTTGAACAAAATGTTCTCAATTTTCAGGTCTCGATGAATAATATTATTGATTCGCAAATAATCAACCCCTTTTAAAAGTCCTTTGAGGATTGGTTGGATTGTATTTTCTTCAATTTGTTTGAAATTTTTGATTTTTTGACCAAGATTGCCCCCTCGACATAATTCCAAAATCAAATAATAACTGGTTTCAGTCTCATAAACTTGATGAAGCTTTAAGATGTTGGGGTGGTTTAGGGTCCTTAAGATATTTATTTCGTTAAAAACTGATTCCTTTTTTTTTTGTTTGTTTGATGAAATTTTTAAATATTTTAAATACTTTTCCTTTTTTCTGATATACCAACGCTTCTTTGCTAAACGATTTGATGGCATAGAAATTTTCTTTTTGGAGCAAACCTTTTGCTAAATACACCTTCATTTAGTAATGGTTTTTTTTTTAAGAATAAATTAAATAAATCAAAATCTTTGATTAATTTTTCAACCTTTGCGAAAGATCCGACTCCTATTTGTCTAATTGGTAAAAAATGTTCATAGAATTGAAAAATGTTCATCTTGCCATCTAAATATATCTTTAATTGGACCAAAACCTCCGATGATTTGTTGAAAAAGACCAGAGAATCATAAAATGTCTTAATAAACTTAACTCCTTTATATACTGCCTTCTCTTTTTCTTGGGCTATCGTATATTGAACACATGTATTTTCATAAAAAATGATCCTTTTTTTTCTTTTTTTCTCAAATTAAAAAACTCTGATATATTGTCAAAATATTTTATTTTACCTTGGTGACAAGGCAAAAATCATTATAAAAAACGAACTCATAAGAATTTGTGAAAATTTGGCCTTTTTTCATCAGAGTGCATTTATATTCAGGAATCATATTATCTTCAAGAACCAAATTATCATATAAAACCCAGATCTTGTTGTGGTCCAATATCTTGAGTTCTTTTATAGTAGATGACCGTCGAGGACTGTTCATCGTAAAAACAGAGAATTTAAATATTAGATAAAATTATTAAGAAAATCTCAATTTTATAAGTGTGAAACTCATTTTTTTAATGCTAAAATATAACATCTCAAAATTTATAATCAATATTGGGTCTAAATGAAATTTAATTAAAAAGAAACTCCTCATAGCGATGAATAGTGAGAAATCTTTATTTTCTGATATAGCAGATCACACCCTTCAGCCCATCCACTCCATTTTTGAACTTGAGGGCAATTATTTTTTTGAAAAAAAAATTTTCCCTCAAGCTTTAACGAACATTGTTATTTCAAAACAACAGAAAATTCCAGGTCATGACCCGTTGAAATATAGGTTAAAATCTGATAAAAATTGTGTTAAAAATGTATTTTCAACAGCTTTTTGTCAAAAAGCCTCCTGGAGAAAGTTTATGATGGAGCTATTGAAACTTATAGAAGGTTTTTTATATAAACATTCGGAAAAACGAAACTTGAAAAATTTTCTTCTTCTAGGAATACAAGTCCAAAGAAAAATGACAAATCAGAGAAAAATGAACCCGAGGAACAGGATGTGGCCTCAGACTCTGAATCCAAAGAAAAAGATGATAGTCAGGCTATTGAATCCAAAGAAAACAGTGCATCAGAAAATATGCCAGATAAGAATCTAAATGAGGTAGAGTTAAGTTTCAACAATCCTCAAAGCAAAAGGTCTTTAACAAATGAGTCCAAGATACCGAACGTCAATGAAATTGACATAAAAAACAACGAACAAGATCAAAAACAATCAGATGAATCTGAAGATATACCACTAATCGAAACAAAAACTCAAGAGGACGAAAAGGAAGAAGCTACAGAACCAACAATTGTTAAAAGTTCTAATAAAACCAAAGAAGTCATTTCAGCAAAAGAAAACACTGATATTTTTAAAGAAAATAAAGCGGAAACAAATAACAATCCAATGAGAAAAGAACCCGTCATGCAAAAAAATGAACTGCCTTTGAAAAAGGAAGAAAAAAAGCTTCAACCTTTGCAAACAAAGCCAAACATAAAAGAAAACCCAGAAGAAATCAACAAAAACAGGAAACCTGAAAATCTCGTAACGGAAATCAAAAGATCAGCCCGAACCAAACTTGAAAAAACAACAAAGGCACAAACCAGAAAAGATCCTGCTCTTTTTCCGATCAAGAAAGTTCCTGTGGACTTTAAAGAAGAGATTCAAAAGGCTGAGATGAGAAAAACTGGCTTCAAGGATAAAAAGTTGGAACAAATCAAAGCCCCAGAAACAAAAGAAGTCAAAATTCAGCAACAGCCTTTGAAGATTATTAAAGGTTTATTATTTTATTTCATGTTTTTATTTATTTCTGAAGTGGCAACAAACAAATCGCCTGCTCATCAAGAAAAAATAGAGATTCTTCAGGGAGTCGTTAGTGAAAAAACCTTTAGGAAGAATATTTCACCCAAAAACATCTTGAAACCTTTGACCAATATGAAAACAGCAGGTAAATAAACGTTTTTATCAAAAAAATATGAAGTCATAGATAATGGACTTAAACAACCTCCTCCTGATATGAAAGATACAGTCGAAAAGCACAAGACTCTGCAAAAAATCAATCAGAAACCAAAACAAAACCAGATGAAAAATAAGCTGAGCGACAGTTTCCATGAATTTTCCACGAAGAGGGAAAAAAATATTATCAACAAGCCACAAATGAAGTTTTATTTCTCAAGAAAAAAATACGTTAGAAAATTTTTTTAGTTTTTTTAGAAAGGCAGAAACCTCCGAAAAAATCGTCAGGCCTCGAATGAACAGGAAAATTCAGGAAGCACCAGAAATTTCAAAGTAAAATTTATTTGGCAAGGTTTTTGATTGGATTTTAGAGTTAATGAGGAAGTACAAAATGAGGGGAAGTTGGCTCAAAGGTTTTTGTTTTGTTTGAAAAATGGCCATTAGAAAAAAAAAATAATAAAAGCGATCCAAATTTGAACTTTTCAAATAAACAGGAAAATGCGAGGTCTCACACAAAACATTCATCTCTTTCTAAAAGGAAGCCGCACGAAAAATCGGGTGAAAAAACGTAAATAAAAAACACATTTATTTAAAACATAAAAAAAAATTGTTAATTTCAAGGATGAGAAGCCCAATTAAGCATGTAATACCAGCTGGTCCTTCTCCCTATAATTCAATTTGGGCAATAAACATTTTAAAAAATCATTACAATATTGAAATGGAGCAGGAGAAGATGGAAAGCGAATGGAAAGCGAATTCCAAATGGAAAATTCGAAAGATAAAAAATGTGAAGCCCTTTTTTATTAAGAATAGGCGGAGCTTGAACAAAATGAACGAAAAAGATTTAAAAGACATTCCAGAAATGAGCAAAGATGACCAATTTAATTCAATATATTTGAATGAATACCAGTTTCCTAACTTCCCAAAGGACCTCTTGCAAGAAATAAACAAATTCAATGACGAAGTCTTCTATAAAACATTGGGGAATTTCAAACAAATGGTTCGGAATTATATATAGATAAAATTTCTTAATTTTTTTTTTTTATATGGCCCTCAAGGACAATAATATACCTTTTCATCATAACAATTTCACTGGAACTGATGCCAAAAACACCTCAAAAAAACTGCCTCATTTAAATGAAAATGAATCGAAAAAAATAGAAAACGAAAAAAACAAGAAAAAAAAAGAATTTATGAAGACTTTTGGGAATTTCTCGCATCAAGAAAAACAACCAGCAATCAGAGATATTAAATCACAAGCTGGATCTGATATAATGAATTTCAAAAAAACAACTGAGGTATGTTAATTAACAAAATGTTTATAAATTATTTTTCGATTTTGATGAACTGGAAATATATGAATAACATCAAGACTTTAAAACCGTTGCCGATATTTTCTACCAATTTTACAGCTACCTTGAAAGGAGGGAATGTGTTTCCCAACATGTTCGGATCTAACAATGAGAAGGCAGAACTCAATAAATTCATTTTAGACTCAGACATCTATACATAGTGTTTTTTTTTTTTAATTATGTGTTTTTCAAAATACAAAGAAATTAGTAAATAATATTAATTTTACGCACGCTTTCGGAAAAAAATTTATTATTAATATAAAAAACATCAAAATTAAAAAAACATAAAGAAAGAAAATGAAAACTGATCCCCAAAATAAAACATTTAAATTCAATCCAATTGATTCTGACCAACAAAGAAAAAACGTTGACAAAATTATTTACCCAAGTCAAAATTTACTTGATTTTATCAACGAAGCACAACCCTTCACTTTTGAAGCAGAGTCTCAAGAATTCAATCAATGGTTTTTTAATGGTGAGTTCAAACAAAAAGATATTTTTGAAATTTTTTACGTTTCACCTTATCAGAAATCTTGCTTATTGAATTACATTTTAATAAGCTTTTTCACATCTGAGGCTTTTTTGGATTTGGAAGAGAAAAAAAACCAGGTTTTTCCTGATTTAATTTACATTGATACCTCCAACAATTTCAACATTTTATCTTTGCATGGACTGTTAAGCGAGAATTTGTTTTTGAGATCCTCATTGAATCCAAATTATAAGAACCAAAATTATGTGGAAGAAATTATTAATAACATATTTTCTCATCTGCATATTTACAAAGTTTATGATTTAAAACAATTTCTGTTCACTTTACGAATGCTTCCATTTTTGATTGAGAAAAATAAGAAATTCAAATTGGTGATAATCGATTCACTCAACACTTTTCCAGCTTATCACTTTAGCTACTTCGCGAAAAGTATTCCAAATAAGGGGACAAACAGCAAAGATAAATCAGAAATGGCCACTCATTTTAGTTGCATGGATAAAAAAACTATGCGACAAATTATGAAACTAATAGAAGATGCTAGAAATATAAGAGAGATTGGCTTCATTGTCACAAGGAAAGAAATGTTTAAAGTAAATGAAGTTGTGGGCTTTAATTATAATGAAAAGCGGCTCCACGTTAACAATAGAGTTTTTAAAATCTTCACGATGCAACCTTTTAAAGATTCGACGAATCCAATATTTTTAATGAACTTCCATTCTTTTGATGAAGGAGCTTTGAATGTTATTTATAATGACATGGAAATTTTGCAAGCACTTGACTCTTTCAATCTCCAAAACTATTCTGTTGTTGATATCATTCATAACGGGAATCTTTGTTTTTCCCTGAAAATGCAAAACAAAGGCTCCGAAATTTTATGTTACATTATAAATAAATCGAACTTTTTTTTTTTGAAGGCTTACCCATGCATTTTGACTGAAATTTAATTTTCTTTGAATTTATGAGAGAATATAATTTTAGTAAAATAATTAAAATTTATATTATTTGTAATTATTTTTTTTATTTTTTTTTTATTTGTTTTATTTAGATTCTTAAAAATCATTCAATTTTATCCTTTTTAAATTTCGATTATTGCTATTTTAGTATGATCTCCCCCATAACACTCTCTTTTTCGCAGCCTGTCCACATTTAAAGCATTTTTCTCCTTCTTTAATGGCTTCTTGCTCCAACGGTATGCATAGGGTTTTTGCGCTTCCTGTTAATTGAATTTCTCTCTATTTTATTTCAAAAAAACATATCTTAAAACAAAATTTCTCAATATTTCAAAAAACTTCAGCTTCATCAACTTTTGATTCGATTGCAGAGTCCTCCTTAACTTTTTTCTCGCATTCTGTATTTAAGCACCTAAAAAAAAAAGAAAATTTTCTATTTTATTCAAATCTTGAAGAAAAATGTCACCATGGAGTCAAAACAATGTTAGCACCATTCAAATAATTCATGAAACTTTTCCAATCATCGGCTTTTTTTATTTTTTGGTGGAATCCATCTTGTGCTTTTTGGAACATTTCCTTTTGAATTCCTTCCAAAATTTCCAAAACCTAATGCAATTATAATTTTTAAAAAATCCTCTTCTTTTTTACTTTGATGTCTAAGTCTTTCCATGAAACTTGTAATTTCTCACCAGTGTTTCTTTTCACAACGACAATTTGTTGCTTTTCATAATCCTTAGGTCCCATTTCCATTCTCAAAGGCACTCCTTTCAATTCCCAATGGTTATATTTCCATCCAGGGGTATAAACATCTCTATCATCAATGTTGACTCTGACATCCTTGGCAGTCAAAAGATCTCTAATTTCTTTGCATTTGGCCTCAATTTCAGCTTCGAATTTCCCCTTGTACAGCACAGGAATGATCACAACCTGATATCTTGCCACCTTTGGAGGAAGTACAAGACCCACATCATCAGCATGGACCATCACAATCACTCCAATCGAACGAGTTGTCAATCCCCAGGAAGTTTGCCATGCTAATTGGTTATGTCCATCTTTGTCCAAGTATTTGATATCGAACATTTTCGAAAAGTTTTGGCCAAGATTATGAGAGGTAGCTGCCTAAAAACAATTATAATATTTTGATAAAAATATGAATACTTGAATGGCTCTTCCATTAGAAGGGATGAAAGTCTCCACAGTCGTCGTGTAAAGTCCTCCTGCAAACTTCTCATTTTCGCTTTTAACCTTTTTTGAAAAAAAACAAAAACTTAATCCCAAATTCAAACCATCAACATACCCCTTTAATGACTGGCACAGCCAACAATTCTTCATAGACTTTCCTATATAATTCCAAAATATGGTACGTTTGTTCCTCTGCCTCTTCAAAAGTTGCATGAGCAGTATGTCCTTCTTGCCAAAGGAACTCTCTTGTTCTGATGAAAGGAGTTGGATGTTTGAATTCCCATCTCACAACATTGGTCCATTGATTGAGTTTGAGTGGGAGATCTCTATGGCTTGTGATCCATTTGGAATAGGAAGGATACATGATGGTTTCACTGGTTGGTCGAATTGCAATAGGTTTTTCTAAATCAGTGGTCCCATATTTCGTCACCCAAGCAACTTCAGGTGCAAACCCTTCAACATGTTCTTTTTCGGTGGTCAAAGCTTTTTCTGAAACAAATAATGGGAAATAAGCGTTTTCAACACCATTCTAAAAGAAAAGTTTAAGAAATGTTGATATAAAGAAAATTACCAGCTTGATCAATCTATCAAAATAGGCTTGAATTTTCTCCCAGATTGAATAGGCCCAAGGTCTCAAAATGTAACACCCAGAAATATCATAATATTCTATAAGTTCGGCTTTGATGATCACTTGACCATACCATTTTGGAAAATTTTCGGCCTTTTTAAACTCAAGACAAAGTTTTGTCTGATGATCGTCTTGCTTTTTTTCCTCGACCTTTTTATTTTTATCATCCTTCTTCTCTTCTTTTGGTTTCTCTTCAACCACTTCGTCTAAAGCAATTGGATGATAACTTTTTCCCACATGTGTCAAATAGCTCAAAAAATCGGCTTTGGAAATCTCCACAGTTTCTGTATTTTCCATGGGATGGAAAGCGAAAAAATCATGATTCTCAAATAACTTCTTATCGATGACCACATGTTTCACTTTGTTCTCTTTATCGTTGATCAAGGCAAAAGGGTTCACTGACCCTTTTTTTGAATTCAAAACCCTCTCAATATCTTCATCTTTCGCTAATCTGACATTGCCTGGAGCAACATTTAGATGTCTCCAAAAGGTTTTTTCAACTTTGGTGTCATTGAGAGCCAAAACTAAATAAAAGTTGTCTTTTTTGTCGTAATACAGAAGATTTTTGATATGAGGAGATTTGTCCAATTTCACTTTTTGAACGACCTCAACCATGCTTGGCACGGCCTCATGGGTGTGTAAGATGAAATTGATGTTGAATTCTTTAAGCTTTGCTTTGCAATCTTCTTTGTTAAGGAGGTGAGCGGCTTGCATGGGAGAAAATCTTTTATAGATGGGCTTTTTTGGATTTTTTGAATGAAAAAATCTTTTGTTTATTAATTTGGGAAGCACGAAAAATTTGAACATCCAAATAAAATTTAAATTTTCTTTTATTAAAAGATGTTGTTCTCAAGAATTATTTTTCAAGGATTTCTGAATGTATGCTAAAAGAAAGGTTTTAAATATTTTAT
>Ga0302186_10002754_pt1 | contig 13320 bp, 9 predicted proteins | sample II_Bog_E1_2_FD_198782 | JGI IMG/M metagenome (GOLD analysis project Ga0302186, IMG submission 198782) | Peat permafrost microbial communities from Stordalen Mire near Abisko, Sweden - II_Bog_E1_1 | ecosystem: Environmental > Terrestrial > Soil > Wetlands > Peat | place: Sweden: Abisko, Stordalen... | reverse complement strand
TCAGCTCACGAAGACGGACAGCTAAGATTATGGGACAGAAGAGATTCTTCACGGCCTGCTATTACTTTCAAGGGTCATTCAAAATGGGCCAGCTCTGTTCGCTTCGGCAAAACTCCTCTGCATTTCGCTTCTGGGTCTTACGACCATACAGTAAAACTTTGGGATATGCGTTGTAGCTTCCCACTTCAAAACATGCAAACTCAGCAATAGAAAGTACTTGGAGTGGAGTGGGTATGCGATCGGAGCGTGGTAAGTGGGGGTTCTGATTCAGCTTTGCATCTTCATCGTGCCAATTGATAAGTATATGTTTGTTATGTAATTATCTATGTGGGCTCATTTATGCAAAAGGAGGCATCACCGCTTTAAATTTTTTAAAGTATTAGCATGCAGGATTACGTAATCTTCGTAAAGAATTTTCTATCTAGATGGAGAAGATCACCCACAAGCTTGCAGAAACCTTTAGGGATCTCAACCAACTCTGTCTTGGACAACTTGCTTAAATTGCAAAATCCAAAGACAAGAGTTAAGTATCTCTTCAACAAGTTGATGTTCTCGCTATGAATCCTATTGAGGTGGATTCTCCAGAAGAGGAAGTGGCAAAATAAACCAAAACCAAAAAAATCAAAAAAGAAGAAATCTTAGAGAAGGACCACAAGGATGGCGAGCCTCAGAGCAAAAAGAAAGCTAAAAAGGTCAGTCACAAGCCCAAGGCTCCAGCTTCAAGCTTTTTGTTGTTTTTTAAGGCTCAGCAGCCAAGCATTTCTCTTGGGTATCCAACATATGGTGTGACTGAACTCACCAAAGTAGCAGCAAAATGTTGGGGTGAATTGTCTTCTTAATAAAAATAGCCTTATATAAAATTATGTGATTAATAAAGGCGTATTTATCAATAAAAAATGCAAAAGTACCGTATTTAATTTCCTCAATAAATTGCAGAAAAAGAAAAAGACCGGAGACAATCAAAAAAAGATAAAAAGAATCTTCCAAAGGACACTCCAAGGAAGGAACGTGTCGATAATCTAGATAATCAAAATAATCTTGAGGCACAAGAGATAAATGATACTGATGCTCAGAGGGTATTGCTCTCAGAATCTCAATCTCCCAGTAATTAGAAGTAAGAGGAACTAGACATGGATAGCCTGGGTGTTGTTTGATGTTGTAAAACAAATTATACTCAATATAACTTATAAAAATAAAAAAATATAGGAAACATCCGATTGAAAGTTACTTGGAAAATAAATTGAGATTATTTTTATTAAAATTATATATTGACATCTTGATTTCTACTATTTCGTTGTATTGGCATTTTATTTGAAAGTAGTTAAAATAACTATGATTAGATGCAATAGAAATCAATAAAATTTGGTGGATCGATAGCCTATGACATTTGCTTGAGGTTTATTGTAATTCGAAATCTTTTTCTTCATTTGATCGGGCTGGTTATTATATGGGTTACTACTTTCCCTTCTAGTGAGTTTGCAAGGAGATCTTGAGTTTTGATCCCATGCTCTTAAAGTCTCTTCATTCTTTTGCTTATTTTGCCATTTACGTTGCGAAACGCTTTCTCTTTGCTTCAAATCTATCTGGCTAATTGTCTTTTCTAGTTCTTTTCTCTTCTTTTCCAGTTAGCATTGATCCATATGTTCGATAAATTAATTTTACTCAAAAGGCATATTGCAATTTTAGCAAAGCAAGCGCTGCTCTTGATCTTCTTCGTAATAATCTGATTCATAGTCAGAAGGGCGGTTATTGTTAAGTTGACTAATAATTGAGCGACTGCTAATACGAGAGTAACTTGTATCGTTGACTCTGGATGAGCATCTTCGATCTGGAACAGGTGTTCTCATTGCAACGGGGCTTTACTATAATTTTTGTTCAAAGTCGAGGTCATCACAAGACAGATCGGCTTTCACATGTAGATTTAAAGCTTTAAGGATCGCTTGCATGACTTATTCGTTGAATGGGAACCTGTTCAATGTTTTTTAAACTTTATCCATTTGATTTTCCCGGTCAGCTATCAGCAGTTTATTTTTGCGAACTAGTTCTTCTATCTTTGTATCTCTTTATAATTCAATATGATATTTTTGGTCTTTCAAAACTCGTAATTATTTTTTTAACTAGTCAATAGTCCACTTCTGCTATTTTATCACTTTAGCCTTTTATTATAATTCGATCTTTAACTTGTCTGAGAGAGTTCCTTGTCTTTGATTTTCATAATTTTAAGATTCATGCTTTGGTCTCAATGCCTATTTCAATGTGTTTATAACTTTGTTGAGATTATTTTGGTGCTGCTTTAGTTCTGCATTTTCCATGGTCATGATTTCGATTTTATTTAGGAAACCATTTCTCTATCTGATATTATTGCAGTCAACATTTGATAATTAGCAGCGAAGTCTATTAATCTCCTACTGCAACTCTGTAATTTTGGACTTGAAGTAATCATCAGCAGAGAGCAGTCGAATGGTCTTATTTTTGGAACGGTTAGAATTTCCTTCAATGCTGTTGTTGTTTTAATTGTATAGTTGAGCCTACTGTAAATCTCTGCTTGGGTCCTCCTGTTTTTTTTATGATTTAGGAATAATATTCATTTAAAACTAGCAGTTAAATATTCTATAAAAAATATATAATCTATTTGCAAAGAATATATGATAATTTACCATCGAAATAAATTCATTCTCACACGTTTATTCATATTAAAAACAAAATAATTAAATTAATTAATTGAGTAGAACTATCAGTGTAAAAATGAGGGAAATCCATATTTTAAAGCCCATCTTTGTATTCTTTTTTAAACATTCTCTATCACCAAAGAGTTTCTTTTTATCATCCTTTGATATTATAGTATATAATCAGATTTCAACAATGACTAATAATCGTGAGCTGGATCTCGGCAACCTAACTCTCTTCGACTATAACGCTGTCAAGTCAGGAGACACCGATATTGAAACTGTTTAAAATATCACTGCACAGCTGGTGGATAACATGCAATTCATTCTCAACTCCTTGGTGGAAGAAAAAAAGAAATAAATTGCTGCAGTTGAAGTGCTACCTGAGGAACAGCAAATCCATGATTTCAGCGTATCGAAACTTTTTCTCAAACTACCTGAACCTATTACTACCTTCCCTCGCAGCAGAAAAATCCCCGAGGCCAAAAAATAGACAAAGTGGGAGCAGTTTGCCAAAACCAAAGGAATTCAAAAGAAAAAAGTAGCAGGAATGTCTTACGATCCGACTCTGAAAACACAGGTGGCTCGGTGGGGCAAAAGATCAAAAAAAAGTATAATGGACTAAGTTCCCATTCTATAATAAAAATAGGCAGGAAGAAATCCATTTTCTGATGCTAAAAGCTAAAAAAAATTACGAAGGGTAAAAAACAAACTCAGAGAAGCCAAGAATAAAAATCGGGCGGCAGAAGACAATTCCTCTCGCAAGAAATGATGTCAATAGCAATAGTCTCGGCTACGATGTTCTAACTATCAACAAATTATTATTTAACTTGTTGCCTATTATTATAGGCTTTTATAGCTTTTTATAAATAGAACTGCTTATGAATGCAATTATGATGCAAAAATAACAAAGTATTAGGAATGAAACAGGAAAACAGTGACAACTAGTCGCAGAGATCCAATGAAGATAAACGCAGCAGATCCCGCTCCAGAGAGAAGATTTTAAAGATATAGAGTAATTGACCTTTTATACAGATAGAAAGAAAATAGTTGAGATCAAGATACCAGATTTAAGCATCAGACTTTACCATTTCAAATAATTTGTCCTTCTTCAAACAGAAGATATAAATCCTGACACTCTGGAAAAGGGTTATGGCAAATATAAGAAGGATTGGGAACACAAGAGGAACCAAGAGTTTATAAACGAGCATAAGGTAACATTGTATTTACTTAGGAAGATGCTTGGTTTAATTAAAAATATAATCCATAAATCCTTGAATTATTAGAAAAAGAAAAAAGATAAAATTACAATTCTAAGCACGCAGAATTTATGATGAGATTTAATGAAGGATTCTACAACGAAATCGATTTACGAGTCAAAGATATTGTAGGAATTAATTTACTTAGGATAATTTAGGGACAACTCATCAGTTGGGAGAGCAAGATTAGTATCAATACACCAATCATCATTTTATCAATCATCAGGTATTAGAAATAGGCCTGAGTAGTCGAATAAATATCGCTCAAGCACCTTTCTACGGATACAATTCCGATCTCTGTACCATTTATATCAAAGCTATCTCAAAATAAGTATCACGCTTTGACATTAAAGATATTGCTGACAAATTAGACGGCTATCGAGGCCTAGCAATGTCTGATCCAATAATTAAAGCTAACTGTACACGAAATTGTTGGATTTAATTCGACACTGAAGAGAATTGTAAAAAGGCTGTGCTTTCAATGAACGGAATTATTCTCAAAAATTCATCCCTAAACGTTATCAAGGCATTCACTAAAATAAAAATTGTAAAAATTCTTAAAAATTACCCCTCATCCAGACTTGAATCTGATATTCAAACTCTTTGCAAGTTAGTGACAAAGATGGATGCGCTTATTGGTATTTAAAAGAATATTTTAACCAGTTTTTCATTTCAATCATTGCAGAACAAATTCGACATTCTTTTGACTTACCTCCGAAAAGTTCATTCATTTGATTACTATACTTGCACGCAGTACGAAAACTAAAGAGTATTAGCTTTGAAAACTGGATCAGCTTTCCTTCGAGTTGAGGCAGAATATGAGGAGTTGCCCAGCATTTTAACAGTTTTCAAAAGGATCCAATAAATATCAGAAGCTAAATGCTCTTAATCAATAGATATTCCTTATTATATGAGTCTATTGCGTAAGTAAATAGAAAAGATAATCGCTTAGAATTAAAAAGAGCCGATTTAAGGCGTTAGTCGATGTATAAGATGTGAAAAAAAGTTCAAAAATGGTTAATTTTTAGTCAAGCATCTTCTCCTGAAGCATTAAGATATTAAAACAAAGGTAAGAATCAATCTATTTAGACTTTTCAGATTGTTATGGAAAAACTTTATCTCTAAGATCCTTTAAAATTGACAAAATACTCCGTTAAAAACGAAAACAAAGGCCAAAAGTACAATAGTGGTTATCGAAGGGAAAAACAGAAAGAAGCTTATCGTGATTTTGATGAGCCTGAAGAAGCTGTGACCACTCAAACTTCAATAAGACCTCTTGTCAACTTCCTAGATATTTGATTAGATCATATTATTTGCCAATTTTAAGAAATTGTAATTTATCGTTGATTTTTTTCAAAGAGGATGATAAATTTAATTCTTAGCAATCGAGTAATTTTAAATGCAAAATAAAAGTGGTAATTAAGTAAATTGTTTAAATCATTATCATTAATCATTGGAATATATCTGACCGCTTTCACCCTATAAATTTACCACGCTTCCATTACCCCTTTTTTTAAAGAATTCCATCTTTCCCATAGTATGATCCCTCTCCATGGAATTCTCCATAACAAAACTCTCCTTCATATCTCTCACCATTTTAGAAATATAGATATCCATACCCATGATATTGATATTAATAGACAGGTCCATAATAAATATTTCTGTTGGGATACTTCATTTTTAGACATCCTTTGGGTGTGCCTTCGCTCCATGACCCTTCCATTATTCGGCCATCAGATACAATAATAAACCCATCTCCATTGATGTCGTTTATAGAAGAAATATTTTATTCGTAAATTACTTGATATCTTTTCGATTCTGTTCGCGCCAGTTTGACAAATTTGTAAGTAACTTGGCCATCTGTCTAACCTTTTTGACTTTTTACTAATCTTTCAGATTTTTTAGTTCTTTTTAGTTTCTTCAAGGAAGAAGGACTAGTGGAAAGAGGGTATGTTTGTGATGATCTTTGGCCAAATAAATTACTCTCCGAACCAAATATATACGATTAGCAACTATTTATAACTATTTGATTAAAAATTTCTTCTAAGAGGGCAAAATTATTCTACACTTTTATCTCCTTTTTAGCCAGGGAAGAAATCAATTTTTTCTCACTAGATGGAAGTCTTAATTTTTTAAGCTTAAAACTGAGTAGAGAATATTATTCTTCAACGATTTAATTGTTTAATTTGTCCCTATTTTCTTCCATGATATTATAGTAAATAATTATTATCTAAGTTGTAATTTTTTGACGATAAGACAGCATAGCAATGATAAATTTTGAATTGCGAATCTCATAAAATATGTTAAACTTTGAAACAGTCGAATGATAAAATAATTTAATGAAATAAAAAAATGTTAAACTAAAAACATTTCTTTTTGCTAAAAACAAATCTTCTCAGTTGTTTTTACACTTAAGGATGGATGAGTTGTATAAAATTAAAGTGGTAGCTTATCTATTAATTTCAGTCCATTTATAGAAGGATTATAACATAAAAATACAAATAAAAATTATTTTTTAGAGCATAAAAATAGTTAATTGATCAATCTATTTATGTTTCAACCACACTGCAAATTTTACGAAGGTCCTTCATTGAATTGAAAAAAAACATATCCATATAGCAATAATTTATTGTTCATTTGAATATTTAGCGTTCAATTGCTCTTTAAGAAAGATTAATTTATAAACTGAAAAAACTTGCATGGATTACTTAAACTCTTAATTTAACTATTTTCAAATTACATCAAAAAGCTTATATTATTACCAGTTAAATGGAATCATAGAAATCATTACATAGGAAGAGACTACGAACTCTAACAGCCATCGAACAGCAATAGGCACAAGGATGCCTTTCTGCATTTATGCGTTCAAATCACACAGCGACCTGCCTTGATGATAAAACTAATAATCTCAATATCAACTAAAATAATCTTCAACCTCAAGAAAGCTTTAAATCAAAAATATTGTTGCAGGAAGATGAGCTCAGAAATCGATACGAAAGCATCCAACTAGTACTGGTCAATTAAAACTAAAATTTAAAAATGCAGGCGGCCTTTCTGGCTTCAGAGGCTAGAAAATCGCTCAAAAGAGAAAAAATACAAAGGGAAGATATGAGGAGACTGCATGAACTTTATCAAGGTGCGGTGGAGGATTTGTAGCATGCAACTCAAGAGAATTTATAAATTAAAAAATATGTTGAAGATAAAATCAATTTTCTATCAAACACAATGCAGCTCACTTCTATTAATGATATAGTTCACTAAATCAGGCATTTCATTAAAGAGTTTTGCTAATTTTTTCAAATTACTCTCGAACAAAACATCAGTAGAGCATAAAATTTGCAAGCAGATATTAACTAAAATTTGGAAAGTAATAGGTCCAAGATAGAGGAGCTGAATGATAAGTTTGAGGCTTTAATGTATGAGTACAGGAGTAGCAATCAGCCATAACTACGGAAAAAGTGTATAGAAATTGCCAAAGAAATCAAATAGCTTAAGCAGCGTGAAGTTATCAACTGCTCAACTGAACAAATCCTAGATTCATCTATCAAAAACATAAGTCGAAAATAAAGCAAAGTAAAACTACTAGTTTCAAAACCACCTCTGACACCAACTGTAGGAGAGGAGTCTTTACCATTTATCCATAGCTTAGAAGGAGATCATTAAGAGCCCAGTTATAATTATGATGAATAGTACCCACAAAGACGTACTCCACAGAGAAAGACCATGAATGATCAAAGAAACAATTCGTCTTCTTTGCTTAAAAATTCCTCCTACCTTAAAAGTTCTAAAGCAGATTGAAGGTCTGGACAAATTAATGATATCCAATTAATTAATAAAACACAATTTGAATAATAAAATAATAAAATAAAATGAAAGTTGCAAGATAGATCTGTTGGATCATGCTTGAATGTCTTTTGCTATAAAATAAAAAATATTCTTGCTCAAATTATTTTGATAAATTATAACGGCAAACATCAAATATTAATATATTATTTACAATCAGAGATTCCTCTTTGATAGCTTAGAGAAAAGTAATTGATTAGTACGCATCTTTTTTATTTGATCCTCTAGGCTAAAACCCTTTTTAATATTTTAGTTTTATTATTCTATTTGACTTAATTTACGGGTTAGACCGTTCTGGACTTTCAACTTGCGATGATCTCCCTCTTCTGGCTTTAATAATTGAGAATTTTGATTGATAAGTTCTGGCATGTTTTCCTCTTATTGAAAACGATTATAATTGCTTACCTTGCGTTAGCGTTCTTAAATATTGCTGGTATCTCCGATTTTGATGGCTTTGACATCAGTACTACCTTTATTCTCTGAAAGTCGACTGTAACTTTTTTCAGTTTTGAGAACAGACTATCTCCTCTAATTTATTTATTTCAGTTGTGTGGTGATAATCCTTCGTGCTTCGTCTGCCTCTTCATAAAATCTTTTGAAATTTAGAACAATGGTTCTAATATTGCCTTCTAAATTGAGACGCATCTTCTTTTCCCTGTCTAGTTCTTGTTTATATTTATTAACCTCCTAAATAAGTTCTTTTTCTCGTTCACATGGCAGATTGTGAATATGACTCTCTATCTTGTCTATTCCTCTCGCAATTTTAATTTTTAATTCTCTGTTTTCGCTTTTCAGCTCTGTAATTTTTGACTATAACTCTGACATTTTGTTGCGATTGTCGCTTTTTTATGTGTAAAGTTATTTTATTGTTTGTATTTGATTTAAAGATTTCTACAATCCTTTTATTTCCCTTTTTATATGCTGATTTGTTGGATTCATTGCGAGTGAGTTTTATAATTTAGCCAACTCAACGCTGAGAGTAGCAATTTCCTCTTCCAATTCAAGCATCACTCTCTCTATGGTTTAGTTACTGACAGGATAATTTTATTCAGTGATTGATTTGACTGAAATCTTTTTAATCATTTAATTAATAAGGGCTTTAGATAATTAGTTTCTTTTCCTGAGCTCAGTATTTTCACGGTGATTTTATTTTTTGTTGTTGGAAGAACTTTCCTTTATCTGTGATTTTATATTATTTGCCGTTTCTTTTGATTTTGAGTCTTCAATTTTCACAGGCTTGATGCTTTCTTCTATTTTTTATTTATCGAAGTCATCAATGGGTTTTTTTGTATTTTTAGATGGTGTTTTTTTGCCAAAAGGGAGCAGATCAGGAAGATAGTCATTTTTCAGATCAGAGCCGTTGGACATGCTAACGTCTGATTAATTATTATAATAATTGAGATTATTGGATGAATGATAAAGTTAAATATAAAGGTTAGAATATTAATAGAATGTAATTGGCCGACTGATAATATTTTCAGAAATGGGAGATTAAAAAGAGTTAAAATTAAAAAATAAAGTTTGATTCTACTCAAAAAAACTATATTTTCTGAAATACAATAAGTCCTTTTCCAGTTGATGAATAAATAATAAGCCCACAAGATCATTTACCCTATAATTATATTCTTGCGGGAATGAAATAACGCATTTTGTCTCATTGGTTTATTTCGTAGCTCTTCTTGATTAAATTATGAACTATGTCAACATATTTTTTTGACTTCTACTGGTCATATAACGAATAATACTCTATTAATTATGTGTATTGTTCGATTATTTGTTGCATTTACTAAGGTTTATAGTGCTATTTCTTTAGTGAAGCCAGTCTACGCTCTGTCACCTGCATAGGATTCATAAAATAGAGAATTTTCTATATGTCAGTCTCCTCACCAACAAAAAAATATTTTTTACCATCGTCGCCGCTGGAGATGATGTCCAATTTAAATTTGCCATCATTAATAACAGCGTTTGCTTCTTTTAAATCTTTTATACTAATAGCACTAATGAGTCTAAGCTTACTATCTTCGAGCGCAAACTTAAGCAAAGTTTATTTGGTGAGTCCCAGAACTCTAAATAGATCTATGACTACCTTTTGCTAATTGATTTAATCATATATTTCCATTAATATTCCTCAACATCAAACAAATTGATGCCATATTTATGTAGTAGTGATTTTTAATAAACTTCGTAAATATGATAAGTCGCCTTAAGACCTTAATTTTCCTACAGTATAGATTACTATATTTAAAAAATAAGGTACCACCAACTGAGGCATTTTATCTAAAATTGAAACAATCATCAAGGAAGGATTCCAATTGTTTCCCTATAATATAGTAGGAAAAAGATCCTTACAATTTGAATATGGACTATTGTCATTTTGATAAAATATTTTTGGTGCGTTGAAAGGGTAATCGAAGTCTATTAGAATTTAGAAATCAAAAAGGCGGTGCTCGTGGTTTATCTCGATCTGAATATAAATAGCATTACATATAAGGATACCCCATACACTGATATTTCATATTGCTTGAACACGACATCCGGGTTGTGGTAATCAGCAAGTGAAAGCAGTTCTTTTTTAATTCTCTTACTCTTAACATCATGCTGAAACTGTTAATGGGCAATCACCGACGCGGTCAGGTCTTGTAAATTTGTAAAAACCATCATCATATTTAAATATTATAAATTTAGTGTATCTTAGAGTTTGTATTTCTGTAACAAATTAAGCGGTTAATCTATTTTTATAGATGCAAGATATTTCAATTCCCATTATTCAGAAACATCAATTTTGTTGCTTTTCAGTCTATTGTGTTTTCATATAATTATTTTAATTTGAGGAGTGACTATGTTCACTGTCTATCATAATTTGTGCTTGATCTTTTGAATGATTATATTATTTGTATAAAATTAATATTTTATAATCCTCAATTGAGTTGATATTACATTATCATATTTTTATTATTTAAATTTCACATCCCAAAGTCTCGAGAGCATAAGTTTTGCCTGTTAAGCATACAGTCCCAAATATACAATTTGGCCGCTCATTATTCATTATGTCAAATGGAAATTTTATACTGCCTTATTGTTACCATCCTATCACAGTCTCTTCTCCATCTGACCACTTTAACTCTATTCTAACGACCCTTTTGCTCGGAGGGTGAACTGAAACTGTCAATCCCTTTAGTTCTGCTTGTGATTTACTTTCGTATTTTTTTGCTTCACACTTTTTTAGAATTGATCTCTCAAAGGGTGGCTCAGATTAATACTTTGTTCTGTCAGAAGATTCGTAATTAAATTTAGCAAAAACGATGATATCTGCTGCTTTATATATTGTAAGTCCTTTAATAACTACTCCTTCTCGATTTTCGATTATCTTTGAGTCATCAAAAGCTAATCCCTCGCTTTTTCCAATCCACTCTTTTCGATACTATCCCTGAGCGACTTTACTAATAGTTTGATTTTATCCATTTTTATACACTATTTTCCTCACTTCTGCCTCTTTTACCAGTTGTAATTTGAGTTCCTCTTCTCGTTTTTCGTAGAGATTAAGTTGATTAATCATCTTCACCCTCCTTTTATACATTTCCTTATGATTTTATAGGGAATCTCTAATCTATTTTTATAGTTTGCTCTTCTTTAATTCCTTAATAATCTTATCCGACACTAAATCTTTTTAAACATCCTTCTTTTTAAGTTTCAGCATTTATATCTCTTTTTCAAGATCACTGATTGATGAGTTTAAACTACTGGCTTGATTTAAATCCTTCAAACTTGAGGTGATTGAACGAGTAAATTTCGTCAATCCTCTCTTCTCTTCTTTTTTCAAATCATACATCTTGCTTATTGTGCTTTGAGAACTCTTTTCTTGAAGGATCATCTATTCTTTTAATTTGTTTATTTTGCGCTTCAGATCTTTATTTTATAATTTAAGAGTATCCATTTTAGTATCAGTCTCATTGTTGGGGAGAAACTCGGCCAAATCGGTTTCATTATGCTGTATTTATATTTTAAGTTTGTCTTTCTAAATCTATAGCTACTTATACTCCATTTCGGATTGGGCCACCGTATTAGAGTGCTCCATAATTTTCATCTTCATATCCTCAGTCATATTACTCTGTCCTGATTTTTGTATCTGCTGTTTTAAATAACTCATACTTTCGTATTTCACCTCCAACTATTTTTTCAATTTAGCTAAGTCTTGCTCGATCTGTGGATTGTTGCTTTTACTTATTTTCCGAGACTATACTAGCTACTGAACCTTTTCGTCCAGTTTCTTGACCTCCTCTCTAAGTTTACCGTTCTGAAGCTGCAGGTTGATAATTATTTTGTCATACTCTTCACTCTTTAGGCCCTGCAATCTCTTTTAGATTTGCTTTCGGCTTAAAATTTTAGAATATTTTGCTTAATCTGGCTGTTTTTACTCTTATTCAGCGAATTTACCACTCATACAAAATTAATTAACAATAAAAAAACTAGTCATCAAAGGGTTTCATTTTTTATCAAACGAAAGAGTTTTAAGAAAATTAAAATTTGTTACATAAGTAGGATAGATGATTAATGAATGCAGTTTAGATGAATAAATAATGAAATATTATCCTGTGCAGTTAATTATAAATAAAAACCAAAAAGAGGTCACCTTTGTCTCATGAGTCATGGTATTTATAGATGTTCTATCAGATAATAAATACATTTTATAGAAAAAATCATCTGGAAAATTAATCATTATCAATACCAAAAATCAATTGAAATAAGAAGTATGAAGTGATCATTTATAGTTAATTATGGCACGAAACTATGCCCTGCATATTGGGCATTTTTTTGAAGATTTTTAAAAATTACTAGAACAGTCACTGCACATGCACATGTGACGGCAAGGGGTAAGAATAACGTTGGCTGGACTCGATAAGCACACAGAACATTGTTCTCCAGTATCACATTTGAACAGATTATCAGCCCCATATATATCTTGTAGTTAAAAAGCGAGACCGCTCCACTATATTGATGAAAAATTACTTGCATAGATTGTGATTTTAAGTGGTAATTTTTATCAATGGGGGAAAATACATATCTGTTAATGAGGAACATTGATTGACCGTCTCTGAGAGAAGGCTACATTATGAGAAAGATAGGCTCTCCATTCATCAGTGTAGGAACTACTAAAATTCGCTCCCCATTTTTAGTGGTGGGCTATTTCCGATTAATCTTCTCAACATATTTAATCTTATCAATTTCGATAGTTAAACCTGTTTTGCTGACAGCTTCTTCTCCCCCCAATAGAAAATATAGATTGATCTCCTTTTAATTTATGATTGTGATGGAAGCCTAGTTTTTGATTGTGTCAATTTCTGCAGAGGCAATCATAAATTTCAGATTTATCTACTCAGGATGGGAAGCCGATTGAGAAAACTTTTGGGATAGGAAAGGGCAGGCTTGGAGAGAGGAGTGATGAAATAAGAGTTGCGTTTCATGATTTTTAATAATTTGAATTCCCACCTGTCCATCTCTAAGTTGTATATTGGATACTTGCTGGATGATGGCTTCTATCTATTTTTAGTTCT
>Ga0302186_10002752_pt1 | contig 13324 bp, 6 predicted proteins | sample II_Bog_E1_2_FD_198782 | JGI IMG/M metagenome (GOLD analysis project Ga0302186, IMG submission 198782) | Peat permafrost microbial communities from Stordalen Mire near Abisko, Sweden - II_Bog_E1_1 | ecosystem: Environmental > Terrestrial > Soil > Wetlands > Peat | place: Sweden: Abisko, Stordalen... | reverse complement strand
AATTTTTTTTTTTTAAAATTTTTTTTTAAAAAATTAAAATTAAAAAAAAAATAAAAAATAAAATTTTTTAAAAAAAAAATATTAAAAAAAAAAAAAAAAAAAAAAAAAAAAAAAAAATTGCCTACTTGTGTCAAATCAAAGTCCTTTGCATATTATACTTATAAAATAATATGAAAAAAAAAACTAATTTAATTAATTAATTTTTTTAAATTTCATAATTCAGTTAATTAATTAGGCATGACTTTTCTCTTAAAAAAGCCCCCCCAAAAAATCAACAAAATTATTGTGGAAATAAAAGCTAATCCATCCTCAGAAACTGCTTTTCCGCCTCTTGAAGTTTCTAAATTTAATAGAAAATAATCATTTAAAAATTTAATAATAAAAGAAATCAGAATTTTATGATCCAAACAAACTCCTCCATATTTCGCTTGATTTATTTTCAAATTACACCAAACAAAAAATAGAGCATAATATCATGAACTTTCTGATTATCTATTCAGTAAGAAAACCAATTGATGAAAATATTACCAATTACTTCTTAGAATAAAAATTATTCCAAAAGCAAAAATGATAACATAAAATTCCTCAATGTCTTTTCCCAATCGCTTGATCAACACTCACAAACTAATTGTGAAATCAAGATGATTGCGAGCATTTTCACTCTACAAACCGAAGCCCGTCTATACGCTAAGCTGTTTCTCAAATATAGAAAATTCATTGTTGAATATTTATATTGTAGCAACGCTTGCAAAAACATCGACAAAAACTTTTTGAATTTAAGTATTTCTTTTTATTTTTAATTTGATGTAGCATTATTTAGAACAATGGACAACCATCGTGACTCGCATATTTTCCGATTATAGTCCGGCACAAATAATCATTGATATGATGGCAATGATGTCTTCAAACCAAAAAAAAGAAATTAATCAGGCAAAGTATATATTTTTGAACTTTATGAAATTTTACATTTTGTTCCAGCTTAAATGCCATATCTCTAATTGATTTATGCATGAATGAATATTTTAAAATTAAGAGAAAAAAAAATATTGATGGAAACTCAGAAGAGCTCGAGAAACCCAAAAATGATCTAGAAACAACACCTTTAAATAGTCCCTCCAAACTCTCGACTGAAAAAATGTCACCAGAAGGAAATCCTGAAAACAATCAAATCCAAGAGCTTTTTTTTCAATTGGAAACCCAAAAGGTTCAAATTGAAGACCTTAAAGCGACGATTCAAAAGCTTAAAAATGAAAACCAGAACGTAAAAACTTTTAGTTGTTAAATTATCAATGTTTATAAAGCTCCTAAATCAAAAACAAACAGTCCTTGAATTTTGGCAAGTTATATATAATTCATTTTTGGATCTGATCTCTTACTCCTATCATACTGAAGTCTCTTGCAACACAATGGTTGATTTGGTAACATTATATTCATTATCAAATTTGATTATTTTTAATTAATTTTTTTTTTTCAATAAGAACAGGCAAATCAGGAAAATTCACCTCTTAAGCATAAATTTGAATTTTATAAAAAAGAAGATGAGCACATGGAGCTTCAGATTTTTTATATGACACTTCAAGAATCTAAAGAACTACTTAAAAAGGATGGATTTCTTTCAGAAAATAATTCCAATTTTTCAGAATTTCTTAAAGAAGTCGGATCTAAATCTTTCCAAGAAAAAAACGCTAATTTCACTCGATATGACAACATCGCCCAGCTTTTGGAGATTCTCAAAACTAAAAAAGATTGGAATGACCCAAGTTTCATGAAAGATAATGAGCGACTATCACAAAATGGCTCAAATTTCAATGAAATATCAAGTAAACAGTCGAGCCCAATAAAAATAACAGCTCCTCCAATGAGACCAGACTCTTTGGAAAGTCATGAAAGGACTTCAGAGTCTGGAAGTTCGAGAGATTAAAATAATAGTTGTATACTTAAACTTGAAATATGAAAAAATTTCTGGTGTTTTCGAAAAATAAATTCACTAAAAAATTCCTAAAAATTTGAATTTTAATAATTAAATAATTTGACAAATTCCAGCGTTCCTCAAAACCAGAATGAATATTTTGAGTTCCAGCTGAATTTTAATTCTTGATTATTTGTTAGAAATGAGAAATTAAAGCAGCTCCTTTTCCTTTAAAAAATCAAAAATTTTGACACAAACATCATTATCGTATTATTATTTGAAATCCCCAAAAAGATATCAATATCAAGATAAAAAGGGTGGCCTTCTTTTTAATTTAAATTTACAAAAGACATAAATTCGCTATATTCCTCTCTTCCTAATTATAAACAATGGCTAACCAATCGAAGCCAATTTCCGAAAGTGGCGGACTCATCAATCAAATTTTTTCTTTGATCGCCAAAAGCACCAAAAAAAAAGTCCTAACATTCTCCATTCTGCTCATTTTGGTCTATTTCTTCCTAAATTACCTCCACAACCGTAAAAAAGTCGATCAGAGCAAACTCAAAGTGCAGCAATCCATGAAAAAGAAAAGTAAAGGTCAAGTTGATGGTCTTTTTTTCAAAAGATTATGGGAACTTGTCAAAATAGTCATTCCATCATGGAAATCACCTGAAGTAGGCTACTTGATCGCATTGACCTGCTTCTTGTATCTGAGAACCTGGCTCAGTATTTACCTGGCAACCGTCAAAGGTCGAATTGTCAAAGGCATAATTAAATTGGACCTGAATTCTTTCCTGAAAGGACTAATGAATTTGGCGTTATGTGCGTTCCCTGGGTCCTTTATAAACAGTTGCATGACATTCTTTAATAGAAGTTTGGCTATAAGTTTCCGAGCACGTTTGACGAATTACTTTATGGATAAATACCTGAAGGATTTGGTATATTATCAAATGACGAATCTAGACCAAAGGATCCTGACCCCTGACCAACGTTTAACCACAGATATTGAAAAATGGGCCACCTCTCTGAGTAATTTGTATTCCAATATTTCGAAGCCAGTTTTGGATATCATTCTTTTCTCCCGCAAGCTCTCGACCTTAGTTGGTTTCGAAGGACCTTTATATGTGATTCTATGGTATATGTTCACAGGAGTGTTATTGAGATTTGTGTCTCCTTCTTTTGGAAAACTTTTCGCTGTTGAACAGAAACTTGAAGGAGATTATAGAGCCTGCCATTCTGATCTTGTGAACCATGCGGAAGAAATCGCCTTCTTCAGAGGAAACCAATGGGAAAAAAATAGATTGAATAAATCCTATGAGACACTCATTAATCACAGTCTCATCATTATGCAAAAGAGGCTGTTTATGGGTTGTTTTGATTCTGTTCTGGTAAAATATGGTGCCACATTGGTTGGATATATTGTTATTGGTCTCCCAGTGTTTGGAAATAATCATGCGGCATACCTTCAGAAAGTGGGAAATGACCCCAGCACCATTACAAGAGATTATGTGAGGAATTCAAGTCTTCTGATAGATTTGGCTGGAGCAATTGGAAGATTGATTGTTTCTTATAAAACAATCCAATCTTTAGCAGGATATACCTGTTTGATTTATGAAATGAAGGAGGTTCTGGAGGATTTGCAGGAAGGAAAGTATGAAAGAACCATGATTGACAATTCAAAATCCGTGTCTCAAGTGAAATTAAACATCAGCGCTGAATCAAAAGGGGAAATTATTGAGAGCAACATTATTAAATTTGAGAATGTGCCAATTGTGTCACCAAATGGAGATGTTTTGGTTCAATCCCTCAACATTGAAATCAAGCCCGGAATGAATTGCATCATTGCAGGTCCTAACGGATGCGGAAAAAGCTCTTTATTTAGAATTTTGGGTTCACTTTGGCCAATTAGAGGTGGACAAATTCAAAGACCTCATCTCGATCAAATGTTCTACATTCCTCAAAGACCCTACTTGCCAGCTGGTACCTTGAGAGACCAGATAATTTATCCTCATAAGAAATTGGATATGTTGAGAAGAAAAATGACTGATAATGATTTGAGAGCCTTATTGAAGGATGTTTTGTTGGAAAACATTGTTGAGAGAGAAGGAGGATTTGATTCGTTCAATGATTGGAACGACGTTTTGAGTGGAGGGGAGAAACAAAGAATCGCAATGGCTAGACTCTTTTATCATAAACCGATTTTCGCCATTTTAGATGAATGCACAAGTTCTACCAGCTTGGATATTGAAAAGATTGTTTATGATCAATGCAAAAAATTGGAAATCACGCTCTTCACTGTCTCGCATAGATTGAGCTTGTATCAATTCCATGATTTCATTTTGAGATTCGATGGGGAAGGAGGATGGAGTTTTGAGAAATTAAAGCATCAATAGGAAATCAATGATTTCATTTTAATATAGAAAAAACTAAGGTTTAACCTTAATAAAAAACAAAAATAAATGAACTTTAAAACTTTTTTTTTATTTTAACAAAATGATTATGAAAAAATGAACCTTAAATTCAAAATTTTTCGTTAAAATATTTTGATATGGGAATCAGGCACACTCACAAAAATATTTTTAAAAAAAAAAATTAATGTTTATTGATTTAATTTATATCGAATTCGAAACAACATTTCTATAAATTTCTTATTATTTACCAACATAAAACTTTTATAACTTACAAAAACTATTGATTTGAGCTAACCACTTTATTTCTTTTTAATTTTATAACGATCCTCCATACTGATCTCAAAATTAAATATATTGTATTTGCCGTGATCGAGTAAAAAAGGGCCAGATATGCAAACACCAAAATCCATCCTAAATTCAATCTCAAATTTGAGTTCTGATTTCCCTTTATATCAAGCACACAGATTACAAAGCTAATAATATAGCTTAAATTTATGCATAATTCATTAAACAAACTCCAAATATAATTAATTTTGCTATGAAAAGGTCTTTTACATAAAATTAAAAGAGCGAAACTCAAATTAATCACATTTAAAACGGTAATCTGAGTTAAAGGATCATTATATAGAACAACAATTAATAATCCAATTAATCCATATCTCACTAATTCAAAAAAAAAGTAATATCGATGAATTCCTTTTGAAACTTTTAGGTCACCCCATAAAATATAGAATTTGGACTTAAATTTTGTTTGATTTAACACTTTATAGAACCAATCATAGAGTTTTTTAAACGCATGAAATAAAATTAAGAAAAAGTCTTTGAAATATCTTAGTGAACTCTTCAAATAACTATTTAAAGTTTGTTTTTCTAAGTTTCTTTGAATTTTTTCGATTTTGCTCGGGCTGAACAAGGGGGTCTTTTCAAATATCCATCTCCAAGATTTTTTCTTTATATTATTTTGTGGTGGTCCTGGCACTGCTAATGTTTCATTAGTTGTTTTATGGAGTTCTATCTTGAAATTCATATGTTTCTTGATTGAATCTTCTATCTTGATACTTGGTTGGTTTTCCACCCATTTTTTACTATTATAAACAGGGGAAACTTGGGTTTCAACACGGTTATAAGATTCGCCATTATGGAGATTTTGAAAGGATTTTATTAGAGTGTTGGAGTCATAAAACATGGTTTCAGCGCTTCCTTCGACATTATTATTATTCGAGTTATTATCATCATTATATTTCTCTTCAATTGTGTCCTTCTTCTCTTCTTCAATAATGTCCTTCTTCTCTTCTTCAAAAATGTCTTTCTTCTCTTCTTCAATGGTAGGATTGTTATCAGGGGGAGGGGGTAAATGAGTTTTAGATGATGTAATAAAAAGTCGCTCAGCATTTTCTATGTTCAAAGGCTTAAGAACTGCATTGAAACTCAGAGTTTTTGATTTACGAGCATTTGTTTTATTTTTTTTTATTATTGGGGTCCCATATTCTGATAAATTTTCCCAATTTAACACATCCAAAGGTGGCTTAATAAGTTTTTGTGCTGCACTCTTTGGTTTTATAGGAGATGGATCTAGAGTTTCAATCTCTTCAGGGATCACTTTATTACTATTTTCTGGAGATTGGGAGGGAAGAAAACTTTCTTTGTGAAGATTTAATTTCACTTCAGGAAAATGAGGAACGATTTTATTGGATTGGAAATTGAAAGTGTCATTTGTTCTTATTATGTTGATATGAAACAAAAGAGAGAGGATTTTTAATAGATGAAAAGGAAAAAGGAGGATAAAGCCAAAAATTATTACAAAGCTTAGGAAATCGTAACCTTCATAAAAGCCAGATTTAAAAGTCATTTGAACTGCCAAATAAAACGTAAAAATTAGGTATTTTGAGAACAAAACTGAGAGTACAATGTTCCAAAAGAAATAATTTTCAAAATAAAGGAGACATTGGTTGATTAGTTTTGTTGAGGAAATCTTTCTGATAAAAATGCTGAGAATTTTTACACAGAAACTGGCTGCAAAAACGACAAAAATTTGCACTGAATCATCTATAACGTTGTTCAAAAAATCTGGTGAAACGCTGTAAAACACGAATATTTGAGGTAGTTTAGCTGTGTACGCATCTACTGCAATCACATCATTCTTAACAAAAACTTTTTGTTTTGTATTTCTAAAGATTTTCACTGAATTGGGTGGAAAGTTAATATGAATATAGCCTAACATTTGAACTAAATAAGTCAAAATGAGACCTCTTAAGGCAAAGGATGATCCTGGATTGTTAATAAGACTGATATATAAAGAAGCTTGAGCGGCTATAGATCCAACTGCCCCCGCATCTCCTGATTGATTAATGTATTTTTGCGTGAGAGTAGAAAGAAGATAGTTTTCCATCAATTTGATTGAATAGTTATTTTCATTGATATATAAAGAATTGTTGAAAAGATTAATGAAATTTCGCATTGATTGGTTGTAAAAAACTTCTAGAATAACTCCACCCACAAATTCTTTATTAGTGAAAAGAGAAAATAATAGTTCATTTGTTTGATTATCAAACAGAAGAGAGTAACTGTATTCATCTGTATTTAACGATGGAATTGAAAATACAAGCAGATTGTTTGATATTGCATATGTTATTCCTTCATTTATTTCATCACTGAATTTAATTAGTATTGAATTCGGCCATACAGTATATTTCCAATTATAATCAATGACCTCCTTGTTGTTGCAAGCCGATGAATTTTGATCATAGAATTCTGATGATGAGCAGCCAGTTAGATCATTCAATTGAAACAAGTCATTGCTTCCTTGATAATTAACAAAAGGGTCATTATTATTAACAGTTATTTTCATGGTGTTAGTGCTTTTATATGTGTAATTTTCATAATAACTGACGTGGATGACAAATAAAGTGTTATTGATTAAACTATTTTGAGCGTAATAACTGTAGGTACTTTGACTTGAGCCCAAAATGTTAACTGATATGTTCTGAATGAGATTTTGATAGACTTTTGAAGGATATGCATCCGGGTAAAAATTTATTAAAATGTCATATGGATTATTCATGCTTGAGATCATACTGAATAACTCAGGTGGCTCATCACAACTATTAGTTTGATCATTCTCAGTTGTTCCTAAAGGACATGAATTAAAGCAAGAATTTCTGTTAAAAAATGTCCCATTATAGCAAGACAAGCAATACGACTGTCCAGAAGCATAACATTGCTCACATATCGCGTCACAATCCAGATATGAGTTAGTCGCAATATCCAAAAAAGTATGATTTGGAGTGGTCAACACACATGTATTTTGATACAGAGCTCCCGTTGAGCAAGTTAAACATTGATTTCCTAACCCTCCAAAGCAAGTTTTACAAGATACCACACAAGTGACACATGTTTTTTGAGTGGAATCAAAATAAAAACCCTCGCTACAATTTTGTTGGCATTGGTTTTGCGAATTCAACATCGAATCAGTTGTGCAACTAGTACAATTACTGAAGGATGCACCGTTACATGTGGAACATGAGGGATCACAAGGAAAACATTGATTTTGGTTATAGTCAGCATAATATGTCAAAGGGCAAGATTCAACGCAAGAATTATTTGAATTGAGGAATTTATCTGATGGGCATGATAAACAATCATTAGAAGATGCATTGAAACAGGTTTCACATGATATGTCGCAAAATGAACAAATATTAAGAAGAGAATTTGGAAATTTTCCTAAAGGACAGGTTGAAACGCAACTTCCAACATTCAAATAAAGCCCAAATGTGGAATCGCAGGAATTGCATGAAGATGAACCTGAATTTGAGCAAGTTAAACAAGAATTGTCACAAAGAATACATTGACTTAGAGAGACATTGAAATAAGCATTACTAGGACAAATACTATAGCATTGAAGTCCAGAAAGATCATAATTTTGTGAGCACGCTGAACAAGAAACTAAACTTGAACATATTGAACAACCTGTCGGGCAGTCAGCACATGAAGAAATTGTATCTTGAAAAGTTGCAGATGGACAGCTTGATATGCAGGAGCTATAATATAATAGACTTCCTACATTACAAGTAAGGCAATTCGTATTAAGTCCTCCATTGCAAGTAAGACAAGTAGGGTTACAGGACAAGCATTGGATTCCAAAAAGATAGTAATTCTGTGCACAAGCAGAACAGGAAACTAAACTTGAACATGTCGAGCAACCTGTAGGGCAATCAGCACAGGACGTGGAGGTATCCTTAAATTTTGCAGCTGGACAACTTGCAATGCAGGCACTTTTATAAAAAATACTTCCTGTGTTACAGCTTAAGCAGTTATCATCACTTCCTCCATTGCAAGTAAGGCAAGAAGGATTACAGGATAAGCATTCGGCTCCAAAAAGATAATAATTTTGTGTGCAAGCAGAACATGAAACTAAACTCGAACATGCAGAACAACCTGTAGTGCAATCAGCACATGAAGATGAAGAATCTTGAAATGTTGAAGCGGGACAACTTGATATGCAGGTACTATGATACAATAGACTTCCTGCAAAACAAGTAAGGCAATTGTTAATAAGGCCACCATTGCAAGAGAGACAAGAAGGATTACAAGATAAGCATTCGACTCCAGAAATATAATAATTCAGTGTGCAAGTTGAACAAGAAACTAAACTTGAGCATGTTGAACAACCTGTAGTGCAGTCAGCACATGAAAGAATTGTATCTTGAAAAGTTGCAGCTGGACAACTGTAGATACAGGTGCTATGATAAATAAGAAAACCTGTATAACAACTTAAGCAATTGGTGTTCAGTCCACCATTACATGTTAAACAAGAAGGATCACAAGATAGGCATTGAACTCCAGATATATAATAATTCTGTGTGCAAGCAGAACATGAAACTAAACTCGAACATGTAGAACAACCTGATGTACAATCAGCACATGAGATAATTGTATCTTGAAATGTTGCAGCGGGACAATTTGATATGCAGGTACTATGATACAATAGACTTTCTGAATTACAAGTAAGGCAATTGTTAATAAGTCCACCACTGCAAGTCATACAAGTAGGATTACAAGATAAACATGTGGCTCCAGAAAGATAATAATTCGGTATGCAAGCGGAACAAGAAACTAAACTTGAACATGTAGAACAGCCTGCACTGCAATCAGCACATGAAATAATTGTATCTTGAAATGTTGCTGCGGGACAACTTGATATGCAGGCACTGTGATAAAGAAGCTTTCCTGTATTACAACTTAAACAACTATTAATGAGCCCTCCATTACATGTTAAACAGGAAGGATCACAGGCCAAACATTGAACTCCAGAAAGATAATAATTCACTGTGCAACCCGAACAAGAACCTAAATTTGAACATATTGAACAACCTGTCGGACAGTCAGCACATGAAGAAATTGTAATTTGAAAAGTTGCAGCTGGACAACTGGCAATACAGGTGCCATGATAAAGAAGCCCATTTGTATTACAACTTAAACAATTCGTGCCCAGTCCGCCATTACATGTCAAACAAGAAACATCACAAGATAAGCATTGAACTCCAGATATATAATAATTTTGTGTGCACGCTGAACAAGAAGCTAAACTTGAACATATTGAACAACCTGCTGCACAGTCAGCACATGAAGAAATTGTATCTTGAAATGTTGCAGCTGGACAACTTGATATACAGGTGCCATGATATAATCGACTTCCTGCAGTGCAAGTAAGACAATTCGTATTAAGTCCTCCATTGCAAGTAAGACAAGAAGGATTACATGATAAACATTGGGCTCCAGTAAGATAATAATTTTGTGTACAAGCAGAACAAGAAACTAAACTTGAACATATGGAGCAACCTGTAGTGCAATCAGCACATGAAGATGAAGTATCTTGAAAAGTTGCCGTTGGACAACTTGAAATGCAGGTGCTATGATATAGAAACTTTCCTGTATTGCAACTAATGCAATTCGTATTAAGGCCTCCACCACAAGTTGCGCAAGAAGTGTCACATATTAAACAGCTGTTACCTGATGAGACATATTCCCCCGGTATGCAAGAAAGACATGATGATGGTCCATCCCCGTTACAAGTTAAGCATGATGAATGGCAAACATAACATGCATGTAATGTAGCATTTGTCTGATACCCTGAGCTACAAGAATTAACACAAAATGATAATTCTTCATATTGTGATGTTAATGAACAATTGTTGCAAACACCATCCACACAGTTGACACAACTTCCCGAACAAGCATAGGCTGGATCCACAATGTATAAGAAAAGATTGTTGATCCCCCAAGAACCAATATTCGCATTCCCTGTAACATTCATGAAAACTTTTGCTGTTGTTGAGGCATGTTCCATCGCGACTGCAATTGAATAAAAAGTATCTCCATTCGGAGTACTACCACACAAACTCCCTTGAAGGTAGATAAAAACACTTATAACTATATTATTAGAGAGAAATATAGCACATCCAGCGATTCCTGTTTGATCTATTACTGATGTGCAAGGAATATTGCTCATTAAAAGGGAAATGAACGAATATATTAAGACATCATCAATATAAAGATTAAAACTTTTGTTTTCACATTGATCGATTATTCCTAAATTAAACGAAAACACGAGTCGGTAATGTGTAGGTAATGTTGCGATTCTCTCAAACGAAGAAGTGTCATCGAAAATTCCATCACCTCCTAACAGAATTTCAGTATAACACATCGAAAGTAGAGGGGGTGTCGAGGGATTCGTTATATAGTTTTCCTGCCCTTGAAAATCTGTTCCATTATCAAATAATTCATGAATTATTGAAGTGGCTAAAGAAAAAATCAATGAAGTAAATGAAAAATTATTACGAGAAAGGACTAAAGAGAAAATCATTCCGGCTTGGAAAAGAAAAAATAATATAAATCTAATCATCGTCTTTCAATAATTCTGAGTATCCACCGAAAAATTTTTATTTTTGGGAATTTTGAAGTTTAATAAATTTTGTTTAGAAATTCTTGAATTTTTTTAATAATTTTATTTTCTTAACTTCAGTTTTTTCAAGTTTTTTGTTTAGCATAATTTGATTTCAATAATCGAGTCCTTTTCAAACTTTTTAAACTTTTTTTTAGACAAACTTTTGAATTATTTTTGAATGTAATTTAAAAAATTTCAAATTCATTAAATTTGCCAAAATAAAAAAATTATATGATATCCAAAGAGCTCGGTAAGAAAGTCTTCCTCAACAAATTAAAAGTTTTTTGGATTACTTTCATACTCTATGCTGCAGTTCACTCTTGCAGCAGTGTTTGGTCATATTCCAAGGACAATCTTCGCTCTGATCCCACATATTCTTTCTCAACTAATTTTTTCGGAACCTGTGATTTAGCTTTCCTTCTCGCATATTCCTTATCATTTTATTTTTTTGGATGGATTGGAGATAAAATTGATCTGAGGATATTTATCTCGGTAGGTCTTTTTGGAATTTGCATGAGTTTCGGAGCTTTGGGACTGATGAGATACTTTTGTTATCATAACGAGCCTTTATTTGTTTTTTTCATGGCATTGAATGGGATGTTTCAATCAGTCGTAAGTTTTTTTTTGATTTCATTCATTTATTGATCTTGAAAAAGGGTTGGCCTGGTTGTGTTGCAATAATGGGAAATTGGTTTGGACCTCAAAGAAGAGGAATGATTATGGTTTTTTAAAGAAAATTAAATTAATTTATAATTTTGATTTTAATTAGGGAATATGGGCTGGAAACGGAAACATTGGAAATGTCATTGGATATGAATTTGGCTCGATCACCATTGATCATTTAAAATTGAGTTTTGTATGATTAAATAAAAGGATTTAATTAAAACAGACATTTTTTTTTTAGGATTATGCCATTCTTTGTGCCATTGTTTTTTTGTTCATAGCTTGCATGCTTTTAATCATTTTCGTTAAACCATATCCTGAGCTCATTGGAATAAGAATATCTCACAGAAAATCGGAAAATATCAAAGCCATTGATATTCCCCCTCCAATTTCTAAACCTTTGGGTTTTTTCAAGGCTTGGACACTTCCAGGGTGAAAACTTATTACTTATTCTAATTTGTTCTTATTTTTTTTCATAGAGTAGCAATTTATACTCTTGGATATACGTGCACGAAAGCGACTTCCTATGGGATTTTGTTTTGGTTGGCAATATATTTAAAAAGCAACAATTTGGAACATGTATTTGTGAATTTAATATTTGTTTTTGTAAATTTTAATTTTTTAGCATTCTTCATCAATTGCTCAACTTAATGATATAGGCCAATACATTGGTGGATTGAGTTTGGGAATTTTGAATGATAAATTCAATAGAAAGTATGAAAAAAATTATAAATTAATTGTTAATCAATATTTTAATAGGGCTTTGTTCATGCCTCCTTTTTTGGTGATCGCGTCCGTGTTTTTTCTTCTTGTAAAATATGCGACTTGTCAAAATGTCGCTGCTTATTACATTTTAATGTTTTGTTGTGGCTTTTCAATGGGTGGACCATTTAATATAATTTCCTCAGCCATAGCTGCAGATTTGGTTTCATTTTTCCACTTTACATAAAATATTTTTTTTTCAAGGGAAAAAATCCAGATATTAAAGGGGATAAAAGGGCTTTAGCCACTGTAGCTGGAATCATTGAGGGAACAGGAAGTTTAGGAGCTGCTTTGATTCAGAAATTTATACCATATATTCAAGATGATATGTTTATTTTGTTGTCTACGCTATGTTTTATGGGAGGAATGATAATGCTGCCAACTGCTTGTGAGGAATATTATCGGAAAAAAGAAAAAGAAAGAAAAGAAAGCTTACTGCCAGAAAAAGATCAAGAAGTTAAAAGTCGAAAAGCTTCTACCAAAATGACAGCCGAGATAACGATTTTGGAAAAACATTAAGGATTTTTAATTTTTTTGGATAAATTCTTATATTATTTTAAAACATATGGAATTTAAATGAAAATTTCATAAAAAATTTAAAATATGATTTCTTTGAGGATAAAAATTAAAATAACT